>WBZN01001999.1_pt1 | contig 11715 bp, 8 predicted proteins | sample 5204281 | NCBI WGS metagenome assembly WBZN01 (sample SAMN12344347, study PRJNA552823) | activated sludge metagenome | biome: Activated sludge suspended growth; feature: Nitrification reactor; material: Wastewater; isolation source: activated sludge from nitrification reactor of wastewater treatment... | reverse complement strand
GACCGACAACGTCAACGTCATGGCGCGCAACCTCACCGAGCAGGTGCGCGGGATCGCGACGGTCGTGACCGCGGTCGCCAACGGCGACCTCGAGCGCAAGCTCACGCTGACCGCCCGCGGTGAGATCGCGACCCTGGTCGATACGATCAACAACATGATCGACACGCTGTCGACGTTCGCGGAGCAGGTGACCGGGGTCGCCCGCGATGTCGGGGTCGATGGCCGGCTCGGCGGTCAGGCCGATGTGCCCGGCGCCGCCGGCGTCTGGCGCGACCTGACCAACAACGTCAACGAGCTCGCCGGGAACCTGACCGGTCAGGTCCGCGCGATCCGCGATGTCGCGACCGCGGTGACGCAAGGTGACCTGACCCGATCGATCACCGTCGAGGCGCGCGGCGAGATCGCGCAGCTCAAGGACACCGTCAACCAGATGATCCGCACCCTGGCCGAGACCACCAAGGTCAACCAGGAGCAAGACTGGCTCAAGACCAACGTCGCGCGGTTCACCCGCATGCTGCAGGGCCAGCGCGATCTGTTGACGGTGGCGCGGCAGATCCTCAACGAGCTCGCGCCGCTCGTGAGCGCGCACCACGGCGCGTTCTACATGACGGAGTCCGACGACGAGGGCCCGATCATCAAGCTGTTCGCGTCGTACGCGTACCAGGAGCGCAAGGCGGTCTCGAACTCGTGGCGATTCGGCCAGGGCCTCGTCGGACAGGCGGCGCTCGAGGGCAAGCGCATCGTCCTCACGAAGGTGCCGCCGGACTACATCCAGATCGCGTCGGCCCTCGGCGAGGCCCCGCCCCACGCGATCGTGGTCGTGCCGATCCTGTTCGAGGGCGAGGTCAAGGGCGTCATCGAGCTCGCGTCGTTCGACAAGTTCAGCGGGATCCAGCTCGCGTTCCTCGACCAGATGCTCGAGTCCCTCGGCATCGTGATCGCGACGATCGAGGCGACGATGCGCACCGACGAGCTGCTGCGCCAGTCGCAGTCGCTGACCGAGGAGCTCCGCTCGCAGCAGGACGAGCTGCAGCAGACCAACGAGGAGCTCGAGGAGAAGGCGGTCCAGCTCTCCGATCAGAAGGCCGAGGTCGAGAAGAAGAACAAGCAGGTCGAGCTCGCCCGCCAGGAGCTCGAGGAGAAGGCGGAGCAGCTCGCGCTGACGTCGAAGTACAAGTCGCAGTTCCTCGCGAACATGTCGCACGAGCTGCGCACCCCGCTGAACTCGCTGCTGATCCTCAGCCGTCAGCTCGCCGACAACAACGAAGGCAACCTCAGCGACAAGCAGATCCGCTATGCCGACACGATCCGCCAGGCGGGCACGGATCTGATGACCTTGATCAACGAGATCCTCGATCTCGCGAAGATCGAGTCCGGGACGATGACGGTCGACGTCGGCCAGGTCCGGTTCGGCAACCTGCGCGACTACGTCGACCAGACGTTTCGTCAGGTCGGGGAAGAGAAGCGGCTCGGGTTCGCGGTCGAGCTCGACAAGGAGCTGCCCGCGTCGATCGACACCGACGACATGCGGCTCCGTCAGGTGCTGCGCAATCTGCTGTCGAACGCGATCAAGTTCACCGAGCGCGGCCGGGTCAGCCTGCGGATCTACCGGGCCGCTCCCGAGGTCATCGGCTTCGCGGTGTCGGATACCGGGATCGGCATCCCGAAGGAGAAGCAGCGGCTGATCTTCGAGGCGTTCCAGCAAGCGGACGGCTCGACGAGCCGCAAGTACGGCGGCACCGGGCTCGGGCTCGCGATCAGTCGCGAGATCGCCGGCCTCCTCGGCGGCGACCTGCGCGTCGACTCGACCGTCGGAACCGGTAGCACCTTCACGCTGTTCCTCCCGACCGTGTATCGCGTGCAGCCGCGCGACAACCGCGACCGTCCAGGGCGGGTGGCCGCGGCCGTGATCGAGGCCGGGGTTCTGGACGAGCCGATCACCGAGAGCCCTCCGCCGGTCCAGGAGGTGCCGGCCCCGTTGGCACCGACCTCGTTCACGCGAACGGTCCCCGACGACTCCGCCGCGCTCGAGCCAGGCGACCGCCTGCTGCTCGTGATCGAGGACGATCTGACGTTCGCGATGACGCTGCTCGAGATGGGGCGGGCCTCCGGGTTCAAGGGCGTGGTCGCCACGAGCGGTGGCCAGGCGCTCGAGCTCGCACGCACGGTCCAGCCCGACGCCGTGACCCTCGATCTGCGGCTGCCGGACATCGATGGCTGGGTGCTGCTCGATCGGCTCAAGCACGATCCGGCGACCCGCCACATCCCGGTGCACGTGATCTCCGGGCTCGACGAAGAACGGCGCAGCCTGCAGTCGGGCGCGCTCGGCTTCCTCCACAAGCCCGTCACCGCCGAGAACCTGACGCTGGGCCTCGAGGGCATCAAGACGTTCGTCGCCAAGCAGGTCAAGAGCCTGCTGGTCGTCGAGGACGATCCGGTGCAGAGCCAGGCGATCACCGATCTGATCGGGGATGGCGACGTGCTGACCACGAGCGTGGCGTCCGGCGAGGTCGCGCTGCAGTCACTCGACGACAACGCGTACGATTGCGTGGTCATGGACCTCCGGCTCCCCGGCATGTCCGGCTTCGAGCTGATCGAGCAGATCAAGGCCGATCCTCGGCACCGGCGCTTGCCGGTGATCGTGTACACGGGCCGCGAGCTCACCGACGAGGACAAGGCGCGGCTGCACGGCCTCGCACAGACCGTGATCATCAAGGACGTCACGACGATGGAGCGGCTCCTCGATGAGACCGCGATGTTCCTGCATCGCATCGAGGCCAACCTGCCCGAGCGCAAGCAGCGCGTGCTCCGGCGCCTGGCGAAGAGCGATCCCCAGCTCGCCGAGCGCAACGTGCTGGTGGTCGACGATGACCTCCGCAACATCTTCGCGCTCACGTCGCTGCTCGAAGGCCACAAGATGCACGTGCAGTACGCCGAGAACGGGCGCCGCGCGCTGACCAAGCTCGAGCAGGACCCGACGATCGACGTCGTCCTGATGGACATCATGATGCCGGAGATGGACGGCTACGAGGCGCTCCACAAGATCCGCGCGAACCCTGCGTGGCGGGACCTGCCGGTGATCGCGCTGACGGCCAAGGCCATGAAGGACGACCGCGGGAAGTGCATCGAGGCCGGTGCGTCGGACTACATCACCAAGCCGGTCGACGCCGACCAGCTGCTGTCGCTGCTGCGCGTCTGGCTGTATCAGGCGTAGCGAGCTCGGCGTGGTCTCGTAGGTTCTGGTTTCGGATCGACCCCGGTTTGAGTATGGTCCGCGCGCCATGCGTCGCTTGCTCGTCGTCCTCGCCGCCTGCGGATCGCCGTCCGGAGCCAAGCCCGATGCGCCCGCGAGCGTGGACGCGGCGCTCGACACCGCCGAGATCGACGCCCAGAGCCCGACCGGGTTCGGCGTGCTGGGCGGCATGTGCGGCGTGCTGAACCTGCCGGAGCTGACGGGCGCATCGCCGGCGCTGTTCCGCGACACGCTCACGTTCTCACGTCGCTATGTCGATCCCGACGACCGGCCGTTGCTCACTCCCGGCGGCCGCCACCTGGCCGAGACGCCGAACGCAGGCGGGAGCTCCGGGCTATCCGAGATCTTCGCCTACGAGCAGCTGGCCCGATGTGAGGAAGCCACCTTCCTCAAGACCGAGACCGAGATCGTCTACGACACGGCGGGCAAGATCACCGATCTCGAGGTCTCGATCGACGGCCACAAGATCGGCGTCAGCGTGACCCGGGCGCAGTCGTTCCCGCTGGGCGAGCCGTACACCCTCGGCGCCGCGACGACGCTCCTGACCCGCAAGCTGCAGGACATCCAGGCGTCCACCGCGAACGTCTCGGCTGCCGACAAGTGGGACAAGCAGATCCTCGCGATCCTCGCTTATGACGACCAGGCCGCCGATACGATGGCCGAGGCTTGGATGATGGAGGCACCTGCGACCCAGGCCGACACCATCGTGATCCTGACCGTCACGGGCGGCGATGACACCTTTATCTACACGAACAATTAAGGCCGTCCCACCTCAACAAGATCCAGACACGGTCGACCCGCCCTGATGGTGCGTTGGCGGCGTCCATCTCCGGAGGAGCGAGCAGCGCACATCGAGGCGCTCGAGACCCTCGGCCGGTTGGTCGGCCAGCTGGCGCGAGGGCCGATCAGCACGTGGTTCGTGCTGCTGACCATTTCCTAGATAGAGCTGCTTGTGCGGCTCCGCTGCAACGAGTGCCCGAGCCAGATGAGATTGCACGTCCTCGACGAGATTGGTCATCCCCGACGTCAATTTCATCCTCGCCTGCTTCGACTTGAGCTTCCCGATCAGAGCGCGTGCTCGCGGAGAACGCGACGACGCGCGCTGCCGGCGATGGGGTAGGCCTCGTCTCGCGGGAGAAGCGCTGCTGACCCCGACGATGAGTTCGCCTTTCCTCGCGAGACGTTACGCGATCCGGGACGGAAACTAGCCAGCGCGCAGGGCCAAGATCGCGCGAGCGAGATCAGGCCGCGGCCCGATCGCCTGCGTGGCATCGCCGCGCTGAGGCGTCCCGGTGCGACGGATCAGATCACGGAGCGCTGCGGGGGGCAGTGGCGCACCCTGCCCTCGCGCGATCCCCTCGAGGAGCACCGCCGCGCCGGCGACGATCGGCGACGCGCTCGAGGTCCCCGAGAACTCACCTGTGTAGTGACGATCGGCGCCCGAGCACGCCTGCAGATCGCCATAGTCGAGCGTGGCGACCTTGCGGCCCCAGCCCTGGACGTCCCGCGCGCGCTCGGCAGCGTGATCTCGGGCGTCAGAAACGCGGTCTCGACGGCGGGGTCGGCGAGCAGCGCCCGCAGCACCTCGTCGCCGGTGCGCGTGGTCGTCGTCGTGATCCGCAACCACCGCGAGCGGACGTCGTGCGAGGACGCGCGCTGGGTGAACAGCGGATCGATCCGCGTCGCGTCGTGGGACCCGACCATCGCCATCGCGGCGGCCTCCGTGCGGAGCTTGACGTGGATCTCGACGAGGCCCGGCCAGTCACCTTCGTGTGCCCGCGCACGATCGCGCTGGCACACGAGCATCACGGCGAGCATCGCGCCGAGGGTGGAGATCACTCCGCGGAGCGGCGGCCTGGGCCTGTCGGCGAGCATTCGACGATGATAACCGACGCTCGCGCCGTGCTACCCCGGATGCGTCACGGTGCGCGGCGCGCCAGGGACTCGAGCCCCACGCGCGCGGCCGCGGCGATGGACGGATCCGGATCGCGACTCGCCGCGTCGAACCAGGCGTGCGCGGTCGTGCGATCCCCGCGCTCCACGAGCAGTCGAGCGAGCATCACCGCGGCACGACCGCGACGCACCGAGGTCGGGGCATGATCGAGGAACGCCACGAGCGCGCGCTCCGCATCAGCCGCACGGCCGGCCTTCGCCAGCGCGACCGCCTGGAAGTAACGCGCATCGGAGGCGAGCGGCCCGTCGCCCGTATCCGCCGCGGCGCCCAGCTCGATCGCGGCCGCGGCCGCCTTGCCGGCGCGGAGCAGCGCCCAGCCCACCCGGAAGTGCTGCTCGGTCGGAGACGCCTTGCCCTCGGCCGGCCGGTCGCCGGCGTGAGGCTTGTCGCGCGCCGCGTCGAGCTCGGCGGTCGGAGCTGCCTTGTCCTGGACCGGCCGATCGCTGGGAGGAGGCTCGGTCACCGCGGGCCTCGGGGGGCGGGCGACCTCCGCCGTGGAGACGGTCGATGCATCGATCATCGCGGGTGCAGGCGATCGCTGCCCCCCAGCGCGGTGACCAGCAGCGGGCGCTCGGTCACGCGACGCGGCAGGCGCCGGATGCTCGTGGGGTGCCGCAGGCGTCATCGCGTGAGGCACCGGCGGGGTGACGCCGTCGTGCGGCGCGGGCGCGGGCGTCGGACTCGGCGGCGAGGCCACCGCGGGCGCGGGCGGGGCCGGAGGTTGCTTCGCGATCTCGAGCTCCGCGGTCACCACCGGCGCGTGCCACGTCTGCCCCGCTGCGAGGAACACGGCCTTGGTCTGCCCCCGCACCCTCACCGACGCGGTCCCGGCGGTGACGGCCACGCTGGTCAGCGCATCACCGGCCACCACCACCTCGTAGGAGCCAGATCCCTCGACATCCGCATCCGCCGTCTGCACATGGACGTGATCGCCCGCGCGCACCGCGGGCACCGCGAGCCGCACGGTGCCGGAGCGCACGCGCACGAGCTCGTCAGTGCCGGTCGCGGTCGGAGTCCGGGTGTGCTCGAGCTCCGCTGCCGACGAGCTCTCGATCTGTGCATACGCGACGTGAGGCGCGCCGGCGGTCTCTCGAGCCGGGCGAACCACGAGGATCGCCACCGCCGCCGCGGCGAGCGCACCTGCGGCGAATCCACCACCGACCAGCAGCCAGCGCCGGTTCGCGTTCGGGGCCGAACCTTCGGTCACGGCGACGAGCAACGAGGATCGCACCGACTCCCGCCGCTCGTGGTCGGGACGATGCCACGGAAGCTGTTTGCCGAGCTCGCGCAACCGGTCGTCGCTCATCGGGAACCTCCATCGATCGCTTCGCGCAACGCGCGCCGTGCGTCATGTAACCGTCGCCACAACGTGCCCGCGCGGATGCCGAGCACGCGCGCCGCTTCGACGCCGGGCACGTCTTCGAGATCGCACATCACGTACGCCGCGCGAAGATCGAGCGGCAACCGATCGAGCCCGGCGGCGAGCAGCGCCATCTGCTGGGTGCGGACCGCCGCCTCGTCGGGTGCGCCGCCCGGCAACGGAGCCGGCCAGTCGGCGTACGCATCGTGGCGGCGACGGGTGCTGCGGAAGTGATGGCGCACCGTGTTCGCCGCGATCCCGAACAGGAAGCTCTTCACCGAGCCTCGTCCGCTGTAGCCGCGCGCCGACTTCCAGACCGCGAGGAACGTGGTCTGCACCAGATCATCGATCTCCGCGGGCTCGCTGCGGAGCAGGCGAGACACCAGCCGATACACGGCTTCGTGATGGCGATCGAACAGCGCACCGAGGGCGGCCGAATCGCCCACGCCGCAGGCCGCGAGGAGCGCCTCATCGGAGATCTCGGACAGCCCCGCACGGCGCTCGTCGAGCCGGCGCAGCTGCACCACCTGACCGCCCAGCGGCGGTGTCGGGTTGGCCTTCGCGGCGCTCACGGGGCGCCCAGGCGTAGGCCGACGCCGAGCTGCAGGCCATCCTCCGGCTCGCCGGGCAACGTGACATCGCCCGAGGACACGCCCGACACCGGCTCCACGATCGGTCCATACGAGCCGGCGTGATGCAGCGGTGACATGGTCAGCGAGGCGAGCCCGTCGAGCCACACGTACTTGAACAGCGGGATCGCGATGCGAAGCGCGACCGAGAACCGCGGCGAGTACGAGGACTCGTCGAGGCCATCGCCGACGTAGATCGTGCCCTGACCCAGACTTGGATCCGTGCCGTTCGTGCCGTCGCACGGGACGGCCGGGGGCATGACGCAATCCGGCTCGTTCGTCGCGCACGTCGGCGGCGTCTCGGCTGAGCAGCCTTCGAGGCGCCGCGTCGAGAATCGTCCGAAGCCGATCCCGAGCTCCGGCGCGATCGTCATCTGTCCGACGTCGATGGGAATGCTCCCGATCGCGAACGCCGACAGATCGCTGCGGGCAGCGGCCGTGATCCCGGAGGTCAGCTGCGGCTCGAACGCGGCGCGGACCCGAGCGCCGAGGCAAAACCTCCCGACGCGCACGCAACCGGACACGCTGCCACCCGTCCACGCTGAACCGTCGTTCGTCCATGATTGCTCGTAGGAACCTGAGATCGCGAGTCGCTCGAGGAGCGGCGTCGCGACAGAAATAGGAGTGGGCGGGACGTCGCTCGGTGCGACCACGAGCGGCGCGGCTGGCGCGGCCACGCCTGCGCTCCACGACGCGACCTCGAGATCATCACGCGCCCACGAATCGATCCACGCGGCGGCGAGCGCCGCGTCCGTCATCACGCGGCCCTCGCTGCCGTGCGAGGCACCACGGACCGCGACGGCGATGCCACCGCCGCGATCGAGCTCGACCATCGCCTGGACCGACGGACATCTTGCGGTCGCAGGCGCGATCGAGACACCGAGCTCGCGCAGCTCGCCGGCGACTCTCTCGACGGCTGCGCGATCACCACCCAGCTCGGCCCGCGGCGCGCATGGCTCCGCCGCCGCCGTGCCCGCAGTGGACACGAGGACGAGGGTCACCAGCGCGGCGGGACGGTGGGTCACTGGCTGACGGGCTCCACAGGCGAGGTCCCGCCGTTGCCGTCGTCGCCGCAACCGAAGTCACCCGGGGGGTGCTCGGGCGCCATCCCACCCGGTTCACACAAGCCATTCGCATCGCACGACGGCGGCTCGGGGTTCGGCCAGCAGTTCGGCTCGTCCGAGGAGCAACCGCACGCGGTGGGATCACTCATGCAATTGTCATCGTTGCACGACTCGGGATTCGTCGGATCCGCGCACGGAGGCGGCGGTGGCGGAGGACACACCTCGCCGTTGCTGCCGTTGCACTCCGTGGGAGGACACTGGCCGTTCGAGTCACACATGCAGTAGGGATCGCTCGGGTCCGTGCAGATCGGCGGCGGCGGGACGCAGTCGTCGCCGGGCTGGCAGCCGGTTCCGCAGGTCGGATCGGTGGTCAAGTCACACATCGGGGGCGGCTCGCAGGTCCCGTTGCTGCCCGGGCTGCACTCGGGGGGGCACGTGTTGTTCGCTTCGCAGTCGAGCGGCGGCAGGCAGTACGGATCCGTCAGCGGGTCGCACGGAGTCGGGCCACCGACGATCGGGCCTGGATCGGTGGTGGTGCCTCCTCCACCGATGCCGCCGACGTCGTAGGGATCGACCGGCTGGCAGACGTCGAAGGTGAGCTTCTGGAGCCCGCCCCCCTTGTTCGCCAGGACGTGCCGAACACCGCTCGAGGTCATCACCTCGAGCCGATAGTTGCGGCCTTTCGGTACCGCGATGGTGAACGTGCCGTCGCTACGCACTTGCGCCGCCGTGACCACGCTGTCACCAGTCACCGCACGCACGGCGATCGCGCCCCGCGTCGCGACGTGTCCGGTGAGGACCTGGGTCGCGCCGTTGTCAGCACAACCAAATCCGGCCGCGGCACAGATCGCCAGCAGCCAGGCTCCACTTCGCTTCATGCTCATCGGTTCCTCCTCGTTCTTTCCCTCCTCGTGCCCGCCCCGAGGGGACCCTTCGCCGAAATCGTACAAGCAGGGCGATTTCCATACAGGCATCGAGCCATCTGCGCTGACCCTGAGGACCTACGCGGGGTTGGCGGCGACGTTCTGGGGGCGACCTCCGGAGGCGAGCGGCGATCAGCGCCCGAGCTCGATCCCGAGCTGCGCGCGTACGTGGGACTGGACCATCGCCGCGAGCGTCTCGAGCACCGCGGCATCGAGCTCGGACGAAACCTGGCGCCCGAGCGAGCCGACCAGCGCGTACTTGCCCATCGCGTAGCCGTACGCGGCCGACACCGCCGTGAGCAGCGTCAGCTCGACCTTATGGATGAGCGCCTGGCTGGGCGATGGCTCGAGCGCGGAGGCGACCTGGTGCGCGACGATCTGCAGGCCGTGCGCCTGGAGGCCCAACGCGTGCGCGGCCGCCGGGCGCTCGCTCGCGAGCAGCCACATCGTCAAGCGCAGGTGCACCGGATCCTCGAGCGACCGGAACAACAACGCGAGCAGCTCGGTCGGACGGGCGAGCGCGCCGGCCTGCTTGAGGCGCTCGAGCAAGGTCTCCCGCAGCGCACGGATCCTCCGCTCGAGGGCAGCCTCGATCAGGCCGGCGTAGGTCCCGAAATAGTGCGTGATCAGCGCGTGGCTGACCCCGGCCTCGCGCGCGACGTCCTTGAGACCTACCTAGTCAGGCTAGAACTCGCCAAACACGCGCTCGGCCGCATCGAGCAGCTCCTGTCTCGCCAGCTCCGGCGCCCGCCGGCGGCGTGACCTGACCCGGCGCGGTCCCCGGGGCTGAATCCGACGCGTGCGAGCCATGCCGTCCGGATGGTACCCGACCCACCACTGGCACGGTGATGATACGGGCCGTCACGGTGACGATCAGCCCCGGGGACGCACGGAGAACCTGGATGCTCGATATGTCATTTCATGTACTACGCAAGTGTCGGCCCTTGTCGCATTTATTTTCACGTTGACAATACACCCACGCGAACTACTATCAACGTGACAATAGATGTCGAACCAGGAGCCCGCCATGATGCCCCCCTCGCCCGCCGGTACCGTCCCTGCTGCCTCCCCGACCGCTCCTGCCGTCAAGCGCGAGCCCGATGTCGCGACGCTGTCTCCGGTGGTCCGCTGGCGACGTGCGCTGCGCGCGCTCGCGACCGTGATCGCCGACCCCGACCGGACCGATCAGGTCCTCGTGTTCTCGACCTACGCCAACGCCGGCTCGATGCCCCGCCGCCTGCATCGGTTCTACAACGATCCCCGCGGTCAGCGGCTCTACGACGAACAGCGCGCGATCGATTCGACCACGATCGATCTCGATGCCCTGGCCGCGTTGCCCGAGGGCACGCTCGGTCACGCCTATGCGCAGTTCCTCCGGTCACGTGGCCTCACGCCGGACGTGTTCGATGGCAGCCCGCAGGACATCCACGATCCGAAGACCGCGTACGTGATCCAGCGAATGCGGCAGACGCACGACCTGTGGCACGTGGTCACCGGCCACGACACGGATCCCGCCAACGAGATCGCCCTCCAGGCGTTCACGTTCGGTCAGGTTCGCGCGCCGAGCACGCTGATCCTCAGCGTCGTGGGGACGCTCAAGGGCGTCGGCGAGCGGCCCGCGATGTGGCGTGACGTCTATGCCGCGTTCCGCCGTGGCACCCACGCCAAGGCGCTGGTGACGTTCCCGTGGGAAGACCACTGGGCGACGCCGCTCGCCGAGGTTCGCAGCCTGCTCGGGCTCTCGCAGCCTCGCAACGCGGCCTGACACGTCGCGAGCGACGTCGGCACGGGCACGCGCGACGTCGCTCGACCTCAGGCGGGTGCTTCGCGGTGCCCGGCCCGCCCACCGAGTCGGCGGCCCTTGCCCGATCGCGAACCAAGGTCATCGGTCGCGCGTGGTACGTTGCGACGCGTGACGGCGATCCGATGCATCCATTGGGGGCCCGTCGGTCGCCGCAGTTACGGCGACGAGCCTGGAGCGCTGTTCGCGGTCTGGCCCGAGCCCGTCAACGCCGACGCATGCTTCACCGCGGCAGGCTTCGAGCGGTTCGACGACCCCGACGACGCGTGGGATGCCGAGTTCGTAAGCTTGCTTCAGCGCGTGGTGGAGACGTTCGGGCAGTACGGCTCGCCTCGGATCATCGGGCAGCGCCCGGTTTGGAAACGGTCGCTCAAGGACCGGCTCCTCGGTCGCCCGACGCCGGAGCCTGCGCTGCACGAGCACCTGGCGCTGGTCGCGGGTAACGACCAGCTCGATCCGGTGCGCGTCGAGTTTAGCGCGCCGGTTCGAGCGGCCATCTTCGTCAGCGACGGCCATCCGATCGTGTGGAGCTGGCTGCACGCCTCGATCATCGCCGCCTGGCAAGAACACCTGCTCCGCATTTGTGAGGACCGACCGCGAGCCGAGACGTCCTTGACGTGGGAACACCTGCTGCCCCAGCGCCTAGAGTGGTGAAGTATCTGGTTCGGAATCCCAACGACGTGGGTGGGGTGTCGACTTCAAGCGGCAGTTCCCCGCGCACGTAGCCAATC
>WBZN01001998.1_pt1 | contig 11722 bp, 11 predicted proteins | sample 5204281 | NCBI WGS metagenome assembly WBZN01 (sample SAMN12344347, study PRJNA552823) | activated sludge metagenome | biome: Activated sludge suspended growth; feature: Nitrification reactor; material: Wastewater; isolation source: activated sludge from nitrification reactor of wastewater... | reverse complement strand
GGCGGGACGTAGGCTGGCTCGACGGGCGGTTGATATGGCTGCGGCGCGGACGGTTGATACGGCTGCGGCTGCGGATACGGTTGCGGATACGGCTGCGGCTCCACCGGCTGATACGGTTGCGGCGCGGCCGGCTGATCGGGGTCGGGCGGTGGCTGCTGCGGATATCCCTGTTGCGGCGGCTGCTGCGGGTACCCGTACTGCGGCGGGGGCGAACTCGACGGAACGATGCAGCCTCCGAGGAGGAGCAGGAACAGGATCTTTCGCATGGCAGTCACCTTTCGACGGAACCGCAGGTGTGACGGGACGCACCCACCCCGCATTCAACGGCGAGCATACCGTTTCTGGCTCCTGCGGTGGCGTACGGGAGGCTGATGCGCGCGGGGTAGCTCGTCGAGGTTCACCGCGAGGCAAACCGCCCCGTCGCAGCACGCACGCTCGAGGACCTCCGTGGAACCACCGTTCACCGCTGACGTCAGCCGCCGCCGGCCTTCTGCAGCTTCTTGCCGATCGTCTCGAGTCGCTGGTGCAGCGCGTGCGCCTGGGTCGCGAGCTCCTCGAACTCCGCCTCGCGCGCTCGCACGGCGAGAGCCTCGGCGCGCGACGACAGCGCGAACACGGTCTCCGAGACATCGCGCGTGTCAGACGGCGTCGGCGGCGCCAGCGCATCGCCGTTGTCGCTCCTGGCCTGGATGATCGTATTGAGCCCGCCGACCTCGCCCGCGACGCCGGTCAGCTGGTTCATCAGCTCCTGGAGCTGCTGGTTGCGTTGCTGCACCGCGGGCACGTGGGCGACGACCTGCTGCGACAGCTGCTCCTGGTGATCGCGGGCAGCGGACAGCGCCTTGACGAGCGCCTGCCCGGCGCGCTGTAGCTTCTCTTCGCATGCCGCGATCTCGGCCAACGTCACGTTGGCGCGCTCGAGGTGCTTCACGCTGCCCAGCGGGGTCTTGAGGAACAGCTCGCCGAGCCGCGCGTAGGACGCGAGCGCCTCGTCGAACGCCGCCGCCGATTCGGCCAGTGGAGTCATGTCTTGCTTGGACATCGCGGCGCGGACTCTACCCCCGCCACCCGCGCTTGGTGCGTTCGGGGACGGGAAGTGTGACGGCCCGAGCGGGCGCGGCGCTATCGACTCCTGCTCATCGGCTCACCCAACCACAGCCGGTAGGGCACGTGCGACGACGCGAACACCTGTCGCGTGCGCCAGCCCGCAGCGCCGAGCAAGGCGCGCATCGTCTCCGGAGCGTGCTTGTAGCAATGCTCCGTCACGATCGGCTCGCCGGGAGCGAACGTGATCGTGGCGCCCTGGAGCCGCACGATCTGACGCCGCTTGCTGACGAGATGCATCTCGATCCGCGACGCCGCCGGGTTCCAGATCGCCGCGTGCACGAACGCGTCGACATCGAACGTCGCGCCACGCGTCCGGTTCAGGTGCGCGAGCACGTTCTTGTTGAACGCGGCCGTGACGCCTTGCTCGTCGTCGTAGGCGCGGATCAGCAGCGCTGGATCGCGCGTCGCATCAGCGCCGAGCAGCAGCATGCGGTCCGGCCCGGCGATCTCGCCGAGCAGCTCGAGAAACGCGCGCGCCTCGGACGGCTCGAAGTTGCCGATCGTGGAGCCCGGGAAGAACACCAGCGTGCGTCGCGCTTCGTGCCGCGGCACCGGCAGCTCGAACGGCCGCGTGTAGTCCGCAGTCACCGGCTGGATCTCGATCTGCGGGAAGTCGGCGCGCAGCCGGGCGGCGGCGAGCTGGAGCTGGTCGTGCGCGACATCGATCGGGACGAAGCTCGACGGCCGGTCGAGCGCGCCGAGCAGGAGGCGGGTCTTCACCGCCGCGCCGCTGCCCGGCTCGATCACGCGGGCTTCGGGCCCGACCTGGTGGGCGATCTGCGACAGGTGCTGGTGGAGCAGGGAGAGCTCGGTGCGCGTCGGGTAGTAGGCGTCGAGCGTCGTGATCTGCTCGAACAGCTCCGCGCCGCAGGCATCGTAGAGCAGGCGACAAGGCAAGTGCTTGCGAGGGGCACGCAGGCCCTCGAGGACATCGTCCTCGAACGGCTTGCGCAGGGGCCGGGCTGCAGATCCATGACTCATGACGCTCCTCGATCATTGGCCAACCGCACGCCGGTCATCTGCCACCGTGCGCCGGGCGCGAAGAAGTTGCGATAGCTCGCGCGGACGTGACCTCGAGGCGTGAGGCAGGAGCCACCTCGCAGGACCATCTGTCCCGACATGAACTTGCCGTTGTATTCGCCGAGCGCGCCCGGAAGCGTTCGGAACCCGGGATACGGCGCGTACGCGCTGCCCGTCCACTCCCACACGTCGCCGAACAGCTGGCACAGGTGGTCTCCGGTCGCGGCGCGCGGGTGCAGTCGCTCGTCGTCGGCCCAGTTGCCTTCGCGCACCCGACGCTCGGTGGCGGCGTGCTCCCACTCCGCTTCGGTCGGCAGCCGCGCCCCTGCCCAGCGCGCGATCGCGTCGGCCTCGAAGTAGCTGAGGTGGCACGCGGTCTCCGCGGGATCGACCTCGCGGACGCCTGCGAGGTCATAGTGGAGCCACCTGCCGTCCTCGCGCCCCCAGTACAGGGGCGCGCGCCAGCCCTCGCGCTTCGCGGTCGCGAACCCATCCGAGAGCCACAGCCGAGGATCGTCGTAGCCGCGGTCTCCGATGAACGCGAGGACCTCGGCGTTGCTCACCGGCCGCCTCGCCAGCACGAACGGCTCGATCACGACGCGGTGACGCGGCCGCTCGTTGTCGAACGCGAAGCTGCGGTCACCCGCGCCGATCTCGACCAAGCCACCGTCGAAGCCGACCCAGCCGAGCGGCACGATCTCACCGAGCGCCGACCGATCGAGATCGCTGCGATAGGCCGGCTGGAGCGGCTGGCTACCGAGCGCGTGCTTGATGTCGGTCAGGAGCAGCTCCTGGTGCTGCTGCTCGTGGTGGAGGCCGAGCTCCGCGATGTTCTGGGCGACGGGATCGAGGAGGTCCTCGACCAGGACGTGCGCGATTCGCTCGTCGACGTTCGCGCGATATGCGTGCACCTCGGGAAGCGACGGACGGCTCATCATGCCGCGGCGCGCGCGATCGACCCTGGGTCCGACGGCGTCGTAGTAGCTGTTGAACAGGTACGCGAAGCGCTCGTCGAACACGCCCTGCCCGAGCGTCGAGAGCACGAACGCCTCGAAGAACCACGTCGTATGCGCGAGGTGCCACTTCGCCGGGCTCGCGTCGGGCATCGATTGCACCGCGTGGTCCTCAGGTGTCAGCGGTACGCACAAGCTCACCGAGCGTGTCCGCACGGTCTTGTAGCGCGAGAGCAGGTCGAGCACCTTCACCCTCGTGACGTCTTGCAGTGCGCGTACCACGGTCACCCGCGTGCCCGGTCGTCGGCTGCGTGCCCCGCGAGTTTCCCGGGCGCTCGAGGATGACCGCGCGAGCGCGACCGAGCGGGTTCGCGAAGCTCGTCGCTAAGGCGTCGCGACGACCTTGATGCAGCCGTCGGTCTTGTCGGCGAACATCTTGTAGGCGGCTGGCACGTCGGCGAGCGCCACACGGTGCGTGATCACGAACGACGGATCGACGTCTCCGGCGATCACGCGCGCGAGCAGCGACTTGCCGTAGCGATGGAAGTGGGTCTGTCCCATCGTCAGTCGCAGTCCCTTCGCGAACGCCGCCCCGATCGGGAACTTGTCGATCAGGCCGCCATAGACGCCGGGGACCGAGACCGTGCCGCCCTTGCGGCACGCCTGGATCGCCATCCGCAGCGCGGTCGGCCGATCGGACTGGGTCCGCACGGTCTGCTTGACCTTGTCCATGGTCGCGAGCGCGCCGGTGCCATGCGCCTCGAGCCCGACCGCGTCGATGCACGCGTCGGGACCGCGCCCGCCGGTGAGCTCGTCGATCCGCGCGAGCACGTCACCCCGCTGTTCATCGACGACGATCGCGCCCTGCTCGGCCGCCATCGCCAGGCGCTCGGGCACGGCGTCGATCGCGATCACGCGCTCGGCCCCGAGCATGAACGCGCTCCGGATCGAGAACTGCCCGACCGGGCCGCACCCCCACACCGCGAGGGTGTCGCCTCGGGCGATGTTGCAGTTCTCGGCCGCCATGTACCCGGTCGGGAAGATGTCGCCGAGAAACAGCACGCGATCATCGGACACGCTGTCGGGCACCTTGAGGCAGCCGACATCGGCGAACGGCACGCGGACGTACTCGGCCTGACCGCCGGCGTAGCCACCGTAGAGGTGCGAGTAACCGAACACCGATGCGCCCGCGTGGCCGTACACGACTTCGAGGGCCGCCTGGCTATCGTCCGGCGTGGTGTTGTCACACGCCGAGAACAGCTCGTGCTTGCAGAACCAGCAGCGACCGCACGAGATGCCGCACATCACGACCACGCGATCGCGAACGTGCAGCTGTTCGCACGCGCGTCCGACCGCGACGACCTCCCCCATGAACTCGTGCCCCACGACGTCCCCTGGCCTCATGGCCGGGATGAACCCGTCGTAGAGGTGGAGATCCGAGCCGCAGATCGCCGTCGACGTGACGCGCACGATCGCGTCGTGAGGATTCACGATCGACGGATCGGGGACCGTCTCGAGCCGCATGTCTCGCTTGCCGTGCCAGGTGACCGCCTTCATCGCGCACCTCCCGCGTGCGGCGTGGGCCACACCGAGGTCTGGGCGGACGCCGCCGGCGTGCGCGGTTGCGGCCGCAACCCGGTCGCCGTCAGCACGTTGTGATCCCTGTCCGAGATCTCCTCGATCCGGCGCGCCCCCGTGGCGATCTCGCCGGTCTCGATCAGCTGACGCAGGCGTACCAGCTCCATGCCGATCTGCACGCGCGCGAGGCGACGGAGGAAGCCGTGCAGCGCGCTGGCGACGAACAGCCCACCCGGCGGGAGGTAGTGCATCTTGACCTCGATCTCGGTGCCGCGATCCCCGGGCGCCGCGCGGAGCTCGACGGATCCGTTGGTCGCGATGTCGCCACCGGGGAGCGACTCCCAGCGCAGCCGGCGACCCGGCGTATCCTCGACGATCCGCGCGCGCCACTGCAGCTTCTTGCCACCCTCGCGGATCACCCACCGCGAGATGCCGCCCTCCTCGAGCGTCACCGACTCGACGTGCGTCATGAAGCGCGGCAGGTTCGGCAGATCACGCCAGAGCTCGTACGCCTCGAGCGGCGTGCACTGGATCGTGATCGCACGGCGAGCCTGGATGCCCTTCCGGAGCGCGCGCGCACGATAGATCACGCTCCGGCCGGTGATCGCGCGGGCGATCCCGGCGGCGCCGAGGCCGGCCGGGAACATGCCCGCGATCCTCGAGTGCCGGCGAAGGACGACCGCGAACACGGACAGCGCGCCGCCGACGAGTCCCGAGACGAGGCGCTCGGTCGTGGGGATGTTCGTGCCCACGAGGCGGGTCCGGATGTGCTGAGTATGTTTCATGGGCCGTTCGCGTTTGCACCACGCGTGCCGGCATCACCACGCCGCCGCGCGTGACGGTTCGTGGCGTGGTCTGCCCCTTGCTCGCTGGCGACGCCGCGGAGGCCACGCCGATGATCGAAGCTCCCCCTGCATCGAGCGAGCACACGATGTTCGAGGCGGCTGCGCGCGCGCATCGGGAGCCGACGTCCGGGTGCGCGGCGGTGCCGTGGCGCGAACGATCTCGCGGCGTTCGTGCGAACGCCGGAGCGGCGCGCCGCGCGATGCGCCTCGCCGGAGCGCTGCTAGCCACGAACGCCAACGCCGGAGCCCCGCGCTGATCGATGTGCGAGTCGGCGCACCGTGCCGGGAACGTCGAGCGCCCAGGTCGCGACGATCCCAGTTGTCGTCCACCACGTGCGGAAAGGAGCAGAGGGACATGCCTCATGGGAATCGCGACGGACATCCGTCTTATGGCAATCAGTGGACGAGCGCGATCCGTCAGGACCGCGACCACAACCGGTTCAACATCGATGATGACGATCGCAGCGGTCGCACGTGGGGCGGGCTGGATCGCGATCGCGACGACGGGCCAAGTCAGGGGGAGCCGATCCACGCGTCGTACCGGGATCGCGAGCCCTACGGCGGGTTCGGGCCAGGAGATCGTGGGCCGTACCCACCCGGCAGGTCGCGTCGGGGCCGGTTCTCGTGACCGCCGCCCCGCGCGCGACGCGACGCGACCACCTCGCTGCGATGGGTGAGCCATGTGGCTCTTGATCCAACGCCTGATCGCCGGCCTGCGGCGGACGCTGCGCGCGCGAGGCTCGCGTCCCCGCTCGCGTCGCTAATCGACGGCGGACGCCGGCATGCGCGGGCCAAAGAACCGCATGCTCGCGAGGATCATGGTCTCGTTGCCGCCCTTGACCTCGCGGCGCGCGGCGATGTCGATGCCCCACTTGATGTTCGCGAGCCCGAGGCCACCGGTGACATACGTGGCGCCAAGCCCGTTGTCGTGGAGCGCGCCGATCCGCAGTGGATACCCCATCTCGCTCGAGCCGCGCAGGAACAGCTCCGCGCCGCCGCCGTAGCGTGCGCTGTGGGACGCGCCATCGAGCTTCCAGCGCGAGTCGAAGCTGAGCGCGAGGATCGGCATGGGGTGCGCGATCACACCGCCGCCGATCGCGCGCGGGAACTGCGATGACTTCTCCGTGGCGAGCAAGTTCTGTGCGGAGAGCCCGAGGTTGATCATCTCGCTGACCCGCACCGTCGCGCCGAGGTCGAAGACGAAGCCGCTCGCCGTGGCCTCGTCCATCACGTTCGAGCTGAACCGGTAGTACTTCGCCGTGACACCGAGATTGATCCGCGGCACGAGCTGCTTCGACAGGGCCGTGCCGAGCACGTGGGTCGTGCGGCTCATGGTCATCCCACCGAGCTCGGGGTTCGAGCCGGCATAATCGTAGAAGAAGCAGCCGGGCAGCGCGTTCGTCGAGTCACACGCGGACACGCCGATCAGCGACGCGCTATCGGATGCGCGGTAACCATAGCCACCTTCGAACACGAGCTCGCGATTGAGCGGGAGCCCCCCTGGGTTCAGGCCGATCGCGCTGGCGCCGGTCGCGCCGCCGCGCATCGCCTCGCCGACGGCGATCTCGCGAGGGCCGAGGAGATCATCGAGCGAGTCGGGCTCGGCATGGGCACTGCCGAGCAGACAGGTCACGGCAAGGATCCCGGGGACGAGCGGTCTCATGCCCGAGTGTTGGCGCGGTTTGTCGCCGAGCGCAACAAACACGGTGGGCGTGCCCATTTGGCACGCGGCGCACGCCAGCTCAGTCATCACGGCGTGCGCGATCCCACGGAACACGTGCCGTTCGTGCCTTCTTGCGCGCGCTCTTCCGCTGCTTGTCGGCCTCCGCGAGCATCGGCTCGAGCTTGCGATGGTTCACGCCGAACTTGAATCGAGGTTCGTTGCGGAGCGCGTTGGGCTTCGACATTCACCTCGATTGCTCAGCAAGCAGCGGACCACGGCACGCCGTGCGCCACGAGCACGGCGCACCGAAAATGAAACGACCGCGGGCTCACCGGGAGCGCCGCGGTCTTCTGATCGAGTGAGCGAGTTACCAGCGATCGCCGCCGCCACCGCCGCGACCACCACGGCCACCGCCGCGGCCACCACGACGACCACCTTCACCGCCGCCGCCGCCGCCGTAGTCACCGCCGCCGCCATAGCCACCACCGCCGCCGCGATCACCACCGCCGCCGTAGCCGCCGCCGCCACCACCACCGCCGTAGCCGCCGCCGCCACCACCACGGAAGCCGCCACCACCACCGCCGCCGCCACCGCGCTGCTGGCGCTGCTCGGCTTCGTTCACGCGGAGCGGGCGCCCGTCCAGGGTCCGGCCATCCATGCCTTCGATCGCCTTGGCAGCTTCTTCGGGAGTCCCCATCGTCACGAACGCGAAACCGCGCGACCGGCCAGTCTCACGATCCGAGACCAGGTGGACGTCGCTGACCGTTCCGAACTCCTGGAACGCGGTACGGACGCCATCAGCATTGGTGTTGAACGAAAGATTTCCAACATACAGACGAGTGTTCATCGCTCTTGCTCAATCTGGCCCTGTGAACGCATTCAACCCGCCCCAGAGGGGCCCTCGGTGCTCGGGAGCGGGTTTTGGACTGCCGATACAGACGATCGACCCCACTGAGCACCGGGACTAGCGCGGCAACGCTACAAACAGACCGACGAACCGTGGCTATTCGAAAGTACCCAGATCCCATGACGAAAGCCATCGACAAAGCTGATGCGAATCCAACCATTCGATATTATTTGATTAACTGACGTTGTTTGATCTCCGAAACGCCTGCGCGACCGCGGTGTCACACGGCCCGGACGAGTATGCTCGCGGCGCATGTCTGAGCTGGAACGAACGTTATTGCGGCGCCTGCGCGACCGCGATGAACGCGCGTTCCGGGAGCTGATCGAGGCGCATCGCGATCGGGTCTTCAACATCACCTACCGGATGCTCGGCAACCGGGCGGAGGCCGAGGACGTCGCGCAGGAAGTCTTCATCACGGTGTTCAAGACGATCGAGACGTTCCGGGAGGAGTCCAAGTTCTCGACCTGGCTGTATCGGGTCACGGTCAATCACTGCAAGAACCGGATCAAGTACCTCGCCCGGCGGCACGATCGCGATCGCGACGAGCTCGACGACAACATGCCTCAGCAGATCAACGGCGCCGTCACCGGCCTGCCGGTCCGCGCTGCGCAGCCCGACAAGGCGCTCGCCAGCGTGCAGATGGAGCTGCTGCTGCAGGAGGCGATCGCGAACCTCGACGACGATCACCGCATCGTGGTCGTGTTGCGGGATGTCGAGGACCTCTCGATCGAGGAGATCTGCGAGATCACCGGGCTGCCCGACGGCACGGTGAAGTCGCGTCTGCACCGGGCGCGCCTGGTGCTACGCAAGAAGTTGCAACGCCATGTGGAGTGAATGATGAGAGGTGAAACCGAGAGCCAGGACGGCACCGAGTTCGACGACGAGATCATCGCCTCGCTGTCGGACTATCTCGATGGCGCGGTGACGGGCGCGCGCAAGGCCGAGGTCGAAGCCAAGATCGCGAGCGATCCGCAGTGGAAGCGCGCGCATGCGGAGCTGCTCGAGACCCGGAACGCCTTGTCCGGCCTGCAGAAGGCGCGCGCCCCCGCCACGTTCGAGCACGACGTCACCGCGACGATCCACAAGCGCTCGGCGGGCCGGTTCTTCGGCCGCAAGACGTTCGGCGACCGGGTGCCGTTCGGCGCGCTCGTCGTCGTGGCGATGCTCGGCCTCGTCGTGATCGCCTACGTCATGTGGGCGTCGTCGACGGGTTCCCTCAAGGTCGATCGCGGTCACGCGGCGCACGACGACACGGCCGGCAGCGGCGCGGTCGTCAAGCCGTAGCCGAACGCACGGAGCGCCCGCGCGTCACGCTAGTCCGCCTCGTCCTCCAAGAACGCGAAGTAGCGCTCCGGGAGATCATCGAACTCGAGCTCGCCGCCGCAGCTCGGGCACTTGAACGCGGGCGGCTCGAGAGCCGATGCGAGGATCGCCGCGGACTGCAGCAGGCGCTCTTCCTGGTGATCGCAGCCGATGCAGTGGAACGGTGCGAAGAACGAGGTCACGGTGCCGCGGCCGATCACGTCGCGCACCATCGATGCCTGCAGGATGAACGGCACCGAGCATGCGTGAAACTCGTAGCCCTGGATCCGCGCCTGGCGGAGGAACTCGCACCAGGCGCGCACGCCGAGCGAGTTCATGTACGTGACCTGCGCCATGTCGAACACGATGCGACCGACCATCCCCGGGAGCAGCTCGTCGAACCGGGTCGCCTCGGTGAAGTCACCGCGCAGGACCACCCGCGTGCGCTCGCCATCCTTGACGACCTGCCACTGCGTCAGCCTCGAGAGCACGCTGCGCGCCGCGCCATCGGGCTTGTCGAACCCGATCCCGACGACCGTCTTGCCATCGCGCGGCTGGGCCCACACGACGTTGCCGCGGACCGAGACCGCGGGCTCGCCCTCGGGCGCGATCGTGAGCTGAACCGGCTGACCTTCGGTCACCGGCAGGCCGACCACCACGCGCACGCCATCGAGCGACAGGTTCGAGACCATCGCATCGACCTGGGTGCCGGCGATCTCGACCGTGATCGCGAACGCCTCGGTGCCCGGCCGTGGCTCGCCGAGCTGGATCGCGACCACGTCGTGGAGCTCGTCCGCGGTCATCGGGGCGATCAGCAGCTCGTCGCAGCCGCACGCCGACACCTGGCGCATCTGGTCGCCCGACAGCCGCTTGCCGGCGACCAGGATCACCCGGGTCGACGGGCTCCTGGCCTTGATCTCCTTGGCGACCGCGAAGCCATCGCTGGTATCGCCATCGAGCACCACGAGCGCAGGCTCCTCCTTCGCGAACATCGCACGCGCTTCCTCGCCGGTCGTAGCGACCAGTAGCTGCAATCCCAGGCGCTTGAATGGAGGCGCCGTGAAATGCCGGAGGAGCTCACTGTTGTCCGAGACCAAGACCTTGGGCACGACCCGGCCGAAGGTACCATCCCTCGCCTAGAGGAGGGCGCGCAGGACGACGATCAACGCGATCAATGCGACGATCGCTCCACCGATCGCCGAGACGCCCCGGACCAGCGTGCCACGATCGTAGGCCTCGCGCTCGGCGGCGAGCTTCTCGATCTCCGTCGTCCGCGCCGTGATCGCGCCGCGGATGCGATCGATGCGCTGATACAGCTCGGAGAACTGCCGATCATCGATCCGGTTGAGATTGACGAGCGTGCCGAGGGTGACCAGCCGCTGCGCGATCTCGGACTCGGCCTGCGCGATCTCGCGGGACTTGCGCTTCTGCTCGGCATCGAGCTCGGCGAGGCGATGCGTGTGGCCCTCGCGGGCGTCGCTCAGGCTGCGCTTGGCCGCGTCGAGCTCGGCCTTCGCTGCGTCGAGCTTCGCGGTCGACTCGCCGAGCGGCCGCTCCAGCGCGGAGAGCCGGCGATCGACTTCCTGACGGTCCGGTTCGAGCGCGGCGGCTTCCTTGCGATGCTGCTCGGCGCTGCGGCGGAGCTCCTGGCGCGAGTCGCCCATCTGCGAGCCGCCGGACTGCCGATCGTTGTCCTCGGCGGCCTTGAGGTAGGCCTTCTGCCGGCGCTCGAGCTCCTTGCGCTTGTCGCGCAGGCTGCGCCGCTGACCTTCGAGGTGCGCGAGCTCCTTCTGAGCCTCGTCGAGCATGCGCTCCGCTTCCGACAGCTTCGCGTTGCGCTCGCGCTCGACGTCGACGAACTTCGAGTTCTCGTCGAGTTTGCGCGAGTCGACCTCGAGGTGCGCCTTGCCGAGCGCGACCCCGCGCTCCTCGGCGGCCGAGATCGCGGCGTTCTCGGCCGAGAACACCCGGCCATCGACCTTGGCGTTGCGCGCGATCCGCCCGAGCGCACCGAGGACCTGGTCGAGCGCCTCGGTGTCCTGCTTGATCTCCGCGCCGAGCGTGCGGATCGCGCCACGCCGCTGCCAGCGCGCCCGCGCGAACCGGATCGTATAGCGGGCCGACGGATACAGCCCCTGCTCCGGGATCTCGGGGATCGGACTCACGGTCGGCGGCGTGAACGGACGATCGGTGAGCGCCTCGGGTCGGTTGATCCGCGTCGGTGGTGGCTCGGCGGGGGTCCGCTCGTGCGGGTAGGCTGGCGGCAACTCGCCGATCACGGGGGCCGATGGCAACGTGTGGGAGTCGTCGTTGAACTGGTTCGCCGGGATCTCGGACGCCGGCGGCG
>WBZN01001997.1_pt1 | contig 11730 bp, 11 predicted proteins | sample 5204281 | NCBI WGS metagenome assembly WBZN01 (sample SAMN12344347, study PRJNA552823) | activated sludge metagenome | biome: Activated sludge suspended growth; feature: Nitrification reactor; material: Wastewater; isolation source: activated sludge from nitrification reactor of wastewater... | reverse complement strand
CCCCGGGGGGAGGCAGCTGGTGAAACTGATGACGACTTGAATGGGGGAATGCAGATGAAAGCAAAGTTGCTAGCTGCGGCGATAGGCGCTGCTGCGATAATGTCGGGGGGCAATTCCTTTGCCGCCGATCTCGGCGGTAATTGCTGTGCCGACCTTGAGGAGCGTATTGCGGAGCTTGAAGCCACCACCGCCCGCAAGGGCAATCGCAAGGTCAGCCTGACAGTCACAGGCTGGGTGTCGAGCCAGCTCTACTGGTTCGATGACGGAATCGAGCAGAATCTCTACGTGGTCGACAACAACAACGATCTGTCGTCGAACGTGAAGTTCACCGGCTCGGCTCAGATTTCGCCGGGCTGGAAGGCAGGCTACGTGATGCTGATCAACACGCAGGGTCCTTCCTCGCTCAACGCCTTCGAGGACTGGGACGCCACCAAAACCAACCCTATCGGCTTCGGCGGCGACTGGAGCCTGGCGGTCGAGAACTCGTACTGGTTCATCCAGTCCGATACACTGGGCAAGATCTCCGTCGGCAAGCAGAGCATGGCGATGGATAATTTGACGATCTTTGCCGACCTGTCGCCAATCGCGTCGATATTTGCGAGCAACACGGTCGCAACCTTCGACGGCTTTGCCGCCCGGATCGCTGTGAATGGCGTGGACAGCGGTACCCGTTGGGGCGCCGGGGCCTTCTACTGCGGCACGATCGGCGCCGGCATCGCCAACGACTGCAACGGCACGCGCTTGAACGGCGTGCGGTACGATACGCCGGCCTTCGCGGGTTTCTCGGCTTCCGCGAGTTGGGGTGAGGACGATTACTGGGACGTCGCGCTGCGCTATGCTGGTGAAGGCGGTGGCTTCAAGTATACCTTCGCTGGCGGTTACGCAGAAATCACTGACAATGCCATCGTTGGCCTTCCGGTCAATGACAACAATCGCTGGCAGATTGGCGGCTCGATCAAGCATCTGGGCACCGGGCTGTGGGTGCACGCCACCTATGACCAGACGCATATCGATGACGTTGGACCGAACCCGCCTCACCCGGATCTCAAAGGCTGGTTCGTCAAGGCTGGTTGGACCGGCAGGGTCTGGTCGATCGGCGACACCACCTTTTGGGGCGAGTACGGCGGGAACACGGATGCATTCAGCGATTTGAATACCGGCAGCTCGTTCTTTGACGGCAAGATCTTCGGTTCGCAGATCGTGAGCAATGATGCGACCCGTCTGGGACTTGGTGCTATTCAGGAAATCGATGCTGCCGCCATGTCGCTGTGGACCAAGTATACGGTGCGCGACCTCGACTTCACTCTGGCGAATGGCACGTCGGGAGAGGCCGATACCCTGCACATGTGGCTCGCAGGCGCCGTGATCTTCTACTAAGCGAAACCCGAGTTCTCCAGACTGAGGTCCCCCTCGGGGAGAACGGATAAGGGCCGGCATCCGCCGGCCCTTATTTTTTGTGGCGTGAAGACGCAAGGCTTTCGCGGACGCCGGCCAGATCTTGAACCAGATTGCTACCGCTCCGTCGAAGAGCCGTGATCATGCTGGAGTTCATCAGTGGCGCGCGACTGGAGGATCGAGCGGATACCCCAATCCGGCGATGATTGACGGGAGCCGCCAGAATTCTCAACAGCCTGCATTGCGAAGAACGAACGCATCAGGCAGCGGCTCGTCGTATTCCAAATGATTGGCGACCGCTTCCGCAAGAACCGGCGCCAATAAGAAACCGTGCCGATAGGCTCCATTCACGATGAGGCGGCGGCCGCGCTTTATGATCTTTGGAATGTTATCGGGAAATGCTGGCCGCACGCCGGCCGAAAATTCGATGATCCGCGCCTGGGCAAAGCCGGGATGGAGGGCGCAAGCCGTCCCAAGAAGATCGAGGCTTGAGCGCAGCGTGACGGGGCCTGCGTATTCGCTTTCGATCGACGTGGCCCCGATCATGTAGATGTCATCTCCCCAAGGGACGACATAGATCGCAGATCTTGGATGCAGGAGGCGGATGGGACGCGAAAGTCCGAGGCCTTCCGCCTGCACGACCGCCATTTCGCCGCGCACGCCTCTCAGTCCTTTCAACTCCTCGCGAGCCGCAATGCCTCGGCAATCGATCACGATTTCTCCTGCCCCCGCCGCCATCCAGACAGGCTCGGGCACCGGATCTGAGAAGTTGACTTGACTTCCAATGCTGCGCAGACGGCCGGTCATGGCAGAAAGCGCGCGCCGCGGGGCCATATGGCCTTCGTCTGGAAAAAAAAGGCCCCAGCGGAAGCGCCCCCCAAGCTCCGGTTCGAGGCGAGCAATCTCGTCTTCGTGCACAACACGATGGCCGAGGGTCTTTTGTCCGAAACGCACCAGATCGGCTTCGTCACGTGGCCTGGCGAGAACGAGCGTGCCGCGCCATTGGGCGCCCAGTCCTGCATCATGCCAGAGCTTGAGGCCCCGAACGCCAAGGTCCTGCACGACGCGGCCGGCAAGCTCCGCCTCGCAGTAGGGTGCAAGCATGGCGCCGGCCATTCGGCTTGCCGCGCCTGTTGCCTCCTCGCAGGCCGCTTCCCTCACGGTTACGGAGTGCCCGCGTTGGGCCAGCATGAGCGCTTGCCAAGCTCCCGTGACCCCAGCTCCGATAATGCTGACCGTGAGGGTGGGCTTCTCGGTCATGCTCTGTGCGCTATCAGGACACGAGGGCCGGATAGTCCACATAGCCCTCCGGCCCCGGCGTATAGAACGTCGCCTCGTCCGCGATGTTGAGCGCCACCCCTCGCTTGATGCGCTCCACAAGATCAGGGTTTGCGATGTAGGCTTTGCCGAACGCCACGGCGTCGGCGCCCGCCTCTGCGATGAGTTTTTCAGCATCCGCAGGCGTATAATTCCCAGCCGCGATGAGCGAACCGGAGAACATGCCACGCGCCATCGTCACCGGATCTATCGCATGCTCGTGCAGAGGGCGCATGACGTGTAGGTAGGCGAGACCAAACTTATCGAGCGCTGAAATATATGCACCATATAACTTTGCGATGTCGTGTTCTTCGATGTCATTGAATTTATGGCCTGGGCTGATGCGGACGCCGGTCTTGCCGGCACCGACGGCCGAGACCACCGCTTGCACGACTTCGAGCGGCATACGAATTCTATTTTCTATGCTGCCGCCGTACCGGTCGGTGCGCAGGTTCACGTTCGAAGACAGGAATTGGTGCATCAGATAGCCGTTGGCTGAATGGATCTCGACGCCGTCGAAGCCGGCTCCGATCGCCGACTTCGCTGCCTGCGCAAAATCGGAGGCGACGCGTTTGATGTCCTCGGTTTCAAGCGCGCGCGGCTCGTCGTGATCAAGGGCGCCCTTGGCATCCGTCCACATCTGGCCTGGAGCCTTGACCGCGCTTGGCGCAACGACATCGGCGTCCATCGGCCGATTGAGGCGGCTGGCGATACGGCCACCGTGAAACAACTGCATGAAGATGCGCCCGCCGGCGGCGTGGACCGCCTTCACGATCATGCGCCATCCTTCGATTTGGTCCGGCGTGTGAATGCCTGGCGTGCGCGGATACCCCCAACCCTCATAAGAAATCTGGGTTGCTTCCGTGACAATCAAACCGGCTGAGGCTCGATCCGCATAGTATTGCGCCATGATAGGCTGCGGCACGCCCGCGGCTGTCGCCCGTGACCGGGTCATTGGGGCGACGACGATGCGATTGGGCAGGGCCATGGAGCCGAGACGAAGCGGAGCGAAAAGTGCGTTGGCCATTGCGTGATTGTTCTCCGTTGTAGGCGCGAACTAAGGCAGCGGGAGCGATCAGCCTAACTAAGCCAAAACGGCAACCACAGCCAATGCACGCCGCGAAGCCTAGACCGGCATCCGCAGCATAGCGCGTTCATAATAGCCGCAGTGCGGAATTCGGGACGATCGGTATTTCCCTGCAAGTACGCTCGCACGCGAGGCTTCAGGGTGAGATTGAGAAAGGGCGCTCCTGCAAGCGCCCTTTCCAATTGTCCCGAAGTTTATGCATGACCAGGATTTCTGTTCAGCATCTTTGAAAATCGGCGACGCGGTGCAAGCCCTACTGCAGCTTCACAGCGTAGAGTTCGCCCTTCAGCATTTGCGGGATGTACAAGGTCTTCGAGGCAGGGTCGTAGCCGAGATCCGCCGCGCCCTGTCCGATTTCGAGGAGGGTGTCGACCTTTCCATCCTTGCTGTATTTCAGGACCTTGCCTGCCATCCAGTCGGTGAGAACGTAGGCGCCGTCACCGAGCGCTATCATGCCATCGAGATTGCCGAAGGGCTTGCCGTCACCCATTGCGGTGATGCTCTTGTCGGCGAGCGAAACCTTGAACATTCCGCCAGGTGTCTTGGTGGCCCAGCCCTCGCCCGTCAAAACGCCCCAGGTATTGACGATCAGGTTGTCACCTTCAGCGAGAATGCCGTTGGGGCCTGCGATACGGTCATCCTTCACGAAGACGTCGACCTTTCCGCCGGAGAGCCGGTAGACGGAGTTGGTCAAGGTATCCGTTGAGTAGACGTTGCCATTGTTATCGGCGGCTGTGTCGTTGAGGCGTTTGGCCCCGGCCGCTGGATATTTGGCGACGACTTTGCCGTCGGCGAGATTGATCTCCACGAACTCGTCGATGTCGGCCACGAACAGCTTGCCTCCCGAGATCGCAAGACCCATCGGAGCGTTGAGCCCGGTCACGAAGTCCTTGGTGATGGTCTTTCCGTCGAGGGAAACCTTGGCAATCCAGCCCTTGCCGTCCTTGCCCAGGGGTTCGCCATCGACGTTGGATACGTAGATGACACCTGCGTTGGGGTCATACAGTGCACTTTCGGGCCCCGCCAGGCCGGTCGCCTCCCAGACCTTTTCAGCGCCCTCCGCGCGGACGCCGCTGGCGCCCGCAAGCGCGAGCGTCATGCCTGCGGCAAGAGCAAAGCAGGGTTTTTTGAATCTCATTTTGTTTCTCCAGGTGGCTGTGCGTTAAGAGGACTTGCAGGGTGCACACCCCTCCAAAAGTCGAAGGGCCAGCGCTGCAAATTGGATATCAGATCAAGGCTGGGGGTCGAAAGTCACTCCTGTTGCCCTGAAGATATAGTGCGGGTTGTCACCACGGCAATTCAGCGAAAGTTGCGTCGAAGCCCAGCATTTCAAGGCGTATGACGCATGGCCTATAGATCTCGATTAACGGGAAACAGTTCAAGAGGATTGAACTATCTCTAGACTGGCGTTCTGCATCGCAGAAGACCTGAATGCCGACGTCAGTTATGCACTTTTGGCATGTATAACTGCGACGCATCTCGAGTAGCGCATTTTCCAGATGAATCCGCGACGCGCGCGTTGACGGGCGCGTTCATGCGGCCCGCTCCCAGTGATCCCTGAGATTCAGAAGCAGTGGATCGCGCGAGGGGAAAATCTGGTGCTGCCGGAGGGGATTGAACTCTATTCCTCTCTAACAATTTTAACCATCGGAAAAGCCTAATTTTATTGGAGTTTACGGTGCTCAGATTTTATCTGTCAACCCGATCTGTCAACCCGATTCGCTGCCTGCTGCGGAGGGGTTGGTACTGCGTTACCTATACGCCTGCGTCCGCCTGAGGGTCGCGCCGGTTTTCAATCTCCACTCTTCATAAAGTTTCCGTGCGGCTTCTCCGGCCCCTTACGCCGCCACATCCACCCGCACATCTTCAAATGCGCCACGATCTTCTTAGCCAGCCATTCTTTGTCCGCGCTGTTGCGCAGCGGCGCGTTGTGCAGCGCCATTCGTACGTCAAAGATCAGGTCGGCTTCTGTCTCGCGTTGGTCTTGCATTTGGGACGCGTAGCACGTATGGAACGGAAAGGGAACGCTCAGGAGGGGCACATGGGTTTCGTGAAGCATAAATGCCCACATTGTTTAACCGAAGATATGTCCTTTTCGGTGGTCAAGGCTTACGACCTTCCCGATCTGACAGGGGTTGGCGCTCTTCTTGTGTGCGGACGATGTCAATTACCGGCCTGTATGCATGTCGTGGGAGGTCGGTCCGGTGGACTACACGCTGCGGTGTTTGAAAAAACGCCTGATCCCTGCTCCCAGGGTTGGCCAGTTATGGGATTCTGGCCTGAAGCGTCACGAGTCCAAATTCCAGAATATCTTCCTGCTGACGTAGAGCGTGCGTTCAAGCAGGCGGAAGACAACTATGCGCGAGTGGGTAATGAAGAAGCCGCCGGGATGATGTACCGAAAGGCTTTGGACGTTGCTGTGAAGAAGATCGACCCCAGCCTTAGCGGTACGCTTGGTCCAAAGTTGAAAGCCCTTCATAAACAGGGAAAGTTGACAACGGATATCGCCGAATGGGCGGATCATGTGCGTGCGCTTGGCAATGAGGCTGCTCATGACGACACGCCAATCGAGCGCGATGATCTTACAGACCTGCGAGGGCTGACCGATATGGTGCTGCGATATCTCTTCAGCCTGCCGAACCTGATTAGAAAAAGGCGCGGAGAGCCGCTGCTAGGCGACTAGCAGACTATCGGAACTGCTGCCGCAACACTTCGTCTCCCATTTCAGCCCGCGCCTTCTCAAAATACACGCGCATCGCCTCGTGTACCTTCAACGCAGTCGCCGGGCGCAATAAGCCGGTGGCGTGAGCTTCTTCTGCGGCTGAGAGCAACGCTTCGACAAGCGCGGTATGCGCGTCGTAGAAGGCGCGCGATACGGTCGGGAAGTTGATGACGTTAGACATGGGTCGGACTCCTACGCGTTCAAATCTGCGCAAAGAGTCTCACACGCCGTCGCCCCATGCGAGCCCAATCCCCAATCGCAGTAAATAAATCAGTACACTGGCATTTATTGTGACAGCACGTCATCGTCGGTGACAAGTGTCACTCAGCGCGGCGCGGTTTCCAAGGGCATCCGGCCGATAGAGACACGTTTTTACGCGGCGGTTCAGCATCGCGCGCCTCATCGTAGTTCTCAGGCCTTGGCGTCACCGCGCCTGAAGCGTCGCGCCATGCGCCCATCATCCAAGTGCAATCGATGTATGGAATGTTCAATATCTGCGACGCTTGCCATACACGTTGAACGAAGGGCCCTTCAGCTAAATCGTATTCGCGCTTTAGCTCGATGTAGGGTTTAGTGCGGCGCCTCCTCTCGTTCCAAATTTCCAAGTCGGTCTTCATTTCACTCCCCGCGCTCCGCTTTCTTTCGCGCGCGCCACTCGCGCGCTTTCGCGGCGGCTTTCAAATCCTTCGGGCGCTCGCCGTATTTAGCGATGCGCCCCGCGTCGGAAGCAAGTAATCGAGCTTCGGAAACCGAGACGCCAAGATCAGCGGCACGCTTGGCCATTGGCGAACTAGGTCCATCGTTCTGCATGTCAGGGCGCGGCTGTCCGCGACGGGCGAAGCCGCCAGGATTTGTGATTGCCTCGTGCAACGGCGCCGGGCTTTCACCGTTTGCGAGTTTCTGATCGTATTCCGCGATGATCGCAGCGCGGGCCTGAGAGACAAGGGAAGCGCTGACGCGCAGCTTTGCGATGATGTCACACTGCCTCATGCCGATCATCAGGAGCGCAGCGGCTCTTGTGCGCTTCGAACTAGCGATCGGCAGTTTTGCAAGCGCGGCGTCGGCGGGGTCTTTAGGTTCGCTGCGCACCACGCCTGCAATGTTGCCGGGCGCCTCAGGCGGCGGCAGCTTCAAAATCCAACGATTGCAGCCGCGCGCGTCTTGCAGGATTTCGCCGGTTGCGGGGTCGCGCGTATACTCGAGAAAGCCGTGTTCAAGACAGACTTCCTCAAGCGCGTGACACGCCTCAACGTCTTCCGGCTCGCTGCCAAAGCAGTCGTGCGGGATGATGTCTCCAAATTTGTCGCGCGTCGGGGTCATATTTAGTTCAATCCAACTGCCGCCCCGCAACTCGGCATTGCGGGGCGGCTTACACGCGGCGGGGGAAGGAGTAACCCGCCGCGCGATTCCGATTACTTCGCCTTTGCCGCCTGCTCGCGCCGGAACTGTGCGATGCGTTCAGCGGGCGTAAGCGGGCGTTCTGCAGGCGGAGGGGCCGACGCCTGCTTAGGCGTGCCTTCTGTATCGATCTTTTGCATCGCGCTGCGATACTCACGTACCTTCGACGCAGGCAACGAATGCAGCGTACCGGGCACCATGCCGAACGCGCGCTCAATGCGGCTGTCTAGGTCGTTAGCAGCGCCGACCACGGGCGTAGTGTTTTGTGCCGCGACGGGCGCGGTAGTGAATTCCATCGGTACGGCTTCGACAAGTTCGTCGGCGCTCATCAATTGTGCCTTACGAAGCGCGCTCATGCGCGTTTCGGCGTCGGTGCCGAGCCCTTTGTCGGCGCGCTGCTTTTCGATGAAGGTGACATAGTCCTTGGCGCTTGGCGTTGCGCGTGTGAATTCCGCGCCCTTGACCTTGGCGACGCTCTCGACGTTGTCACGCGCCGTTGCGTCATCGGTTCCGCCGCGCCAGAGCAGGCGGGCATGATCGATAATACCATCGCGAATACATGGCGCGCGGTTGGGATAGATTTGATCGACAAAACGTCCAATACGTTCGATTTCTTTCGCGTCGATGCCAAGGGCCTCGTCAACGATCTCGCGAGCGGTTTTACTCATTACTAAAAGTGCCTTTCGAGGTTTAGGCGCGGCTTGCGCCCGAGGTTGCGGGGTAACAAAAGAGTGCGGGCGCGTCTTCAGTGCGCGGCAAAACGCTTGACGCTTTTGGCAGCGTGTTCGTGAACCAGCGCCGCCGTGTCTCGTCAGCGCCCAGCGTCTGCACGATTTTCTTCGCCACTTCGGCGTCATGTTCGTAAAATTCTTCGATGTCGCTGAGTGTCGGCGCGTAGCGTGCCAACGGTTCGGAGTTTTCCAAGATGTTTGCGGCGATGATCGGTGACGGGCGGGCGCTGTAGAGGGTTGTCAAAAGCAAGGGGCGACGCTCGATTGCCCAACCCAGAAGATCGCACGCGTGGATAAATTCGATCTTCAAGCCAAGCTCGCGCGCAACGATGACAATCGCGCGCGCCCATTCTTCGACGGCATCACCAAGGCGGTACACGGCGCGGTCTGCGATACTGACGCCGCCAGGATCGTTGAGGTTACCCTTGAGCGCACGCGACTTGCGGCGCTTGCTGCCGTTGACGGCGAGACGGTCGCGGCGTTCGGCGTCGGTTTCGTCCTCATGGCGCTGTTTGATGATGGCGCTCATTAATTCGCCCTCACCAGTTCGACGCCCGCGTCTAGCTGACCGCCGCCGACGCGAAGTTTGCAGCTTAGAAATAGGGGCGAGGCGGTCGGAATAATACGCAAGTTGTCGGCGCTCACGATGCCGAACACTTCACCGGCGGAATTTTCGGGGAGCATAACGGACGCGACGCAAGCGTCCGGCACATTCGGTCCGTTAGCGGCCCAAATTTCGACCGCAAAAGGTCCGGCGCCTTGGGCGTCGAAGGTGATGCGGAAGCGCCAATCGAAATCGCCTTTGGTCTCCCAAAAAGGAGTGCCACGGCGCGGGACTTGAATGCCGGGTTCGTGATGGTCAACCGCCTCATACAGACCACGTTCACGTAGGACGACGGTTCCGGCGAAATCGGTCACAGAGGTAATAGGGCTCGCACGCACAGACATTTATTCTTGGCTCCCCACGGCGGCGCGTGCAATCGAGCCGCCATCGATCAAGCCGCCGTCGCGGGTGCGGTTGGGTGCGATAGACGCCGCGCGCTCGCCGCGCGCTGCGATCAAATGGCGATGGCGATACGCTTCCTTGAAGCGGCGTTCGTCCGGAATGTCGCAAAAGTTTTTCCACAACATGGCACGCGTCTGGTCAGACACGGGGCCGTCATAGGCGGCAATAGCGAGCCTCAACGCTTCTTCACGCGTCACAGGCGCTTTAGCAAACAACGGCGCGTCACTGGTCTCTAAAGCCGCGACAGCACTGGCGAGTAAATCGATAGCCTCGCCGCCGCGCCCGTTCGCGCACAACGTTGCGATCTGGATTGCGAGGCCTAGATTGGCTGTCTCTAAGTGCGCGGCGATAGTCTCGCGTTGATAGATCGGGCAGGCGAGCACTTCGGGGAGGATGCGAACCACGGTAGCCAATGCGTCGGCATAGGCCTGCGTTACGGATTTCAATTCTATGATCGTCGGCATGGGTTAGTCCTCGAAGTTGGCTTTAGTGTTTTGCGCGCGCGGCATACGGTTAGTCCTTCAAAGTTTTCAGCTGAGAGGCTTTCGGGCGGCGCGGAGTGTAGTCGGCGGCGCTTAGCGGCAGTTCGATGCCCTCGGCTTTGGCAAGCGCGACAATGGCGCGCCGGACGAAATGGAAAATGGATTCATCGCGCGCGGCGAGTGCCGTCATCAAGCGCATCTGGTCAGAGATCGGCAGGCGCGTGCCGAGGTTGCGGACAGCCGAGCGGGCATTGCGCGACTTCCTAGGGTAGCCGGGCGAGCCTTTGCCAAGGCCCTTGCGAGGCGCTGTTACGTCAACGCAAGGGCGTGGTGAGGCCGCAACGCTAGGGTCCGCACCTTGGGCTGGCTGCCGGGCGTAGTCATCGGCAAAGGCGCCCTCAGGGGCGGTGGGGAGGGTATGACAGGTCAAGACGCATTACTCTCATGACATAAAGATATGTACATATGTACATGTCTATAAGTTAACCGTCAAGAAGAGAATGCACCAAAACGAGACGGAAATGGTAAATATTTTCTGGTAGGTGGCTTTACAGAGATTCGTTTTTGTGATTCTATCTCCGGTAGTCCACCTTTTCGCCTGCACGGCAAGGGGCGGACCACGCCTTGGCGAGCGGCAATCGCCAGCGCCTTTATTCCCTCGAAGGGGAATACCTGTTTTTCGCCCATGGGGGCGGAATGCGAACTCATGCGCGGGGCGTGTGGGAGCGTAGGGCGTTCGCGGGTCGCGGGGCGATCTCAGAGCAATCGACAAAATTCGTGCACGTCGCTTTTGGCGCGCGTTTCTCTATTCGTCCGTATTGCGCCTATTGGCGTTGACGGCTCGGAAAAGAGAACGCCGCCCGCACGCGAAATGCGAAGCGGCGTGATTGTCTTTGGTCTGCGTACTCTAGCAAAGAGTGCGCCGGGAGTAAATTGTAATGCGTAACAACAATGGCGCTGCGGCGCAGAATTCTAACGACACTACAGACGAGCACGCTAGCGCAACGAACGATGCGCCGAATTCACCGAACGAAACGACAATGGCGCACCCCGACACGGTTGCAGAGCTTGAGGCGAAGGTCGCGGAGTGTGACGGCATTGAGGAAGCGGCAGCCGACGCGGAGTGGCGCCATCGCAAGTTTAAACTCGCGCACGCGGATCGGAAGAACGCACCGACATGGTATCCCAGCCGCGTCCCCTACACGTGGGAAACGTTGAAGGAGCGCCACCGGAAGCTGGGCGCGTATCCCGTTTCCGCAAAAAAGGACCGCAGCGGGACAACGACGGGCACCTTCTATGACCCGAAAGGGGAAGGCGTCGCGCGCAAGGCTGGGAACGTCGAATCCGTTCCGCTTCTGGTGTTCGATGTCGAGAACGGTTTTTCGATTCAACGCGCTGAAGAGGTTCTGACGTGTGCTGGCTTGGAGTTCATGATTGAGCCAAGCATCAATCACAAGACCACCAAAAGCCCCGTCACCGAAAAGAAGATTTTAGAGTTCGCAGAACAGAATTTCGGCAGTGCACCGGAAGACTTTGCGGCGGTCTCCGATGAGAAGAAGTTGGAAGTCCTTCGCGCGTACTTTGGTAAAACG
>WBZN01001996.1_pt1 | contig 11731 bp, 11 predicted proteins | sample 5204281 | NCBI WGS metagenome assembly WBZN01 (sample SAMN12344347, study PRJNA552823) | activated sludge metagenome | biome: Activated sludge suspended growth; feature: Nitrification reactor; material: Wastewater; isolation source: activated sludge from nitrification reactor of wastewater... | reverse complement strand
TGGCGGGCGGTGAGCACGAGCACCGGCACCGCGCTCCATGTCCGCAGGTCCCGGCAGGCGTCGACGCCGTCGCGGTCGGGCAGGCCGAGGTCGAGCACGACCAGGGCGGGGCGCTCCGCCGCGGCCGAGCGCTCCTGGCTCCTGCTCGACCTCGCCGCCGCGCGGGAAGTGCCGGCGGCGCCCCGCCGGGGGCCTCTGGGCGAGGAGCTCCGGAGAGCGCAACCATGACGACCAGCGAGCCGCTCGCGGCCCCCCGGAGGCGCGGGCTCCGCTGGGCTCGCCGCATCGCCTTCGGCCTGCTGCTCTTCGAGGTCGTCTACGTGCTCGCCTTCGAGGGCGCGGTGCGCAGCGGAGCCCTGGCGAAGTGGATCGACCGCCGACCGGAGAAGATCGCCATCTCCTTCACTTCCGCGCACTCCTACCTGCCGTTCTGGGTGCGCACGACCGGACTCGAGCTGCACGGCCAGACGCCGCGGATGCGCTGGCGCTTGCGGACCGATCGCGCCGGCGGCTGGCTCTCGCCGCTCGGGCTCCTCCGACGTACCGTGCGCTTCTCCTGGGCCGACGCCGAGGGCGGCGACTTCTGGCTGCGGCGGGAGGCGATGGCGCCGGCCGGCCCCGAAGAGGCGGCGCGTCTGCCGGTGCGCGAGGCGCGCATGCCACCGCTCGAGGCGCTGCCGCCCCTCGCGGTGCCGCGGCCCGAGCCGACAAGGCCGAAGTGGTCGTTCGAGCTGCCGCGCATCGCGGTCGCCGCGTTTCGCCAGGTCTGGCTCGGCCAGGTGCGGTACGACGGCGAGATCGACGCGCACGGCAGCTTCGCGATGTACTCCGGACACGAGCTCGAGGTCCCGTCGAGTCGCTTCGAATTCTCCGCCGTCCGGGCGTCGATCGGCGACGCCGAGGTCGGGAGCGAGCTCGCCGGCGGCATCGATCTGCGCGTCGCGCGCTATCCGTTCAAGGAGAAGCGCGGTCGCGCGGCGTTTCCGTTCGTCTCCGGCCAGGCCGACGTGCGCGGCGAGGTCGCCGAGAGCGCGCTCCTCGGCCTCTTTCTCCACCGTGCCCCCTGGCTCTCCTTCGGCGAGACGAGAGGGGCGCTCACCGGCCAACTCGAAGTCGAAGGGGGGCAGGCCCAACCGGGCACCCACGCCGAATTCGACCATCCCGGCTTCGCGACGACGGCCTTCGGGCTCCGCGCCGAAGGCGATGCCCGCATCGACTTCAAGGTCCGGACGAGCGACGACGGCAGCGGCGCCCCGGAGGCCGCACTGGTGGTGAAGTACGACGACTTCACGGTGCACTCGGGAGCGGAGGAGCGGCCGCAGTTCGTGGGCAGCGGCCTCACCGTCGTGGCCACGACCCGCGAGCTCGACCTGGGAGCGATCGCCGACAGCACGCGCGTGCGGATCGATCTCGGCACCGCGCGCATCCCCGACCTCGCGGCGTTCAACGCCTGGATTCCGGCGAGCTCGGGGCTGACGCTGGCGAGCGGCGACGGCAAGCTGACCGGCAACCTGGACGCGGATCTCGCTGCGAACAGCGCCACCGGCGAGCTCCGGGCGGCGATCGAATCGGCCAAGGTGCGCTATCGCGAGCTCGATCTCGCGGGCAGCGTCACGCTGGCGGTGCACCTTCCCTCCGCCGACCTCGAGCACCGCACCTTCGAGCTCACGGGCACCCGGCTCGAGCTGGCCGACTTCCGCAGTCCGCAGGCGGAGGCCGCCGGGCCGACCGCCGCTGCCGGCGCACCCGGGCCGGCGAAGGGTTGGTGGGCGCAGCTCGAGCTCGCCGAGGGCCGGCTGACGATGCCCCCGGCGCCCAACGTGCAGGGACGCTTCACGGTTCATCTGCGCGACACGGTGCCGCTCGTCGGCCTGTTCGAGACGCGCAAGAACCTGCCGCGCTGGGTCGAACGTCTGCTCACGGTCGAAGATGTGCGGGCGCGCGGGAGGTTCGCCTGGAGCCCGGCCGAGACCGCGCTCGAAGAGATCTCCACCCATATCCGCAAAGCAACCCTCCAGGCGCGTTTGCGCCTCGGCAAGGAGTCGAAGCGCGGCGTCCTGATGGTCGAGTGGCACCGCCTGGCGCTCGGCCTCGAGATCGACAACGCACAGAAGAACTGGAAATTCGTCGGCGTGCGCGACTGGTACGCCAAGGCCGACCTCGGCAGGCCGCTACGGCCGCAGCCGGCGGACGATCCGCTCGCGGAAGCGGCGCTCGGCCAGGCCGAGCTCGGCGGCGAAAACCGGCTCGACGATGTCGAGCCGCCGGTGGCCGACTTCGACTACGAAGTCGTCCCGGGAAGCCCGGTGAGCGGCGAGCTCGACGGCGATCCGGGCCTCGAGGCGGCTGCGGTCATCGCGCTGCCGACGCTCGCCGAGCCGCACGCGCTGCGCCTCGCGGCGGCCGACCTCGTCGACGGCCGCGCGGTGGCGATCGGCAGCTTCGAGCTGCCGCCCGGCGCGCAGGTGCGCTCGCTCGCCATCGCCGGCAAAGTGGTCGTCGCCGAACTGCTCGTTCCCGTGCCCGGCGACGCGGCCGGCGCGCCCTCCGGCAAGCAGTCGCTGCGCTGGCAGCCACGGGCGGCGCCGCCGAAGGAGTAGGGCGCGGAGTCGGTCCGGCTCAGTGCTCTGCGGTGACCGCGCGCTCGAGCTCGAGATTGACCGGCAGGCCGCGGCTGCGGGCCTGCTCCAGCGTGGTTCGCGCCTCCTGCAGGCGGCCGGCCTGGAAGTAGAGGCTGGCAAGGTTGTTGAACGCCTCGCCATATTTCGGGTTGGCCTCGATGGCCCGCAGGTACTGCGGCTCGGCGTCGACCAGGCGGTTCATGCGCAGCAGGATGTTGCCGTGGACGAAGGAGAACTCGGCGGGTAGCGCCGCGGCATCGCCCGGCGCTCGCAGGTCCTGGTCGCGGTCGATCTCGTCGATCTTCTGCTGCGTCGTGATGATGAAGTTCTGGATCTGGTCCCGCGCCTGGGGCGTCGTGGCCTGGCGATAGTTCTCTTGCAGGGAGTTGATCTGATCCTGCAAGTCGCGCCGGCGGCGAAGGAGCGCATCGCCGCGCTTCGACTTGGCGTCGGCGGCGATGCCGGCGAACTCCCGCCAGGCGCTCTCGGCGTGCTCGATCGCCGGCAGAGCCTCGTCGTAGCGCTTCGACAGGTACCAGGACTTGGCCATCAGAAAGTGGGCGGCGCTGTACTGGGGCATGGCGGAAATCGCCGCGTCGAGCTCACGACGCACCGCCTCCTGGTCGTTGCGGTTGAATGCTTTCACCGCCTTGTCGTAGTGCGGCAGAGCCTCACGGTATTGTCGGGTCAGGCCAGCTCCCGAGCCGGGCTGCGCGAAGGCAGAGCTGCCGAGCACGACCCCGACGACTGCCCACGCCCACTTCGCTGGTCTCATCGTCGCCATCGAGCCTCCGGGAGGAATTTCATGGATCATAGCGAACCAGAAGCTCACTTCTTTGCGGCCGCCGGCATGGCGGCGAAAAGAGAGAGAATGGAATCCCGGCTGGAGTTTCGCCGCATGAGGAGATCGATGACCATGTCCGCCCGCCGCCCGCGGTTGCCCCTTCGTTCCCTGCGCCTCACCGCGTTGTCCCTCGCCCTCTTCGCCACGGCCCCGCTGGCGGCCCAGGAGACCTGCCCCTGTCCGCCGCCCGCGCCGCCGCCGCCGCTGTGGAACGGCTCGGCGGGGCTCTCCTATCTCGCGACCTCCGGCAACACCGACACCGAGAGCCTCGGTTTCACCGCCACCGTGGCGCGCCAGCCGACGCCCTGGGGCCTGGAGGTGACCGCCTTCGCCAACCGCGCCGAATCGAACGGCGTCACGACGGCCGAGCGCTACTTCGGTGGCCTGCGCGGCAAGCGGGCGCTCGACGAGCGCTTCGAGCTCTTCGGCGGCGTCTCCTACGCGCGCGACGAATTCGCCGGTTTCGACTCGCGGGTCATCGTCGAAGCGGGCGGCATCTGGAAGGCGCTCGGCGGACCGGTGCACGAGCTCGCCCTCGACGCCGGCCTGACCTGGACCGACGAGGAACCGGTGGCGGGGCAGGGCGATGCCTACGTCGGCGCGATCGCGGGCGCGACCTACGCCTGGAAGATCAACGCGGCGGCGACCTTCCGCGAACGTCTGGTGTTCTTCCCCAACTTCGAGACCTCGGAGGACTGGCGCGTCCGTTCGGAGACCTCGTTCGAAGCGGCCTTCGCCCCCGCCTGGGCGCTGCGCGTGAGTTACCTCTACGCCCGCGACAACCTGCCGGTGCCCGGATTCGAGAAGACCGACGGCACGACCGCCGTCGCGGTGGTCTGGAAGCGCTAGGCCGGGAGACGGCGGCGGGGAGAGCGGCGCGGAGATGATCCTCGCGGGCGACATCGGCGGCACCAAGACGCGGCTCGCCCTCTTCGCCGCCGCGCCGGACCGCCCCGGTTTCGACCGCGACTCGGGGCTCGTCGCAAGCTACGACAGCCGCGCCTTCGCTGGGCTCGAAGAGATCCTGCGCGACTTCCGCCAGCGCCAACCGCAGGAGCTGACGGCCGCCTGCATCGGCATCGCCGGTCCGGTGCGTGAAAACCGCTGCGTGGCCACGAACCTCCCCTGGGTCGTCGACGGCGGCGAGCTGGCGCGCGCCCTGGGTCTCGGCGAGCTCACGCTGCTCAACGACCTCGAAGCCGTCGGCTACGGCATCGACCTCCTGCGCACCGACGAGCTCGTCGAGCTCCAGGCGGGCGTACCCGGCGCCATCGGCGCCACCGGCAACCGCGCCGTCATTGCCGCCGGCACCGGTCTCGGCGAGGCCGGGCTCTTCTGGGACGGTGCCGCGCACCGGCCGTTCGCGACGGAAGGCGGGCACGCCGACTTCGCGCCGGGCGACGAGCTCGAGATCGCGCTGCTGCACTATCTGCAGCTCGAGCACGGACGGGTCAGCTGGGAGCGTGTGGTGTCCGGGCCCGGCCTGGTCCACCTCTATCGCTTCCTCCGTCAGCGCGGCGAGATCGACCTCGCAGGCGAGCCGCCCGGGCTCGCCGCGGAGATGCAGCAGGGCGACCCGGGAGAGGTCATCTCGCGCTACGCCGCGGCCGGCAAGAGCGCCCTGTGTGCGCGCACCCTCGAGCTGTTCGTGAAGCTGTATGCCGCCGAGGCCGGGAATCTCGCCCTCAAGCTGATGGCGACCGGCGGCCTCTACATCGGTGGCGGCATCGCGCCGAAGAACCTCCCCTGGATGGAGAGCGAGATCTTTATCGAGTCTTTTCGCGCCAAGGGCCGCATGCGGCCGCTGCTCGAAGCGATGCCGGTCCGCATTCTGCTCAACTCCCAGACGGCGCTGCTCGGCGCGGCGCGCCTTGCGGCAGCGGGCGCGCTCTAATCTCCCAAGCCGGCGGCGAGGTTGCTAGGATGCCACGTCCGCCGGCTGTGGCCGGGCTCCCGAAGTCCATGACCCAGAACCCATCGTCCGCCAGCGCCCTCCGTCCGGGCAGTCCGCAGGCGGCTGCCGTCGCCTGGCGCTGGCGCGAGAACCTGGATTCCGGGGCCGAGAGCCGCGCGCTGCGCCGCGCCCTGCGCCGAGAAGCTCTGCTGCGCGCGCTGGTCGGCGGCGCGGTCGGGGTCGCGCTCTTCTACTTCGGCGCGGTGCTCCTCGCCCGCGTCGCCTGGGCCGGCGCCGGAGTCGTTCTGCTCGCGGCGCTCGCCTCGCCGGAGGGCCTCTACGCGGCGATCGGCCGCGGACTCGCGCTCCTCGGGCACGGCATCGGCAGGCTGCTCGCAGTGCTCTTTCTGACGCCGGTCTTCTGGCTCTTCTTCGTGCCGTTCGGCCTTCTCCTGCGTGCGGGCCGGCGCGACCGGCTCGAGCGCTGGTTCGACCCTGCCGCGCCCTCGTACTGGCACCGGCGGCACGACGCGCCGCGATCGAAGTCGTCCTACGAGAAAGCCTTCTGAGCGCGATGCGGATTCTCGGCCTCTCCGCCTACTACCACGACTCGGCGGCCTGCCTGGTCGAGGACGGCGTCGTCGTCGCCGCGGCGCAGGAGGAGCGTTTCACGCGCCGAAAGCACGATGCCGCGTTCCCCCGCAACGCCGCGCGCTACTGCCTCGCCGAAGGGCGCAACCCCGCGACGATCGACGCCCTCGATGCGGTGGTGTTCTACGACAAGCCGATCCTCAAGTTCCACCGCCTCCTCGAGACCTATTTTTCGGTCGCCCCGCGCGGCCTGTCGCAGTTCCTGCAGGCGATGCCGCTGTGGCTCAAGGACCGCCTCTGGGTGGCGCCCGAGATCGACGGCGAGCTGCGCCGGCTGGGCATCGCCCGGCCGCCACGGGTGCATTTCGCCGAGCATCACGAGTCGCACGCCGCCAGCGCCTTCTATCCGTCGCCGTTCGACGAGGCGGCGATCCTCACCCTCGACGGCGTGGGCGAGTGGTCGACGACGACGGTCGGCGTCGGCGAAGGCGGCCGGGTGCGTCTCGTCGAGGAGCTGCGCTTCCCGCACTCGCTGGGCCTGCTCTACTCGGCGTTCACCTACTTCACCGGCTTTCGCGTCAACTCGGGGGAGTACAAGCTGATGGGGCTCGCGCCCTACGGCGAGCCGGTCTACCGCCAACGCATCCTCGACCATCTCGTCGACCTCAAGCCCGACGGCTCGTTCCGCCTCGATCTCTCCTACTTCGACTACGTCGCCGGCTGGCGGATGACGAACCGGCGCTTCGCCAAACTCTTCGACGGTCCGGCGCGCTCTCCGGAGTCGCCGATCACCCGCCGCGAGATGGACCTCGCGCGCTCGATCCAGGCGGTGACCGAGGAGATCGTCCTCGCCGCCGCGCGGCACGCCCGCGACCTGACCGGCAAGCGCAACCTCTGCCTCGCCGGCGGCGTGGCGCTCAACTGCGTGGCCAACGGGGTCCTGCTGCGCTCCCGGATCTTCGACGACATCTGGATCCAGCCGGCGGCGGGAGATGCCGGCGGCGCGGTGGGAGCCGCTCTCGCCTTCCACTACATGGCGATGCCCGAGAAGGAAGGGGCGCGTCCGCGCCCCGCCCAGCGCGAGCTGCCCGGCGGCGACGGCATGCAGGGCGCCTTCCTCGGCCCGGAGTTCGCCGACGACGAAGTCGCCGCTTTCCTCGACGCCCGCGGCTATCCGTATCGCCGGCTGGAGCCAGCGGAGTGGGCCCCCGAGATCGCCCGCCGCATCGCTGCCGAGCGTGTCGTCGGGCTCGTCCAGGGGCGGATGGAGTTCGGCCCGCGCGCGCTCGGCAACCGCTCGATCGTCGGCGATCCGCGCTCGCCGCGCATGCAGTCGGTGATGAACCTGAAGATCAAGTATCGCGAGAGCTTCCGGCCGTTCGCGCCGGCGGTGCTCGAGGAGCGCATCGCTGAGGTCTTCGATCTCGACCGCCCCTCGCCCTACATGCTGTTGGTCGCCGACGTGCAGCGCTCCCGCTGCCTGCCGCGGCGCGGGGACGAACGCGATCTGCCGCTCGTCGAGTGGGTGAATCGGCCGCGCTCCGACCTGCCCGCGATCACCCACGTCGACGACTCGGCCCGCGTGCAGTCGGTGTCGCGGGCGACGCAGCCGCGCTTCCATGCCCTCCTCACCGCCTTCGAGGCGGCGACCGGCTGCCCGGTGCTGATCAACACCAGCTTCAACGTGCGCGGCGAGCCGATCGTCTGCACGCCGGAGGACGCGTACCGCTGCTTCATGCGCTCCGAGATCGACGACCTCGTGCTCGGCGACCTGCTGCTCGAGAAGGAGGGGCAGCCGGCGCGCCCCGACGACGGCAAGTGGCGGCAGGAGTTCGCCCTCGACTGACCCCGCCGGAGGGTAGAATCCAGCCCATGGGCAGACTCGGCTACGTCGGCACCCTCATCGGCGATTTCCTCGCCTTCGCGCGCGAGCACAAGGCGTGGTGGATCGTGCCGCTGCTCATCGTCCTCGGCCTCGTGGCGCTCCTGATCGCCACCGGCCAGGCCTCCGCACCGTTCATCTACACGCTGTTCTAGGGCGCGGCAACCCCGAGATAGGCGCTCGCCATGCGCAGCGCGTTGTGCAGGTTGGACGGATCCTGCGCCAGCGAGCGGGCGTAGAGCTCCTCGCCGTGGGCGCGGTCGCCGGCGCGGACGTAGGCGGCGCCGACCTCGGCCAACCAGTCCTCGTCCTTGGGCGCGGTCTCCACCACCTGGTCGTACAGCGGCTTCGCCGCCGCCCACTCTCCCGCCTCCGCGTAGACGCGGGCGATGCGGATGAGGTCGCCGCCGTCGTGCTTGCCGGCGAGGACGCGGTCGAAGATCGCCTTGCCGGCGCTCTTGTTTCCCGAGAGGTAGAGGACGCGGCCGCAGGCGATGTTCTCGAACGTGCCGCTCTCGGCGAGCGTCTGCGCGGCGGAGATCAGCGCGGCGCCGGCCTCCTTCGGCGCTTTGCCGGCGTAGAGGGAGGCGTCCACGACGAGCTTCTTGCCGGCGAAGCTGGCGGCGGCGCCGGCGGCGAAGACGAGGAGGAAGGCGGCAACCGAACGGGATCGTGGCATGGCGGCTCCTTTCGAGTGCAGGTCTCGCCCTATTCTGCCGCAGACTTCGCCCGGTGGAGGCGCGCCTCCGCGGCGGCCGCTCGCGCCTTTGCTACCATCACGGCTTTCCGGGGACCGCTCATGAATCTCTCGTCGATCGTCGTCTCGCGGCCGTCGCTGCTCCTGCTCGCGCTCCTGCTGCCGGCCGCGCCGCTCGTTGCGGCGGGGCCGGCGCCGCAGAAGCCGCGTCCGCCGATCAGGGTCGAAGTCGACGCCAGCCGTGCGGCGCAGGGGGTCTTCCACAGCCATCTCGTCCTGCCCGTTGCGCCGGGCCCGCTCGTGCTCACCTACCCGAAGTGGATCCCCGGCGAGCACTCGCCGACCGGGCCGATCCAGCAGCTCGTCGGGCTGCGCTTCGCCGCCGCGGGTGTGGCGCTCGAGTGGCGGCGCGATCCGGTCGAGATGTTCGCCTTCCACCTCACGGTTCCCGCCGGTGTCACCGAGATCGCGGCCGACTTCGACTACCTGTCGCCGCCGGAGTCGTTCGGCGGCGGCTACGGCGAGAGCCCCAACGCCACCGCGCACCTCTTCGTCCTGCTGTGGAATCAGCAGGTGCTGGTGCCGCGCGGCGCGGCGAGCGACGCCGTCACTTTCCGTCCGTCCGTCGTCCTGCCGTCCGGCTGGAATTTCGACAGCGCGCTCGAGGGGGCCTCGCGCTCCGGCGACCGGGTCGAGTTCGCCGCGCTGCCGCTCACCGTGCTGGTCGATTCGCCTCTCCTGGCCGGCGAGCACTTCCGGACCTACCCGATCGTCGCCGCCTCGGCTACCGACGCCCCGGTTCGCCTGAGCCTCGCGGCCGACGCCGCCGCCGATCTCGAGGTGCCGGAGGACCGTCTCGCCCAGTTGCGCCGGGTGGTCGCGGAGGCGCAGGAGCTCTTCGGCGCCCGCCACTACCGCCACTACGTCTGGCTCGTGGCGTTGACCGGCGCAATGGAGCCCAACGGCCTCGAGCACCCCGAGTCGAGCGACAACCGCCTGCCGCCGCACGTCTTCTCGGACGACGGCGCAGGGCTCGCCGAGCTGCGCATCCTGCCGCACGAGTACGTGCACTCCTGGAACGGCAAGTACCGCCGGCCGCGCGGGCTCGCGACGCCCGACTACGAGAGCCCGATGACCGGCGAGCTGCTGTGGATCTACGAGGGACTGACGCGCTATCTCGGCGACGTGGTGCTCGCCACCCGGGCCGGAATCCGCCCGCCGGAGGCCACGCGCGAGTACCTCGCCTGGATGACCAGCCAGCTCGAGGACGCCCGCCCGGGGAGGCGATGGCGCGCGCTCGGCGACACCGCCACGGCGGTGCAGCTGGGGGTCGACGCGCCGGGCGCCGGCACGGCGATGCGGCGGCCGCTCGACTATTACGAAGAGGCGGCGCTCATCTGGCTCGAGGCCGACACGATCCTGCGCGAGCGCACCGCCGGCCTGCAGAGTCTCGACGACTTCTGCCGCCAGTTCTTCGGCCCGCCGTCAGGATCGCCAGCGCTCGCTCCCTATACCCTCGACGACGTGCTGGCGACGCTCGGCAGCATTGCGCCCTACGACTGGCGCGGCTTCTTCTCCGATCGGGTCGAGCGCGTGCGCGAGCACGCGCCGGCCGGCGGTCTCGCGGCCGCCGGCTGGAAGCTCGCCTACGGCGCCGCGCCCAATCGCTTCATGGTCGCGCGCGAGGGGACGCGCGAGACGATCGACTGGAGCTACGGGCTGGGCATCAAGACCAACGACAAGGGTGACCTGCTCGAGGTGGTGCAGGACTCGCCGGCCTTCGCCGCCGGGCTCGCTCCGGGCGGCAAGCTCGTCGGCGTGGACGGAGCGCAGTTCTCCCCCGAGACGCTGGCGCGCGGGATGAAAGGGGCCGTCGCCGATCGGCGTCCGCTCGCCCTGCTCGTCGAGCGCCGGAAGGAGCTGACGACGGCCCAGGTCACGCTCGTCCGCGGCGCGGTCTATCCGCACCTCGAACCGCTGCCGGGAGCGTCCGACCGTCTCGGCGCGATCTTCGCTCCGCGAGCGCAGCCGTAAGGTTCAATCGAGGAAGCGGTCGGCGGTCTCGGGCGTCGGCAGCATGCAGCTCTCGGTGCGGCCGAACCAGCGGTAGCGGTGGCGCGCGACGAGGGAATAGAGCGCGTCGCGGAGCGGCCGCGGGCAGACGAGGCAGACCGCCAGCAGCGGCCACGGCCAGGGGAGGCGCCGCGCCAGCAGGAGAGCCGCGTCGCTCTGCACCCGCGCGCGTCCGCCTTCGACCGCGACGATCGTCGCCAGCGCGGCGGTGTCCACGCCGTGCTGGCGCAGCAGCGCCTGGCCGGCGGCGGACTGCAGCGCCGCGAAGCGGAAGTGCCGCCGGTGGTCGCGCCGCAGCAGGAACTGAACGGCTCCGTTGCAGAGGTTGCAGACGCCGTCGAAGAGCACGATCGTGCCCGCGGCGAAGTCGCCCGGCGGATTGGCAGTGGAGCGCCCGGACACGGGGACCGAGTGTACTCCTTGGCGCTGCACGGCTTGATCGGCCGCAAGTGAGACAATAGCCGCTCCTTGCCGGCGGGCTGTCTCCGGACTTCGCTGGCGGGTCCCCCAATGTCTCCCCGACAGCAGATCACCGTCCTCCTCGTCGAAGACAACGCCGCCGATGCTGCGCTCGCGCAGGCACAGCTTTCCGCGGCGCGTGCGGTGGCGTTCGCCGCCGAGTGGGTGACCGACATCCCGGCCGCCTTGCAGAGGGTGCGGGATCGCGCGCCCGACGTGATCCTTCTCGACCTCGGCCTCGAAGGGGTCGGCGGGATCGCGGCACTTACCGTGCTCCGTGAGGCCGCCGCTCACGTGCCGGTGGTTGTCCTCACGGGCCAGTCCGGCGAGGAGGTCGAAGCGGCTGCCCTGCTCAAGGGTGCGGACGATTTCCTGGTCAAGGGCCGAACCCAGCCGGGTGAGCTGCGCCGGGCGCTGCGGTTTGCGGTGGAGCGCCAGCGCAGGGAAGGGCGGCGGCTCGCCGCGAGCCAGGCGCGCCTGGCGGCGATCCACCGCGGGCGTGCCGCGCTCGGCTCGTTCATGACCGACATCGAGGCGTACGTCGCCGACGGCAGCTCGATCACGACTCCGCCGGTTGCCTCCTGACGCCAGCTCTTCGCGAAGGCGAGCACGTCGGCGCGCTGGTCGCCGTTGAGCCCACCGCGGCTCTCGCCGATGAACAGCTGGACCG
>WBZN01001994.1_pt1 | contig 11732 bp, 10 predicted proteins | sample 5204281 | NCBI WGS metagenome assembly WBZN01 (sample SAMN12344347, study PRJNA552823) | activated sludge metagenome | biome: Activated sludge suspended growth; feature: Nitrification reactor; material: Wastewater; isolation source: activated sludge from nitrification reactor of wastewater... | reverse complement strand
AGCTCGGCGAGCACCTGCACGACTACACGACGTACCAGGTCCACCTCACGATGTACTCGTGCAAGCTACCGGCGGAGGCGCGCCCCTATCCAGCGACGGTGGCGGATCTGCGCTGGGTCACCTCGCGCGAGTTCCTCGACTACGATTTTCCGCCGGCCGACGAGAAGACGATGTCGAAGCTGCTCGGCCTCATGCGCAACTGATGATCATCCGCGGTGTGGGGCTCTCCACCGAGCTGGGCCTGCTCGCGACCCGCAGCCGGGTGATCGACCGCGAGGACTATCTGGTCGTCTCCACGCCCGACGACCCGAGCGACTCCTACGGAAATCTGTTGGTGCTCCCCGCGGCGCCGCAAGTCGGTGAGGTCGCGTTCTGGACCCGGCGGTTCACCGAGGAGCTCGGCGGCAACCGCGAGCTTCGCCACGTCACGCTGTCCTGGGACGGCACCGCCGGCGATCCGGGCGCGGCCCGCGAGCTCGCCGCGGCGGGGTTCGTGATCGAGCACGTCCAGGTGATGGCCGCCGCCACCACCGCCGTCACCGCGCCACCCGTCGCGGGCATCGACGTACGGCCGCTCGACGCGGACGAGCAGCATCGCGCCGCGGAGCTCGCCTACGCGATCGGTGATCGCCACGACGAGAAGCAGCGGTGGTTCTTGCGACGGCGCGCCGCCTGGCACCGCGACCTGGTCGTCCGCGGCGTCGCTCGGTTCTGGGGCGCGTTCGACGACGGCGCGCTGGTCGCCAGCCTCGGCATCGTCTCGCTCGGTCCACGCGCCCGTTATCAGGACGTCCAGACCGCGGCCCCCCATCGCAAGCGTGGCATCGCGAGCGCGCTGATCGCCGCAGCGGCGGCGCATGCCCGCGAGTCGGGCGCCGACACGCTCGTGATCATGGCGATTCCCGGCAGCGCAGCCGCGCGCGTGTACGAACGCGTCGGCTTCCAGCCGATCGAACGCACCGCGTCGGCGTGCCGCTATCCGACCGAGTGAGCCCCGCGCGCTGCCAGGTCAGCGCACGATCTTCGTCAGGAGGATCGTGACCGTGAGCGCGATCCCGCTCGCCGCGACGAACAGGACCGCCAGCATCCACGGCGAGGGCACGCGTGGCGCCACCACCGCCGTCTGGGCCCACCCGGCCTGCTCCGGGGAGTGCGGACCGACAGGTGACATCAGACTTGCCGCTTGCTGCGGGCTCTGAGGATGCCCGAGGTTGGGCGCAGGCGCGTTGACCGGTGCGCTCTCGGGCGCCAGCCGCGGCGGGCTGTCGTGCATGGCGGGGGGCGCGAGGTGACGTGGCGATCGATCGCTCGGGTAGATGTTGCCGCTCATCATCTGAGCGCTCATCAGAGGATTCATCACGGGATACCCGGTGGGTCCGAGCGGCACCGCGGGCGCGCTCGGACGCGGCGGCGCTACCCCGTTCGCCTGGTTCTGGGCGTCGTTGGCGATCCGCTCCTCGATCAACTTCGCGCCCAGCTGGGTGGGCGACAGCTCCGGCGCCTCTCGATCCGGCTCGGCGATCATCGTCGGAAGATTCGCGAGCTCCGGGAACTTGGCGAGCGATGCCTTCGACACCTGTCCGGCGGGTCCCGCGAGCGGCGTGGGGAGCGGGAGCGGCCCCGACGGCGGCATCTCGTGCACCGGCTGCGGCTTGAACTGCGTGGTCGGCTTGGCCTGACTCGCCCGCTTGGCCTGCTGGTCCAGCATGGCCTCGTCGTCCGCGATCCGCTCGAGCGGATTGGTCTCGATCCGCGTGCGATCGGCGGGCACCTCGGCCTCGCGGTCCTGGCTGCCCGCACCGAGGTCGTTGATGACGTCGGAGATCGAGCCCGCGTTCGGCCGCGCCCCGCCGAGATCCACGGTGTCATCCGTCCGGGACCGCTCCTTTCCGAGACGGCGGCGGCTGAGCTCGAGCGTCTCGAGGCGTTTGGCTTCCTCGTCACCAGCGCCCCAGGTGACACCGGTGTCGGCGGACGCTGGCTCGCGGCCCTGGATCAGCTCGCGCATGCGCGTGGCGTGCTCTTCGATCTCCTGGGCAAACGTCGCGTCGAAGAACCGCGAGACCTCGCCGGGGCCGGAGCCCTTGCCTCGCGAGTGCATGTAGCGCTGCAAGGCATCGCCGAACGCCTCGGCCGTGGGATACCGGTCTTCCTTGACGCGCGTGATCGCCCGCATGATGATCTCGTCGATCGTGGGATCGAGCTCGACGTTCATCTTCGACGGCGGGTCGACCACGCACTCGATCACGGCCTGATAGGTCTCGTACGGCGAGTTGCGCTTGAACAGGCGCCGGCCCGTCAACAGCTCGTGGGCGATCACGCCGAGCGCGAACACGTCCGTGCGGCGATCGACGTTGGTCGCGATGCACTGCTCGGGTGACATGTACGCGAACTTGCCCTTGATGGTCCCGGACCGGGTCTTGGTCTCGCGAAGCTCGGCCTTCGCGATGCCGAAGTCGACAACCTTGACCACCCCCTCGAAGCTGATGACCAGGTTCTGCGGCGAGACATCGCGGTGGACGATGTTGAGCGCCTTGCCGTTCAACGCCTTCTCGTGGGCGTAATGAAGACCGGCGCACGCCTGGGACATCATGTTGAGGACGAGCGGCACCGGGATCCGCCCGCCGACCAGGCGCTCGCCCGCGCGGCGCACCACCATCGCCAGCGACAGGCCGGCGAGGAACTCCATCACCATGTAGTAGCGGTTCTCGTGCTCGCCCAGCTCCATGGTCTGGACGATGTTCGAGTGATCGAGGTGCGCGGCGAGACGCGCCTCGTCGAGGAACATCCTGACGAACTCGGGGTCATCGGCGAGGTGATCGTGGAGGCACTTCACCACCACGTACTTCTCGAAGCCGGCGGCGCCTGCGATCCGCGCGAGGTAGATCTCGGCCGTCCCTCCCAGCGCGAGGAGCGCCAGGATCTCGAACTTGCCCAGGTGCTTGCCGAGCAGCGACCCTGCCCCCGCCGGGATACCGGACATACATCATCATACCCCGAACTGCGGCGAGCGCGCCTGTTTGGCTCCGGGCCGGCTCGAACGCAAGCCTGCGCCGCGCACGCCCACCTGCTAGGGCGGAGCCTTGGCCCGCCGTTACATCGCTAGAGCTCCATGATCTCTTTCTCTTTGGACTTCGATACGTCCTCGAGCATCGCGATGTACTTGTCGGTCAGCTCCTGGACCTTCTTCTCACCGTTCTTGCGCTCGTCCTCGGTGATCTGCTTGTCCTTCTCGGCGTCCTTGATCATGTCCATCGCATCGCGGCGCGCCGCCCGCACGGCGACGCGCGCTTCCTCGGTCTGCTTGCCGACCGCCTTCGCGAGGTCACGCCGCCGCTCCTGCGTGAGCGGTGGGATCGGGAGTCGGACGAGCTCGGAGTCGGACACCGGATTGATGCCGAGATCGCTGGCGCGGATCGCCTTGTCGATGATCGGGAGCATGGTCTTCTCCCACGGCTTGACCGTGATCAACCGGGCATCGACGACCTGCACCGTCGCGACCTGGTTCACCGGCGTCGGCGTGCCGTAGTAGTCGACCTTGATCCCGTCGAGCATCGACGTGTTGGCGCGACCCGTGCGGATCTTTTGCAGATCGCGCTTGAACGAGTCGACCGCCTTCTTCATGCCTTCCTCGGAGTCGTTCGTGATGTCGTTGATCATGGGTTCCTCGCGATCAGGTAGCGAAACGCGTCTGCTCGGTGTCCTTGACGACGATCGTGCCTACCGGCTCGCCGCACACGGCGCGCTGGATGTTGCCACGGGTCGTCATGTTGAAAACGATGATTCCCATCTCGTTGTCGCGGCACAGCGCGAACGCGGTCGCGTCCATCACCTGCAGATCCTGACGGAGCGCATCGGTGAACTTGACGGTCGCGTAGCGCTTGGCGTCCGGGAACTTCTTCGGATCCTTATCGTAGATGCCATCGACCTTGGTCGCCTTGAGCAGGATGTCGGCGCCGATCTCCATCGAGCGGAGCGCGGCGGCGGTGTCCGTGGTGAAGAACGGGTTGCCGGTGCCGGCGCCGAAGATCACCACGCGGCCCTTCTCGAGGTGACGGATCGCGCGGCGCCGGATATAGGGCTCGGCCAGCTGCGACATCGGGATCGCGGACTGCACGCGCGTCACCACGCCGTGGCGCTCGATCGCCTCCTGCAGCGTCACCGCGTTCATCACGGTCGCGAGCATGCCGACATAGTCGCCGGTCGCGCGATCCATGCCGCGCGCGGACTCGCCGCGAAAGATGTTGCCGCCGCCCACCACGACCGCGACCTGGACCCCCAGGTTCGCCGTGTCCGCGATCTCCTGGGCGACCAGGGACAGCGTCTCGGGGCTGATCCCGTAGCCCTCGTTGCCCATCAGCGCCTCGCCCGAGAGCTTCAAGAGGACGCGTTCATAGGCGGGCTTGCGGTCGGACGGCATGACCGGCGGACATTAGCGCCGCCCCGTCGCGAAGGGAACCGCCACGGGGCGCGCGATCCGTCAGGGCGTCCCCATGCGCCGAGGCTGTCCAGCACCTTCCGCAGCGTCCGGCTCGCCGCGCTGGCGCGCCGCCTACCTGGGCCGCTCGAGCGCATCGAGATCCCGCGTGGAGTGCTACGCTGCCACATGGGCGCTTCCGTCTCACACCGCCACTACACGCTCGAAGACTACCTCGGCGTGGAAGAGATGAGCAGCGTCCGACACGAGTTCGTCGATGGTCAGATCTTCGCGATGGCAGGAGGAACGCCGGAGCATGCGGCGTTGTCCGCTGCGGCGCTGGTCCTGCTCGGGATCAAGCTCTCGGGAGGGCCGTACCGCCCCTACAGCGCCGATCTCCGGATCCGCGTGCTCGCCACAGGTCTTGCCACGTATCCAGATGCGGCGATCATCTGTGGCGACGTTGCACGCGATCCGGCGTCCCCTACCCACGTCACGAACCCTCGGGTCATCGTCGAGGTCCTGAGCGCGAGTACCGAGGAGTACGACCGCGGCGAGAAGCGCGAGCATTACCAGCAGATCGAAGCCTTGCGAGAGTACGTGCTGATCTCGCAGGATCGCCGGCGGATCGAGGTCTTCGCGCGCGGCCCGGCCGGCACCTGGGATCATCGCATTCACACCACCGGTGATACGGTCGAGCTCCCGTCCTTGAAGCTCACGTTCACGACGGACGAGCTCTATGACGCGGCCGGCCTCGGCCTCCGCACGGCGTGACCCAATTCATCGCTTGGGGCTGCAGCTCGCCGCATCGAACGAGCTCCCGCGCGGAACGCGCAGCCTTCACTCAGTATGATTTGGCCCACACCACGCGCTTCGCGCTCGGCTCGCCCGTGAACGGGCACGTGCCAGGCTCGCCGGGGGCGAGCGGAACGCACCGCACGGTGACGCCGAGGTCGTCCTTGATCTTCGCCTCGAGCTTGGGATCACCGTTGAAGTGCGTCATCGCGAACCCGGCGTGGATCGGCGTGGGATCGTTCTCGTGCTTGGTGCTCGGCGCCGCGAAGTACGCGTAGAACTCGTCCTTGGAGTCGATCACACGGGTGTGCTCGGTGCGATACGCCTTCGCGCGCGCATAGAGGCTGTCCTGGATGTCCTGCAACGTCGCGGCGATCCCGGCGACGAACTCGCCACGCGCGACCCCGGACTTCTCCTTGGGCCCCTTGTCGCGGCGGCCCATGAACACCGAGTCCTTGTCGATGTCCCGCGGGCCGACCTCGACGCGAACCGGCACGCCCTTCTTGATCCACTGCCACACCTTGTCGCCGCCGCGCATGTCGCGCGCGTCCAGGTGCACGCGCACCGGGGTGCCGGCGAACGACCGCGCCTCGAGATCCTGCTTGAGCGCCTTGCAGTACGCGATCACGCGCTCGCGATCCTCGGGCTTCTGGATCACCGGCACGATCACCACCTGCGAGGGCGCGAGCTTCGGCGGGCACACCATGCCGTCGTCATCGGCGTGGGTCATGATCATGCCGCCGATCAGCCGGGTCGACACGCCCCACGACGTGGTCCATGCGTGCGCCAACGTGCCCTTGTCGTCCTGGAACTGGATCCCCGACGCCTTCGCGAAGTTCTGCCCGAGGAAGTGCGAGGTGCCGGCCTGCAGCGCCTTGCGATCCTGCATCATCGCCTCGATGCAGAACGTCTGCACCGCGCCCGGGAACCGCTCGCCGGCGGTCTTCTCGCCCTGGATCACCGGCATCGCCATCCAGTTCTCGGCGAACTCGGCGTACACGCCGAGCATCTTCATCGTCTCCTCGACGGCCTCCGTGGAGGTCGCGTGCGCGGTGTGCCCCTCCTGCCACAGGAACTCGGCGGTGCGCAGGAACAGCCGCGGCCGCATCTCCCACCGCACGACGTTCGCCCACTGGTTGATGAGCAGCGGCAGGTCGCGATAGCTCTTCACCCACTTCGCGAACGATGCCCCGATGATGGTCTCCGATGTCGGGCGCACGACCAGCGGCTCGGTGAGCTCACCGGTCGGGACCAGCTTGCCGCCCTTGAGCTCGAGGCGATGGTGGGTGACCACCGCGCACTCCTTCGCGAAGCCCTCGACGTGAGAGGCCTCCTTCTCGAGGTACGACAGCGGGATGAACAGCGGGAAGTAGGCGTTGACGTGGTCCGTCGCCTTGAACATCCCATCGAGGACCTTCTGGACGTTCTCCCACAGCGCGTAGCCCCACGGCTTGATCACCATGCAGCCGCGGACATCCGAGCTCTCGGCGAGATCGGCGGCTTCGATGACCTTGAGGTACCACTCGGGGTAATTATCGGTCCGGGTCGGGGTGATCGCAGTCTGGGGCTTCTGGTTGCTCACGGCGACGAAGGCATACCGCATGCGCGCGACTAGCGGCAGTCATCGCGAAACTTGAACGTCGTGTAATTTCCGTCGACGACGCCATCGAACCGCCAGTGGGAGTCTTCCCAGACCAGGATCGCGGGCGCGGGCTCGGCGCGCCGGGCGAGCGCCTTGTCCCAGACCTGCTTGAACGTGCAGCGCGGCGCCTTGATGAACGTGGCGCTGCAGTACTCGTCGTACGTTCGGGCAGCGGTGACCCCGCCAAAGTTCTCGACGTGGACATTGACCATGCACTGGAACGAGCTCGGCGCGTTCGCGGGTACTCCGCGCCCGACCGACCGGAACACGTAGTCTCTGACCGAGTCGCTCATGTCCTCGAACGGCAGCTTTCCGTCGGGACCGACCCTGAACGCCATGCGCACGAGCTCGGCGTCGGGCTCGAGCACCCTCGCGAGCCTGCGCGCGCTCGCGATGTACCTGATCGGATCGAAGGCATCGACGTCGAGCTTGGACGTGAAGCTGCCGCTCGGCTTGTTGAGCTCGGGCGGCGGCGGCGGCGGTCGCGCAGGCACCGGCTTGTCATCATCGAACCCATCGCCGGCCTGGTTCGCGAGCGGCGCTGGGCTGCCTGCCACCGGCGCCTTCGGCGCTGGGCTGCCTGCCACCGGCCGCTTCGGCGCTGGGCTGCCTGCCGCCGGCCCCCCGCGCTGGATCGGCAGGTGAGGAGCCCCCTCGACCGGGCTCGGATCGCCGGGGCTCGGATCGCCGGGGCTCGGGGCGGCGGCGACCGGGACCACGGCGACCGTCGTGACCTCGCCGGCGTCGATCTGCCGGATCGCGGGCGACACCAGGGGAGCATCGAGCTCGACGCTCGCGTCGCGTGCGGGCGGCGCGACCACCGCGGTGCCGACCGCGCTGGCGTCGACCGGGCTCGCGCGAGTCGACTCGGCGACGATAGGTCCGCCGTCCGGGGCCGGGTGCGCGCTCGGTGAACGCACGGCGAACAGGACGGCGAGCGCGCTCGCGCCGACGGCAGCCGCGAGCAGCACCATCAGCGGGCCGCGCGAGGGTCGACGACGTGGCAGGCCGCGCTCGCTCGCGCTCGGCGTATGCGCCACGGTGGGGCGGGCGGCGGGCCGGTCGACCTTGGTCACCAGCGAAGCGGCGGGCGACGGCTCCTCGGGTGGGGCCGTCGGCCGCGGGAACACCCGCGCCCACGGCGTGAGCGATCGCCACTCGTTGGCGGGCAGCCCCGCCGACGCGTGATGGAGCGCGTTCGCCATCGCACCCGCGCTCGCGAACCGTTCGGCCGGACGCTTCGCGAGGGCGCACAGGATCACCTGCTCGAGCTCGATCGGGAGCTCGGGGCGCAGCGCCCGCGGGGACGGCGGCGGCAGATCCATGTGGCCGCGCATCACCTCGAAGTCGCTCGCGCCGTCGAACGGACGTTGACCGGTGAGCGCCTCGAACAGCACGACGCCGGCCGCGTACACGTCACTTCGCGCGTCTGCGTCGCCACCGTTGATCTGCTCCGGCGCCATGTACTCGGGCGTGCCGAGCATCACGCCGGTCCGCGTGCGCGGCGCGATCTGCCCCGCGGGCACGTTCACGAGCTTGGCGATGCCGAAGTCGAGGATCTTCGGCCGGCCGCCCGCCGTGATCAGGATGTTGTCGGGCTTGAGATCGCGGTGGACGATCCCGATCGCGTGGGCCGCCGCGAGCGCCGATAGCACCTCGATCATCACCTGCACGACGCCGCCGATCGGCGCCGGCCCCGCGCGCTCGACCTCGCGCAGGGTCTGCCCGTCGATCAACTCCATCACGATCACCGGCCTGCCGTCGGCCATCCGCACGAGGTCGATGACGCTGACGATGCCCTCGTGCCGGATCATGGCGATCGCGCGCGCCTCGGTGAAGAACCGCTCCGCGAGCTCGGCGTCCCGAGCGTACTGCTCGGCCATCACCTTGACCGCGACGCGGCTCCCGACCTCGGGCTGCACCGCGGCGTAGACCCGGCCCATGCCGCCATGGCCGATCATGCGGACCAGCCGGTAGCGGCCGACCTGGGTGCCGAGCAGTGGATCGTCGCTGGCGACCACGGCGCCGCCATCGTGCGCACATGTACCTGCACCTGCATACTGCTCACCACACTCGGTGCACACGTAAGCGACGACGTTCACGGGCAGGTATCCACGAAGCTCGAGATGCTGCCTCCCTTGCCATCGAGATCAGCGTCGAACGACCAGCTCTCGTCGAGCCGCCGGCCGATCCGGGCGATGACGTCGTCGGGAACGCCCTCGGCGCGTGCCTTGTTCCACGTACCCGCGAGGCGGCCTGGATCGGGCTCCTGGCCCATCCCACCGTCGCCGACGACGTACATGGAATAAGGTTACCCCTTGTGGTGCCGGGCGCGCCACCGCAGGACCGGGCGCTCGACGAGGTAGTAGGACGCCATCGCGGCGCACACCGCGAACACCACGTTGAGCGGGAACGCGTTCGCCCAGAACTCCGAGTGGCGATTGATGAACAGCTGCTGCCACAGATACAGCGAGTAGCTCATCGTTCCGACCCACACCATCATCGGCTGCTCGAGGAACCGCCCGACGCGGGTGTCGGGATGGCGGACGCAGCGATGGATCGCCATCGCGATCGCGATGTTGCCGATCGTCATTCCCGGCCCGAGGTTGAACCACACCTTCTCGATCGCGAGCGCGACCACGCCTGCCACGGGGAGCAGCCAGAACGCCGGCGAGTCGATCAGCGTGATGTACGTCGACTGCGCCTCGAGCCACTCGCGGGCCATCGCGAGCACGCACCCGGTGGCGAGGGCATCGAACACGAACGGGAACGCCTGGTCCGTGAGCGCGCGGATCTCGGGCCACGCGACCCACGCGCCGATCCGCAGCACGGGCGCGAGCACGATCCCGGCGATCGCCACGACCAGCGCACGCCGCGCCCCGAGCACGACGAGCGTGATCGGCCACAGCAGGTAGAACTGCTCCTCGACCGCGAGCGACCAAAGATGGCCGACCCACCATTGCCGCTCGGCGTGGAAGTTCATCGTGTACGTCGCCGCGTAGATCAGATCCTGGCGAGGCACCGCGATCCATCCGATCGCGCCGATCACAAGGATCACGCCGAGGAACGTGTAGAACGCCGGGAAGATCCGGAACGTGCGGCGGACGTAGAATCCCGACAGCGAGATCCGGCCTGACTTCGCGCGCTCTCGCACGAGCAGCGTCGTGATCAAGAACCCCGAGATCACGAAGAACGTGCGGACCCCGACGTCGCTCAGGACGTGGAGGTTGTGCGCATCCGGGACCGTTCCGCCGCCGAGCACGTGCGTGCCCAGCGCGTGCGAGATGATCACGACGACGATCGAGATCGCACGTAGGCCGTCGAGCGTCGCGATGCGACCAGGGGAGTCCTTGGGCACGTTTGCGATGCTAAGCCGCGGGCGCGGCCCAGCGCCACTCGCTCCCGCCACCTCTCGCGGGACCGATCCAGGTTCTTCGAGCGCCCGGGAGGGGCGCGAGCCTCACGCCTGGCCGACAGCGGCGGCGACTTCGGCGGCGAAGTCACCCTTCTTCTTCTCGAGACCCTCACCGAGCTCGAACCGAACGAACCGGCGGATCTTGATGTTCTCGCCGATCTTCGCGATCAACGCCTGCTGGACCGCATCGATCGTCAGGTCGGGGTTCTTTACGAACGGCTGATCGAGCAAGCAGATCTCCTTCATCCACTTCGAGATCTGGCCGTCGACCATCTTCTGCATGACCGGCTCGGGCTTGCCGCTCTCCTTCGCCTTGGCGAGGAGCACGTCGCGCTCCTTCGCGACGACGTCGGCCGAGACCTCTTCCTTGCGGACGAACTGCGGGGTCATCGCCGCGATCTGCAGCGCGACGTCACGAGCGAACGCCTGGAAGTCCTCGTTGCGCGCGACGAAGTCGGTCTCGCAGTTGATCTCGACGAGGACGCCGATGCGGCCGCCGCCGTGGATGTACGACACCACGGCGCCCTCGGTGGCCTCGCGGCCTGCCTTCTTGGCAGCCTTCGACAGGCCCTTCGCGCGGAGGTAATCGATCGCCTTGTCGACATCGCCATCGACCTCGACGAGCGCCTTCTTGCAATCGGCCATGCCAGCGCCGGTGCGCTCGCGCAGATCCTTGATCAGCGTTGCAGTGACTTCCATGACACTCTCCTCTACTTCTGCGGCTCGTCGGGCGAGGCCGAGGCCTCGGGGTTGAACATGCTGCCGCCCGTCGACATCTCGACGCGCGGACCATCGCCGCCGGACGACACGTGGATGACGCGCTCGCCCTCGTCCTGGCGCTCCTGGCCACGGGTCCGCGCGGTCTCCTTGTAGACCTTGTTCCCGAGCACAGCGGCGTCGGCGATCTTGCTGGCGAACAGCTTGATCGCGCGGATCGCGTCGTCGTTACCCGGGATCACGTAGTCGATCTTGTCCGGATCGCAGTTGGTGTCGGTGATCGCCACGATCGGGATCTCGAGCTTGCGAGCCTCGTCGATCGCGATGTGCTCCTTGTGGGGATCGATCACGAACAGCATGCCGGGGAGCTTGCTCATCGACTTGATGCCGCCGAGCGACTTGAGCAGCTTCTCGCGATCGCGGCGGATCATCACCTGCTCGCGCTTCGTGAGCGCGAACAGCGTGCCGTCCTCCTCCATCTTCTCGAGACCGCGCAGGCGCTCGAGCGAGCCCTTGACCGTCTTGAAGTTGGTGAGCGTGCCACCGAGCCAGCGCTGGGTGACGTAGTGCTGGCTGGAGCGCGACGCCTCCTCGACGATCACGTCCTGCGCCTGCTTCTTGGTGCCGACGAACAGGATCGTCTCGCCCCTGGCGGTGGTGTCGACGACGGCCTGAAAGGCCTGCCGGAACAGCTTCACCGTGTGCTGCAGGTCGATGATGTGGATGCCGTTACGCGCACCGAAGAT
>WBZN01001993.1_pt1 | contig 11732 bp, 9 predicted proteins | sample 5204281 | NCBI WGS metagenome assembly WBZN01 (sample SAMN12344347, study PRJNA552823) | activated sludge metagenome | biome: Activated sludge suspended growth; feature: Nitrification reactor; material: Wastewater; isolation source: activated sludge from nitrification reactor of wastewater treatment... | reverse complement strand
GGTGGGCGACAGCTACGTCTTCCGCTCCCTCCTCGACGCGAAGGCGCACCTCGTCTTTGGCTCCGACTGGACTGTGGCGCCGATCGACCCGCTGCTCGGCATCTGGGCCGCGGTGACCCGCCGGACCCTCGATGGCCGGAATCCCGGCGGGTGGCTGCCGGAGCAGAAGATCTCGGTGGAGGAGGCGCTGCGCGCGTACACCAGCGAGAACGCCTGGGCGGTCTTCGCCGAGGGGACCCGCGGGAAGCTCGCGCCCGGTTACCGCGCCGACCTGGTGCTGCTCGACCAGGACCTGCTCACGATCGCCCCCGAGACCCTGGACCAGGCGACGGTGCGGGCCACGGTGGCCGGGGGCCGCGTGGTATACCAGGCCCCCTGATCCCGGCTGGCGCTTGGCCCCGGGACGCCGCATACTGGAGCCATCCCATCCGGACCTGGCCGCCCCGATGGCCGCACCGCTGGCGTCACTGCGCAGCATCCTCCGCGTCCCGCTTCTCGCGGGCCTGCTGGCCGCGCCCGGCCTCCCGGGGCAGCAGTCCCCGCCCCGCCCCCCGGCGATCCCCGACCTCGAAGCCCAGGCCGTGCGCGACTCCAACGACGCGACGGTCCACTACCAGTTGGCCATGGCGTACTGGGACAAGCGGCGCTGGGACGACGCCGAGCGCGCGCTGCAGACGGCGCTGCGGGTGGCGCCGAGCTACGCCGAGGCGCACCTGGCGCTCGGCGTGCTGCCGGAACGGCGCGGGGAAGGGTACTGGAAGCGGCGGGTGCGCGAGCGAGGCGAGTCCGACGTCGTGGCCGAGTTGCTGCGCGCCGAGCAGCATTACCGGAAGGCGTTCCTGCTCAACCCGCTGGTCGACCTGCGCGTGGTGGGGAAGTTCGAGCAGGAGAGCGGCGACTTCTACGTGATGTCGCGGGGCGGGCGCCTCTTCTTCTGGGTGGTGCCCTGGTGGAATCGCGAGCTGGTCAAGGGCATGAACGAGTTCCGCGAGGGGAAGTACGAACGCGCGGGCCAGCGCTTCGCGGAACTCGCCGCCAACCGCCGCTTCTCCGGGCAGGATGTCGACCTCCCGGGCCCCATGCTCTGGTACCAGGGGCTGACCGCCGCCCACCTCGGCAACTTCGAGCAGGCGGCGCGCAACCTGGCCATCCTGACCGGGCGCGCGGTGGCCGCGGAGAACGACTCCACCGCGCCACCCTCGCAGATCCCCCTGGGGGCCAACCACTACCGCTTTCTCATGGCGACGCTGCTCTACCTCGGCGGCCGCCACGACCAGGCCATTCCCGTCTTCCGCCGCACCCTGGAGTTCGACCTGAGCCTCTACGAGGCGCATGTCCAGATGGCGCGCATGTTCGACGCGGCGGGCCAGCCGGAGCAGGGCCTCGCGGAGCGGCGGCTGGCGCTCGACGTGAACCCCGAGGATCCCGACCTGCTCACCGACTACGCCGGGGCCCTGATCCGGCTCGGCCGGCTGGCGGAGGCGCAGGCGCCCCTCGCGGAGGCCGCGAGTTACAACCCGCGCGACGCCCGGGTGCCCTACCTGCGCGGGCTGGTGGCGGAGTCGCTGGGCCAGCCGGTCGAGGCGCGCGCGGCGCTGGAGCGGTTCCTGGCCCTGGCTCCCTCCCGCTTTGCCGGAGAGCGGGCGGACGCCCAGCAGCGGCTGGCCCGGCTGCCCTGACGGACGGAGACCCGATGCGCATCCTGCCCTCGTGCCTGCTGCTCGCCCTGGCCCTGCCGGCCGTGTCGCTCGACGGCCAGCGGGTGCGGATGGTGGTGCCGCTCAATGCCCTGGTGGAGCGCGCCCGGGTCGACTCGAACGACGCCCCGACCCAGTACGAGGTGGCCCTCGGGTACTGGCTCGCCAAGCGCTACGACGAGGCCGAGGCGCACCTCCGGCTCGCCATCGCGATCGAGCCTTCGACCGCGGCCGCCTACCTGGCGCTGGCGTACCTGCCCTACGCCCGGCGCAACAAGCTCTGGAATGAGGAGGCCGAGGGCAAGGTGCCGGCCGAGTGGCAGCCCAGGGTGGAAGAGGCGGCGGCCTTCCGCCGCCGGGCGTTCCTGCTCGATCCGCTGGTCGACCTCAAGCCGCTGGCGCTCATGATCCCGCCCGCCGGGGTCTTCGGGCTCAAGGGCAACGCCGAGGCGGTCTACACCTACCTCATGAACGGCTTCGGGAGTTTCTGGGACGGGCAGTACGCCAACGCGTACGCGTTCTTCCGGGAACTCGCGGGGCCGGCCACCGACCAGGACCGGCGGGAGCGGTTCAGCGGCTGGTTCCTCTGGTACGAGGCGCTGGCGGCGGCGCACACCAACGACTTTGCCCGGGCCACGGCCAACCTGCGCATCCTCCTGGCGCGGGCCGAGGCGGCGACGGCCCTGGGGGGCGGGGCCACCCTGGCCTTCACCGACGCCACGCACTATCGCTACACCCTGGCCTGCATCCTCGACCTGTCGGGGGAGAGTCGCGAGGCGGTCGCGCTGCTGCAGCAGGCGCTCACCGACGACGTGGGCCTCTACCCCGCCCATGTGCGGCTGGCCCGGATCTACGAGGATCAGCACCGCACCAACCCCGCGCTCGAGGAGCGCCGGCGCGCGGTCGCCTCCAACCCGGACGACCCGTCGCTCCTCTTTGACCTGGGCGAGTCGCTGGCCCGCGCCGGGGAGCTGGTCGAGGCGCATGGGGTGCTCCGGCAGGCGGTCGCCGCCAACCCGCGCAGCCACCGGGCGCTCTATGTGCTCGGGTTCGTGGCGCAGCAGGTGGGGAGCACCGCGGAGGCGCGCGACGCCTACACCCGGTTCCTGGCCCTCGCCCCGAGCCGCTTCGATGACCAGAAGGCCGAGGCCCGCCGCCGGCTCGCGGCGCTCAACTGACCCGGAGGATCCCGATGCGCCTGGTGCGTCTGCTGCCCTGTGCCGTGCTGCTGGCCGCCGCCCCGCTTGCCGGGCAGCGGCTCAAGCTGTCGGTCCGCCTGCCCGAGCTGGAGCAGCGGGTGAAGGCCGACTCCAACGACGCCGCCGCCCATTACAACGTGGCCCTCGGCTACTGGCAGGAGAAGCGATTCGACGACGCCGAGCGGTCGCTCAAGATGGCGGTCCGGATCGAGCCGCGGTTCGCGCCGGCGCACCTCGCGCTGGCCTACCTCCCGTTCGCGCGGCGGCCGAAACTCTGGGATGAGATCTTCAACGACGAGGTGCCCGCGGACCAGGTGGCCCCGCTCAAGGAATCGGACCGGGAGTACCGGCACGCCTTCCTGATCGACCCGATGGTGGACCTCCGCATCCTGGGCGCGGCCGAGTGGAAGAAGCCCGACTTCGGCGACGCCCGCGACTACCTCGGCGAGGTGTGGGCCCTGTTCTTCCAGGGCTTCGCCGACTGCCAGGAGGGGCACTACGAGGACTGCCATGGCCGCTTCGCCACCCTGATCCGGGAGATCGACGGGGACCGGTACGGCGACCGCGTCCCCACCTCCGTCCTCTGGTACAAGGGGATCGCCGCGGCCCACATCAACCGCTTCGACCTCGCGGCCACCCACTTCCGGACCCTCCTCAACCGGGAGCACGCGCGGGCCGACTCGGCGGCGCAGAAGGGCGAGTTCTCCCGGGTGCCGCTGAAGGAGAACGAGTACCGCTACGTCCTGGCCACGATCCTGCAGGCCGACGGCAAGACCGGCGAGGCCATCACCATGTTCCGCCAGGTGCTCAGCGAGGACGTCGGCTACTACATGGCGAACGTCCGGCTGGCCAACATCTACGAGGGCCAGCGGGACTTTCCCAGCGCGGTCGAGCAGCGCCAGTTCGCGGTGAACACCAACCCCGACGACGCGAGCCTCCTGCTCGACCTCGGCGTCACGCTGGGCAAGGCGGGGATGATGCCCCAGGCCGAGACGAGGCTGCAGGCGGCGGTGGATGCCAACCCCCGCGATACCCGGGCCTGGTACTGGCTGGGCGTGGCCCAGCAGGCCGAGGGCAAGCGGGCGGAGGCGAAGGCCACGTTTGAGCGGTTCGTGGCGCTGGCGCCCAGCCGGTACGGTCCCCAGATCGCGATGGCGAAGGAACGCCTCACCCAACTGCAGTAGGAGCCCCGTGCCCATGTCCCGGCCGTCCCCGCGCCGCGCCCGCTGGGCGCCGCTGCTGCTCACCCTGGCGCTGCTGCGGCCCGCGCCCGGCGCGGCCCAGGGCGCCTCCTACGAGCAGCTGCAGACCTTCTCCAGCCTGCTCAACCAGATCCGCATCAACTACGTCGACTCGGTGAGCTACGCCCAGCTGGTGCGCGCGGCGGTCGACGGCGTGCTGAGCTCCCTGGACCCGCACAGCCGGTTCCTGCGCCACGCCGACGGCGAGCGCGAGATGGCCTACCAGGCGGGCCTGCTCGCCGGGCTCGGGATCACCTTCGATGAGGTCGACGCCCAGCTGGTGGTGCTGAGCGTCTACCCCGGGGGGCCCGCGGCGCGGAAGAGCATCGCCCCGGGCGACCGGCTCATCACCGTCAACGACACCTCGGTGGCCGGGCTCTCCCCGTCGGACGTGGGGCTGCGGCTGCTGGGGGAGAAGGGCAGCAAGGTCCGGCTGCTGCTGGAGCGCGGCTCGCGGTTCGAGCCGGAGAGCGTGGCGGTCACGCTCAAGTACGACTTCATCCAGCCCCGGTCGGTCGTGGGCAGCTTCATGCTCGACGGCAGCACCGGGTACGTGCGGCTGGCCGAGTTCTTCGCCAAGGCGGGCGACGAGACCGAGCGCGCCATCAAGGACCTCAAGGGCAAGGGGGCCCGGCGCATCATCCTGGACCTCCGGGGCAACCCGGGCGGCGCCGTGGTGGGCGCCTCCGACGTGGCCGGGCTCTTCCTGCCCAAGGGGGCGCTGGTGTTCCGCACCGTGGGCCGGCGGCGGGTGATGACCGACCAGGTGCTCACCACCCGGGACGGGCCGTTCCGCGACCTGCCGCTGATCGCGATGGTGGACGAGGGCAGCGCCAGCGCCTCGGAGGCGCTGGTCGGCTCGCTGCAGGACCACGATCGCGCGCTGGTGATCGGGCGCCGCAGCTTCGGGAAGGCGCTGATCATGTTCCCGCTCGAGATCCCGCCCCAGGGCGACATGGTGATGCTGGTGGTGGGCCGGGTGGTGACGCCGAGCGGGCGCATCATCCAGCGGGCCTACCACGGGATGAAGGCGGAGCAGTACTACGATTTCGCCGGCACCCCCGGCGCCAGCCAGGATACCCTGGCCGTGTTCCGCACCGACAACGGCCGGGAGGTGCGCGGCGGCGGCGGGATCGCCCCGGACGTGACGCTGCCCGAGGGGCAGCGCATCCCGGCCTGGTTCAGCACCGCCGCCGACAGCGGCTGGATCGAGGCGGTGAGCGACAGCGTGGCGGCCCTGCTGCCCAAGGAGCCCGCGGGCCGCCAGGCCTGGCTCGCCGCCCCGGCCGAGTGGCAGCGCCGGCTGGTCGAGCCGTTCCTGGCCCGGGTCACGGACCACCTCAAGCTCACCCGCCAGCCGGACGACGCGATGCGCCAGCGGATCGGGCGGGTGCTGGCCTACCGCGCCGCCGAGGTGCGCTGGGGCGTCGAGGCCGCCGACGAGCTCTGGCTCCGCAGTGACGGTGGCCTGGCCGCCGCCATGGGATACTGGGACCAGCTGCCCCGGCTTCTAACCGGACATTGACCCGCCGGCGGAACCCGGCCGGCGGCCGCGCCGTAGGAGGCCTACCCCTCCTCCGGAGCCCCTCATGCACCTGCCCGACCGCGCCGGGCTCACCGCCCTGCGCGTCCTCGTTGCCACCCAGCTCGTGATCCATGGCAGCTACCGGACGCTGAGTGGCGGGGTGCTGCCGTTCGGTGGCTGGCTCGCCGACCAGGGCATCCCCGCGGGCCCCTTGGTGGCCGGGGTGCTCACGGCCGTCGAGGTGCTGGGGGGCCTCACGCTCATTGCCGGCCGCCTGGTGCGCCCCCTCACCGCCTGGTTTGCGCTGCAGCTGCTGCTCGGCATCGCCATGGTGCACTGGCCGGAGGGGTGGTTCGTGGTGGGCGGCGGGCGCAACGGCATGGAATACAGCGTGGTGCTGATCGGCGGGCTGGTCATCGTGGGCCTCACCTCGCCGCCCGCGCGGGCCGCCGGCGGGTCGGGGCCGGGCTGAGCTGCGGCCGGGCCCGGCCCTACCGCCGGGCCCCCCCGGACACGATCTTTGGCCCATGGCCTCCCGCACCCGCAGCGCCCCGAAGACGGCCCGAACGCTCGCCAAGGCCGATCTGCTCGACCTCTACCGCATCATCCTGCTGTCCCGACGGATCGACGATCGCGAGATCCAGCTCAAGCGCCAGAACCGGATCTTCTTCCAGATCTCGGGGGCGGGGCATGAGGCGCTGCTCGCGGCGGCCTCGAAGGTCTTCAAGCCCGGGTACGACTGGTTCTACACCTATTACCGCGACCGCGCCCTCTGCCTGGGGCTCGGCATGACGGCCACCGAGATGCTCTTCTCGGCGGTGGCGGCGGCCGACGACCCGAACTCCGGCGGGCGGCAGATGCCGTCGCATTTCGGGCACAAGGACCTCAACATCGTCAGCGCCTCGAGCCCCACCGGCACCCAGTTCCTGCAGGCGGTGGGGTGCGCGGAGGCGTGGCTCCGCTACGCCAAGGTGCAGGGGATGGCCGACGGCGTCACCGGGCCGCACGGCGACGAGGTGGTGTTCGTCTCCTCCGGCGACGGCACCACCAGCGAGGGCGAGTTCTGGGAGGCGATCAGCAGCGCCAGCAACCTGAAGCTGCCGGTGGTCTTCGTGATCGAGGACAACGGCTACGCCATCTCGGTGCCGGTGGAGGTGAACACCCCCGGCGGCTCCATCTCCCGGCTGGTGGCCAGCTTCCCCGACCTCTCCGTGCAGGAAGTGGACGGCTGCGACCCGGTGGCGTCGTTCGAGGTGCTGCAGAAGGCGGTGGAGTACTGCCGGGCCCGGAAGGGGCCGGCGCTGGTGCATGCGCACGTGATCCGGCCCTACAGCCACTCGCTCTCCGACGATGAGGTCCTGTACCGGCCTGCGTCCGAGCGCCAGGCCGACGCCGAGCGCGACCCGGTCACCCGCTTCCCGCGCACGCTCGTCGAGCGGGGGATCGCCACCGAGGCGGAGATCGAGGCCATCAAGGCGGAGGTGGAGGAGGAGCTCAACGTCGCCACCGAGACGGCGCTCGCCGCGCCGCAGCCCGCCACCGACACCATCTACGACTTCGTGTACTCGCCGACGGTGGACCCCACCGGGCCGGCGTTCGACACCGAGGACGCCCCGCGCTTCACCGGCGACCCGACCACGATGGTGGACCTGCTCAACGCCTGCATGAAGGACGAGATGGCCCGCGACCCGCGCATCGTGGTGTTCGGCGAGGACGTGGCCGACGCGAGCCGGGAGCAGGTCCTGGACCAGGTGAAGGGCAAGGGCGGGGTCTTCAAGGTGACCTGGGGGCTGCAGCGCGCCTTCGGCGGCGACCGGGTGTACAACAGCCCGCTGGCCGAGGCCAACATCATCGGCCGCGCCATCGGGCTGGCCACCCGCGGCATCAAGCCGGTGGTCGAGATCCAGTTCTTCGACTACATCTGGCCGGCCTACATGCAGCTGCGCAACGAACTGGCGCTCATGCGCTGGCGCTCCAACAACGCCTTCGCCTGCCCGGTGGTGGTGCGGGTGACCTACGGCGGCTACCTCAAGGGCGGGGCGGTCTATCACTCGCAGACCGGCGCCGCGGTGTTCACCGGCGTGCCGGGCCTCCGGGTGGTGTGCCCCGCCACGGCGCTCGACGCCAACGGCCTGCTGCGCACCGCCATCCGCTGCGAGGACCCGGTGCTGGTGCTGGAGCACAAGCACCTCTACCGCCAGACCTACAACAAGGCCCAGAACCCGGGCCCCGACTTCATGATCCCCTTCGGCAAGGCCCGCACGGTGCGCGAGGGGACCGACCTGACGGTCATCACCTATGGCGCGGTGGTGCAGCGGGCCCTGGTGGCGGCCAAGGAGCTGGAGGAGAGCACCGGCGCGTCGGTCGAGGTGATCGACCTGCGCTCGCTCTCGCCGGTGGACTGGGAGGCCATCTACGCCTCGGTCCGCAAGACCAGCCGGGTGCTGGTGGCGTACGAGGACTCGCTGTCGTGGGGCTACGGGGCGGAGATCGCGGCGCGCATCGCCGACGAGGCGTTCGCGTGGCTCGATGCGCCGGTGCGCCGGCTCGCCGCGACCGACACCTTCGTGGCGTACGCCCCCGAGCTCGAGGACGTGATCCTGCCGCAGGTGAGCCACCTGCGCGCCGCGATGGCGGAGCTGGCGGCGTACTAGGATTCAGGGGCGCCGGTCAGGGCGTGGCGGGGCCGGCCTCCGGGCCGGCCCCGCGTGCGTCCCGGGGCGGGATACCGTCCGCCGGGTAGCCCAGCTCCTCCCCGAGCCGGCCATAGGTGAACCCCGCCACCAGGTCGTAGAGCAGGTGGACCGCCATCGCCACGGTGAGCGAGCCCGCCAGCAGCACCAGCCCCTGCAGCCCGAGCGCGAGCGCCCCGATGGCGAGCACGCCGCCCCATCCCTGCACCGCGTGCGCGGCCCCGAACAGCGCCGCGGTGGCCACCGCCGCGGTGAGCGGGTCGTGGGTGAGTCGCAGGAGCAGCGCGTACATCACGCCGCGATAGGTGATCTCCTCGCTGACCGCCGCCGCCAGCGACACCCCCACCCACAGCCGCCGCTCGCCCGCGTCCCGCGGCATCACGAAGTGCACCCGCGGCTCCCGCCGCGCCACGGCGTCGCGCCAGCGGGGCCGCAGCGCCAGCGTGCAGCCCGCCACCATCACGGCGCCGAGCCCGAGGGCGAGTAGTGGGGGCGCGGTGGCGGGAAAGAGCGCGATCCCCTCCACGGCAGCCACCCGGAGCGAGACCACCAGCGCCACGCCCTGCACCACGATCACCGAGCGGAAGTGCCCCTTGCGGGGGCGCTGGGTGTGGGCGGGAAGGCTCCGGGCGCTCCGGGTGGCGAGCCACGGCAGCACGAGGCCGAAGAGGGCCAGGTGCAGCCACCCCATCGGCCCGAGCGGGCTAGACGTACTGCCGCCGGAGCAGCTCCGCCGCGTCGTCGTCGAGGAGGTCGCGGCGTCGCAGTTCCTCGAAGCGGGCCAGCAGGTCGTCCACCCGGGCCCGGCGCTTCTGCACGCCGGTGAGGTCGAACGCCACCCGGCCCCGGTGCATGATGATGATCCGGTCGCCGAGCCGGGTGGCCTGTGGCAGCGAGTGGGTCACCATGATGGTGGTGATGCGCCCGCGCTGGATGAAGTCCTGGGTGAGCCGCAGCACCAGCTCGGCGCTGCGGGGGTCGAGCGCGGCGGTGTGCTCGTCGAGCAGCAGCAGGCTGGGCCGCACCAGCAGCGCCATCAGCAGGGTGATCGCCTGCCGCTGCCCCCCCGACAGCAGCCCCATCGGGGTGAGCAGCCGGTCCTCGAGCCCGAGCCCCAGGGTACGGACCTCGTCATGCAGCTCGTCGCGCCGGGCCCGGGTGAGGGCGCGGTGGAGCCCGCGGAGGGCGCCGCGCCGCGAGGCGATCGACAGGTTCTCGGCCACGCTCATGTCGGCGGCGGTGCCGGCGAAGGGATCCTGGAAGACCCGCGAGATGCGCCGGGCCCGCCGGGGCTCCGTCCAGCGGGTGATGTCCTCCCCCTCGATGGCGATGGTCCCGGCCTCGGTCCGCAGCGAGCCGGCCACCGCGTTGAGCAGGGTGCTCTTGCCCGAGCCGTTGCTGCCCAGCAATACCACGAAGGCCCCCGGCTCGAGGTCGAGGTCCACCCCCTGCAGCGCCGGGTTCTCGCTGGGCGTGCCGCGGTGGAAGGTGTGGGCCAGGCCGCGGAGGGAGAGGGCGGGGACCGTCACGCGGCCCCCGCCCGGCGCAGCCGCCGCACCAGCTGGGGAATGGTCAGCGCCGCGAGCACGAACCCCGCGGTGGCCAGCTTGAGCGCATTGGGGTCGAGCCCCGCCTGGAGCGCCCCGGCCACGAGCAGCCGGAAGCACAGCGCGCCGAGCAGCGCGGCGAGGATCCGCTGGCGGATGGTGCGCTGGAAGAACAGCGCCTCGCCCAGGATCACGCTGGCCAGGCCGGTGACCATCATGCCCATGCCCATCTGCACGTTGGCGAAGCCCTGGTACTGCGCGAACAGCGCGCCGGAGAGCCCCGCGCAGCCGTTGCCGAGCGCCAGGCCGAAGGTGGTGGCGAGCCCGGTGTCGATGGCCGAGGCCTTGGCCATCCGCGGGCTCGAGCCGGTGGCACGGAGCGCCAGCCCCAGGTCGGTGCCCACGAACCAGGCGATCAGCATCCCGTGGAAGCCCACGATCAGCAGCAGCGCCGCCAGGGCCACCAGGTCGCGCGAGCGGCTCGCGTCCTCGGGCGTGGACCCCGCCGGGAAGAGCGCGGCGGCCAGGTCGAAGACCGTGGGGCGGGCCGCCACCGAGAGGTTGCCGGTGCCCATCACGTACAGGTCGATCGAATACAGGCCGGTGGTGACGAGGATCCCCGCCAGGATCACGTCCACCCGCCAGCGGGTGTGGATGATGCCGGTGATCATGCCGGCCAGCGTCCCGCTCAGCCCGCCCGCGAAGGTGGCCATGACCGGGTGTGCCCCGGCCGCGAGTAGCGCCACCGTCACCGCCCCGCCCGTGGCAAAGGCGCCGTCGGTGGTGAGGTCCAGGCTGCGCAGCACCCGGAAGCTGAAGAACACGCCGAGGCTGAGCAGCGCGAGCTGCAGCCCGACCGTGAGCGCGCCCAGCACCAGGTTCATGGCGCCACCTCCACCTCGCCCACCCGCGCCATCCAGCACACCCCGCGGAGCAACCCGGTCTGGTGCCCCTCGGCCGGCCGGCGGTCGTCATGGATCAGGTGCAGCACGTCACGCACCGGCTGGGTCTGGAACATCCGCCCCACCAGCGCGGGCAAGAGCACCGTCCGCTGCGGCACCGGCGCGTAGGGAAAGACCGCCGCGTGCACGTGGCCCCACAGCCCGGTGGCGGCGTCGATGGGACGGAGGTGGGCCGCGAGCGGGCCCTCCGGCCGCCGGGCCACGACGCCCAGCAGGATCGCCGTGCTGCCCCGATGCGCCGGCTCGGGCGTGAACGACACCCAGTCGCGCAGCGCGTCGGCGTCGGGTGCGGGCAGTCCATCGGGGGGGAGGGCGGTAAGCGGACGCCGCAGGCTCATCCCCACGATCCCGGTCATCTCCGCCACCGCCGCCAGGACCACGGCGCCCTCGCCCGCCATCTCCACGCACACCTCCGCCAGCTCGGCGAAGGGGATCATGTCGGCGCTGGGCTGGATCGTGAAGCGCATCAGGTCGCTGAACTGGCCGGTCCAGGTGATGCCGGAATGCAGGACCGCCTGGGGCGCCTGCTCCCCGTAGCTCAGCATGAAGTCGGGGATGCCCGAGCCGTCCGTTGGCCGGTAGGTCACGCAGCCCTCGGCGGCGAGCAGCTCGCCGAAGCGCGGCCCGGTGGCGGCGAAGTCCGCCCCGATGGCGCCGATTCCCACCCCGAAGGTCTCGAGCGGGAAGGTCACCGGCCGGCAGCGCGCCGCGTCCACCGGCGCCGTGAAGGGGCTCGCCCCCGTGCCGTAGAGCCGGCAGTGCACGCCATGGTCGGAGTAGTGCGACACCTCGTAGGCGCCGTGCTGGGCGGCGATCGCGGGCAGGCCCCACGAAGTGAAGCGGCTGGAGGGCACCGACACCCGGGTGG
>WBZN01001992.1_pt1 | contig 11733 bp, 8 predicted proteins | sample 5204281 | NCBI WGS metagenome assembly WBZN01 (sample SAMN12344347, study PRJNA552823) | activated sludge metagenome | biome: Activated sludge suspended growth; feature: Nitrification reactor; material: Wastewater; isolation source: activated sludge from nitrification reactor of wastewater treatment... | reverse complement strand
GCTCGCAGATGCGCGTCGCGATGCGCACGCCGTTCCGGAGCGCGAACGCCTCGGCCATCTCGAGCGCCGTGCTGTCGAGGTCCCACGCCTCGACCTGCCAGCCGAGGCGCGCCAGGTGCACCGCCGCGCGGCCGGATCCGCACGCCAGGTCGAGGGCGCGGCCCGCGCCGCGCACCGGACCCGTGAGCGCACGCTCCAGGAACTCCGAGGGCGACCACAGCCGTGCCGCCGGTTCGCGGCTCACGAGCCCGTCGGGATCGTGAGCGAGTGCGCGGTCGAGCCACGTGACGTGTTCGTAGCCGCGCTCCGCCAGCTGCGACGCGGCGAGCCGTGCGGTGGCGGGCTCGTCGTGCACGACCAGGAGCGGCACCGGCCGGGCCGGCAGTTCCATGCGGCGCGAGCCGAGGTCGGCGAGCGGCACGTGTCCCGCGCCGTCCGGGTGACCGGCGGCGAAGCGCTCGGCGGAGCGCACGTCGAGCACGCGCGGCCGCGGCGCGCGCTCGCGTGCCGCCGCGAGCGAGCGTTCGGCGGCGGCGGTGAACACGCTCGTGCGGTTCATGCGCGCCGCCCCGGGTTCAACGCAGCACCGTGAGCCGCGCGACCGCGGTGCGAGGGCCCTGGCGCAGGCGTGCGAAGTAGAGTCCGGGCACGGTGGGCGTGTCGAGCGTGAGCTCGTGGTCCCGGAGCGGCCCGGCGAGTACGACATGCGCGAGCGAACGCCCGCTCACGTCCAGGAGGTCGAGTGCGGCCGCACCGGGCTGCGGGAGCGTGAGGCGGACCCGCGCCAAGCCGCGCGCGGCCCGCACACACGACAGCCGCAGGGCATCCGCGGCCGCGGGTCCGACGCCGACGGTCGAGGCGTCGACGATCGCCGCGGAGTACACGCGCGCGGGCGAGCTGCGGGCGTCGCGCCACGCCGCGAGCGCGCGCCCGGCGCTCACCGCGACCAGTGCGGGCTGGTCCTGCAGTCCCGTGGCCGCGCACAGCACGCGGCCGTTCGCCGCCCAGCCGGCGGCGGGGGAGCCGTCGGTGGCCACATGCTGCACATAGAGGTCGCCGGCATCCGCGCGGCTGTCGCGCCACAGCACGAACATCCCGCCGGCGCCGTCGCCCGCGAGCACCGCTTCAGCCTGCGCGCCGTTGGCGTCGCACAGCACGCGGCCGGCCGGCGTGAAGCCGGGCGCCAGCGTGCCATCGCCGAGCAGGTGCGAATAGCGCAGGTCGCCCGCGAGCTCGCGCGCCTGGTCCAGCCACACGATCCACACGCCACCGGTGCCGTCCGCCAGCAATCGCGGCTGACTCTGCGCGCCGAGCGCGTCGGACACGGGGTCGCCATAGAACGACCAACGCTCGTCGCGTTCCCCGGTCGCGGACACGCGCAACGTGAAGATGTCGGTCGAGCGCGACACCGCACGCGGGTCGGTCCAGGCCAGGAACATGCCGCCGGCCCCGTCCGGTGCGACCTGCACGTCGGTCTGGTCGTTGGCCGCGCGCACGAGGGGCAGCAGGATGTCGCCCCACGGCCGCGAGCCGTCGGCCGCCAGGTGGAACATGGCGATGTCCTTGCCCGTGGCGGCCGCGAGGTCGTAGTACGACATGGCCGCGAGCAGGCCACCGGCTCCGTCGCTGCACGCGGCGAGCCGGTCGTTGAGGAAGAACTGCAGCACGCTCGGCAACTGGATCGAGAACTCGAGCGTGCCGTCGGCGCCGAGGATCGCCGCGCGCAGCGTCCAGAACGACACGCCGTCGCTGTCCTTGGCGATCAACAGCGTGCGGCCGCCGAGCCCGGGCACGATCTCGGGCCAGCGCATCGGCGTCGGCAGTGCCACCGGGAACGCTCCGCTCGTGGTGCCGCCGCTGCGCCAGCGCGTGGCCGCCGGGCCGCCGGTGACGGCGCGATCGGCCACGAACATCACCAACGAGTCCGAGCTCGCGGCCGCACGCACGGGCTGATCGCCGTCGATGGTGAACGGGGCGGTCTGGGGCGCGATCACCAGCTTGCCGTCGGGGAGGCCCTGCGTGTCGAGGTGCACGGCGCCCAAACGCTGGGTCGCGGTCTTGTAGGCCACGATCGCACCGCCGCGGCCGTCGCCGTTGAGGCGCGGCACCGCCTGCGGGGCCTCGGCGGCGGGGGCCACGGGCACGCCATCGGCCGCCACGGGGCGGGCCAGGGCGAGCGCGAGCAGGAACAGGGACGTCGGGAGCGGGGGCGAGGTGCGGGGCATCGGGTTCCCAGAGGGCCAGTGGAGGGCACCGATTCTACCCAATGCGGCCCCGGGGCGTCTGCACCGGACTCCCGAGCGCGGGGTCAGCAGGCCCGGAGCCGGCTGTGGAGACAGGGGTTGCCCCCGACGGCCACGACCAGTTAAGCTAGCTCAACAGTCTTGAGGCCCGTGCGTGCGAGCGACTGGACCCCTGCAGCCCGGGGACCAGGGTACGCCGCCGGGCCACTTCAGAACCAGTCGCCCAGACCCGTGCGTGCAGAGGAGGGGCTCCCGATGGATATCTGGAAGCGCTTCGGAGAGAAGGAAGTGTCCCACTCGATGGCGCACTACCTCCAGGCGGTCGCCAGCCTCAAGACCGAGAAGGGGCACGCGCGCGTCGGGGACATCGCGAGCCATCTCGGCGTCTCGAAGAGCGGCGTCACGTCGATGCTGCGCTCGCTGCAGACTCGCGGCCTGATCTCGCACGAGAAGTACGGCTGCGTGGAACTCACGGCGAACGGCCAGCGCCTGGCCGAGCGCACCGAGTCGAGCCGGCTCGTCATCACGCGCTTCCTCACCGAGATCCTGGGCGTGAGCGAGCATGTCGCGAGCGAGGATGCGTGCATGATCGAGCACCTGGTCTCGCCCGAGGTCTCGGTCGAACTGCTCAAGCTGACGTCGTTCATGCGCTCCGACCATCCGGCCGCGAAGCAGTTCCTGCAGGCCTACCGGGTCACGCCGCATCACTGCACCGATCACAGCCCCGATGCGTGCGCCGTGTGCCAGACGAGCTGCCTGCGCGATTCGCTCGTGCGCGACATCGGCACACCGGGCGAGCGGGCCGAGGCATGAGCGAGCCGGCGTCCGCGACCGACACGCTCGATCGCATGCAGTCGGGCGACCACGGCACCGTGGCCCGGCTCGAGGGCGATCCGGCGGTGCGCCGCCGCCTCATGGAACTCGGCCTCGTGCCCGGCACGCCGATCGAACTGATCCGGCGCGCTCCGCTCGGCGACCCGATCGAACTCGCGGTGCGCGGGGTGCATCTCTCGCTGCGCCGCACGGAGGCCTGCCTCATCCATGTCGCCCGCTGACGGCCCGGCCGCCCCGCCGGCGGTGAGCGAGACGGAGCCCCCCGGCCCGGCCGCGGCCCGCGGCCTCGCGCGCCGGCGGCTCGCGATCCTCGGCAATCCGAACGCGGGCAAGAGCACGCTGTTCAACCAGCTCACCGGGCTCAAGCAGCGCGTCGGCAACTACCCGGGCGTGACGGTCGAGAAGAAGACCGGGCTGTGCGAGCTGCCCTCGGGACAGAAGGTCGAGCTGCTCGACCTGCCGGGCAGTTACAGCCTGCATCCCAACTCGCCCGACGAGGTGATCGTCCGCGACGTGCTGCTCGGGCTGCAGGACGACACGCCGCCGCCCGACCTGATCCTGTTCGTCGTCGATGCCACGCACCTCGAGCGCCACCTCTACCTGGCGCTGCAGGTGCTCGAACTGGGCCGGCCGCTCATCCTGGTGCTCAACATGATGGACGCCGCCGCCGCCGAGGGCATCCGCATCGACGAGGGCGAGTTGTCGCGGTCGCTCGGCGTGCCGGTGATCGGCATCTCGGCGTCGAAGGGCGAGAACCTCGGCCACCTGCGCCGGCTCATGGAGCGCGACATCGAGCCGTCCACGCTGCGCTTCCGGCAGTGGCCGCCGCACCTGAAGCGCGTGCTCGAGCGCGTCGAGGACCGGCTGCCGCGCCATCCGCTCGTGCCGGCGCGCGCGCGCGACGACTTCGCGCTCGCGGTGCTGCTCGACGACGGCGAGGACGACGCGATCGCCCGCCACGCCCCGCCCGACGTGCTCGAGGATGCGCGCATCCTCGCCAAGCGGCTCGACCTGCACTCGCCCGGCTGGCGCGGCGACGATGTCGAGGGCCGCTACGAGACCATCCACGAGATCGTGGCGCGCGCGGTGGCCGCGCCCGGTCAGCGCCGCGACCTGCTGCGCGATCGCATCGATCGCGTGCTCACGCACCGGGTGTTCGGCCCGGTGCTGTTCCTGCTGCTCATGGGCGCGACGTTCCAGTCGGTGTTCGCGTGGGCCCAGCCCGCCATGGACCTGATCGACTGGCTCGTGGGGCGCTTCGGCGCGCTGGTGGCGGGTGTGCTGCCGCCCGGCCCCGTGGAATCGCTGCTCGTGGACGGCGTGATCGCCGGCGTGGGCACCACGCTCACGTTCATCCCGCAGATCGCGATCCTGTTCCTGTTCATCAGCGTGCTCGAGGACAGCGGCTACATGGCGCGCGCGGCGTTCATCATGGACCGCCTCATGGGCCGGGTGGGGCTGTCGGGGCGCGCGTTCATCCCGCTGCTGTCGTCGTTCGCGTGCGCGATCCCGGGCATCATGGCCACGCGCACGATCGACAACCGCCGCGACCGCTTCACCACCATCATGGTGGCGCCGTTCATGTCGTGCAGCGCGCGGCTGCCGGTGTACGCGCTGCTCATCGGTGCGTTCGTGCCGAACCGCTGGGTGGGCCCGCTCACGCTGCCGGGCATCACGCTGTTCTCCATGTACCTCTTGGGCGTGCTGGTCGCGATCGGCGTGGCCGCCGTGCTCAAGCGCACGGCATTGAAGGGCGGCAAGCCGCTGTACGTGATGGAGCTGCCGCCGTACCGCATGCCGTCGTGGCGCACCGTGCTGCCGGGCGTGCGCGACCGTTCGCTGCTGTTCGTGCGCAAGGCCGGCACGGTGATCCTGGCCACCAGCGTGCTGCTGTGGTTCCTGGGCTCCTATCCGCGCCACTCGGCCGTCTCCGTGCCGGTGGAGCAGCAGCTCGAGAGCGCGCGTGCGGCGGGGCAGGCCGATCAGGTGGCGCATTACGAGCGCGAGCTCGCGGGGGTGCGGCTCGAGCAGTCCTATGCCGGCCGCGTGGGGCGCTTCATCGAACCCGCGATCGCGCCGCTCGGGTTCGACTGGCGCATCGGCATCGGGCTCGTCACCTCGCTCGCGGCGCGCGAGGTCATGGTGAGCACCATGGCCACCGTGTTCCACCTCGGCGATGCGAGCGATGACAGTCAGTCCCTGCGCGAGCAGATGCGCAACGCCATCGACCCGCGCACGGGCCAGCGCGCCTACTCACCGCTCATCGGCATCAGCCTCATGGTGTTCTACGTGCTGGCCTGTCAGTGCATGTCGACGGTGGCCGTGGTCCGGCGCGAGACGAACTCGTGGCGCTGGCCCATCTTCATGCTGGTGATGATGAACGGCCTCGCCTGGCTCGCCTCGTTCGCGGTCTACCAGGGCGGCCGCCTGCTGGGGTTGGGCTGATGTCGGGCTGGGGCGTGCAGGACGTGCTCGTGGGCCTCGTGGCGCTCGCCGCGCTGGCGTGGATCGTGCGCCGCGCCTGGTTGCGACGCGGCAAGGCGGCCGGTTGCGAGCATTGCCCGGCCGCGGCGGCGGGGGATCCGCCCTGCTCACGCCCGCCGGAGGACGTGCTCGTGCACATCGAGCCCGGGCCCCGTGCGCGGGGTCCGCGCGGCTGAGTCCGTGCCCCCGCGAAACGGCTATTGACCGGCGCGCGCGCACACCGTGATACTCGCGGCGGCTCCGGCACACCGGGCGTGTGGCCGGCTCCGGCCGCGGAACGCACGCGGACCGTGGCCCCTCCCATGAGCATGAACGCACGACTGTCCGCCGTCCTCGCTGCCCTCACGCTGATCCTGGTGTTCGTGCCCGCGCCCGGACGAGCCGGCATCACGCCGGCGTATCCGTCCCGGCCCTCGCGGCCGCCGCGCACGGCGAGCGAGCAGGCCGACGCGCTCCTGCGCAGCGCCGAGTTGCGCCTGGCGCAGCACACCATCGAGACGCGGCGCATGGCGATCGCCGAACTCGAGCGCGCCACGGACCTGGCCCCCGAACGCGCGGACATCCAGATCCTGCTCGCGCGCGCTTACTACCAGGCGGGCTTCCTCAAACTGTCGCGGCGCCGCTTCGAGCGCGCCATGGCGCTCTCGCCGGGCGACGCCCAGGCGCGCTACGGCCTGGGCCAGGCGTGGCGGCGCGACTGGCTCAAGTACCTGGAACGGCGCTCGCTCGATCGCGCGGTCGAGCACTACCTGGCTGCAGGCGAGCTCGACACCACGCTCGTCGAGGCGTGGCTCATGGCGTCCGCGCTCGAGATCGAACGCGGCGACCTGCCCGCCGCGCGGGCGGCCGCCGAGCACGCCCTGCGCAGCGACCGCGCGCGCGCGGAGTCGCAGCTCGCCGCGGCCTCCACACGCTGGCGCACCGGCGACGTGGCGGGCGCCGACACGCTGTTCCATCTCGCGATCGAGCGCCTGCGGCGGAGCCTGCGCGACCGCTTCGAGGACATCGCCCCGATCGCCACCGAGCGCGACACGTTCGAGTACAACCATCTGAGCGCCAAGCGCCGCTCGGTCTACTCGGCGGCGTTCTGGAAGAAGCACGACCCCGATCTGGCGACGCCCGAGAACGAGGCCCAGCTCGAGTACTGGGCGCGGGTGACGCAGGCGTACTTCCTGTACTACGACGTGGTGCAGCGGCAGTGGGACGAGCGCGGCGAGGTGTACGTGCGCTATGGCCCGCCCGACAGCGTGCAGTACAACCCGATCAGCGCGAGTCTCTACGGCCCCGCGAACCGCCTGAGCGGCGGGAGCCGGTTCCTGTTCCCGATCAACGTGCTGGTGTGGAGCTACCGGGCACTGGGCATGGACGTGACGTTGCACGACCGCATGCTGTCGGAGCGCTACGAGCTGCCGGTGTCCATGGAAGAGGACATGGACCCGGTGCCCGATGCGGATTCACTCGCGCACATGGGGGTCGTGGCGACGAACGGCCTGCGCGGCGTCTTCCCGATGTTGCCGCCCGGTGCCCAGCCGCTCGAGGTGCATGCCCAGGTCGGCGGGTTCGAGAGCAGTGGCGGCGGCGGCCGTCTGTACGCCGGCGTCTCCGCTCCGGGCGGTCCGGCCGACACGCTGGCCGCGGATCTCGTGGTGCTCGACAGCCTGTACCGCGAGGTCGCCCGGGTGCACAGCCTGTTGTCGCCGTCGGCGTGCGAAGCGGCGACGCTGCGCGTGGCGGCGTTCAACGAGGCCCTGCCACCGGGGGACTACCTCGTGGGCACCAGCGTGCGCGGCGGCGGACGCCGGGGTTCGGTGCGGCTGCCGCTGCACGTGGCGGGCGACGACAGCACGCTGAGCGTGAGCGACATGGTCGTCACGTGCGGTGTGCCCGCGACGCTCGACGACGGTGTGCGGCTCGATGCGAACCCCGATGCCAGCGTGCGCCCCGGTGAACCGTTGGTCGCGTATTTCGAGGTCTACCACCTGGCGCGCGACCGCAGCGGGGAAGGACGCTTCGAATACGAGGTCGCCGTGCGTTCGGCGAAACGCGACACCCGCGTGTGGCTGCAGCGGCTGCTGTCCCCGCGGCGCGAGGGCCAGGACCTCGGGATGACGCGCCAGGACGCGGTGCTGGGTTCGGTGCGCCGGCAGTTCGTGAGCGTGCCCGTGCAGGGGCTGCCACCCGGGCGCTACGTGCTCGACCTCACGGTGCGCGACGTGCTCACGCACGACGAGGTGCGGCGCTCGGTGGAGTTCCGCCGCGTTCCCTGACCCACGGTCGGCACCCGGCACACCGCTGGGACCGCCGTGGAGTGGGCCGGGGCTGCGCTGGCCGCGGCGATATCGGGCTCACGTCCGCGCGATGGGTGGCCGATAACCCGGCCGAGGTTCGCACCGCCCCCACCCGGCGAGGGACAGGATGTCCGAAGGCAGAGCGCGCATTCTCATCGTGGACGACGAGCCGGATCTCCTCACCGTGCTCAAGTTCGGCCTCGAAGCCGAGGGCTTCGACGTGATCCAGGCCAGCGATGGCGAGCAGGGTCTGGCACTCGCGCGCCAGTACATGCCCGACCTCATGGTGCTCGACCTCATGCTGCCGCGCATGGACGGCTACAAGGTGTGCCGCGCGCTCAAGTTCGACGAGCGCTACAAGCGGATCCCGATCTTCATCCTGAGCGCGCGCTCCGGGGAGACCGACCGCCGTCTGGCGCTGGAACTCGGTGCCGACGAGGTGCACACCAAGCCGTACGACATGAAGGCGCTCATCGGGCGGATCCACGCCCGCGTGGACAGCGCCCCGCCGAACCGCGCCGCCGCCTGACCCCTCGGCGTCAACGCAGCAGGATGAAGCGCGACGTCTCGCTCCGGCCGTTGCGCTCGATGCGCGCGAGGTAGATGCCGCCCGGGACACGCTGGCCGGTGTGATCGGTGCCGTCCCAGTCCAGCCGCACGCGCGCGCCGCCGTCGACGGTGCCCAGTGAGCGGACGAGGCGGCCCTGCAGGTCGAGGATGTCGGCCCGCACCGGACCGCTCGCCGTGCCACCGAGGACGAGCTGCAAGTGGCCGTGGGCCGGGTTGGGTTCGACGCGCAGCGTGTGCGTGACCGCGGGGCCGTCCCCGACGCCGAGGCTGGCCGGGATGTTGACCGTCGCGCCGGTCGTGTGCACGGGGCCCGTCAGGACGCCCGCGTTGTAGAACGTGGCGCGGCGGATGGTGATGTTCGTGACGCCGGCGGTGCTCAGCGCCTTGAACCGGAGCTTGTACAGCTGGCCCGGTCCGGTCAGCGCGACCTGGTTGCAGAACAGGTAGTCGTTCACGACCACGCTGTCGCCGTGCGCCTGGAAGTCGTGCAGCGTGCTGCCACAGGCCGCGCTGCACCCGCCGTTCATGAGGCAGCCCTCCTGCAGGCTGAGCGGCACCGAGGGCTGCAGCGTGAGCCGGGTGGGGTCGTACGCGATCACGGCGCTGAAGCCGTTGAATGCCGAGCCCGCCGACGACACCGCGAGGACGACCTCGAACACGCCATTCGGCTGCACCGTGGCGGTGCCCGGCGTGATCGCGATCGTGACGTCGGCACGGGCCGCGCCCGCGGTGAGGAGCGCGACGGCCAGCACACCGGCGGTGAGCCAGTGGCGCGAGGGACGGGTGCGGTCGGACATCTTCATCTCCTGCGGCTATTGGAGGGTGATGAGCTTGCGCGCGAAGCGCTGCCCACGAGTGACGAGTTGCGCGAAATACACACCGGGGGCGGCACGGCCGTGATCGTCGGTCTCACCGCTCCAGGTGAAGTGGTACTGGCCCGCCGGCAGGTCGCCGGCCGCGAGCGTGCGCACACGCCGGCCGTCGACCGAGTAGATGGCGAGGTCGGCGCGGCCGCCCTGGGCGAGCGCGAACGACACCAGCGCCGGGCCACGGGCCGGGTTCGGGGACGGCGCGAACAGCAACGTCTGGGCGGGACGCGCGTCGAGGTGATCGAGTCCCAGGAGCTCCGCGGACAGCGGCCGGTTCGCGGCGTCCCGCGCTTCGGCATGCGCGATGCGCAGCATGGGAGCGCCGGTGCGCAGCGCGCGGAACGTGACGGTGGCCACGTCGCCCTCGCCGCTGAAGCCCTGGTCGCGCACGCCGAGCAGGGCGGCGTCGATGCGGCCCGGCGCGGCCGAGAACGCCACGCCGCGCTGCTGCGTGAGCCAGCTCGAACCCTGCACGTCGAGCGGTTCGGCCATGACCGGGTCCCAGCCGAGCTGCACCGACAGGCCCTGGACGCGGCCCGCGCCGTGCAGCGACAGCGTGACCTGGAACGTCTCGCCCGCGCGCACCGCGGCCGGTGCGTCGAGCGCGAGCTGCTCGTTGCCCGCGGCGCGGCTCAGCATGGCGTCGGCCGCGGTCGTGAGCGCCGCGGGTGAGGACAGCGCGCCGAAGTTGGTGACCAGCACGATGAGGTCCTCGAAGTCGATGCGGCCGTCGGTCGCGGGGCGCGCGCGCGGGGTGCGGTCGATCGTCGGCCCGATGTCGAGGTAGCCGAGGCCCGCCGTGGAGATGGCCGCGCCGCTGATGCCGTAGTGCGCACCGAGCAGCGACACGTCCGCGAAGTCGACGGCGTTGTCCCCGGTGCCCGGCGTGACGCCGTTCGCGAAGTCGCCCGGCAGGTAGTCGAGCAGCAGCGGCGTCGCGTTCGAGACCGGCGAGGCCTGGCCGACCGAGTTCTTGGCGAACACCACATAGGACCACGCGTCACGGCTCGGCGGAGCATCGAGCTGGCCGCTCGCGGTGACCGGCGTGAGCACCCACGGGCCTGTGGGCGGATAGGAGGGCAGCGCCGGAGCATGGCCGCCCGCGTCATCGTACGCGGGGTAGCCGCCGAACGGCGCGCGGTAGACCTCGAAGCTGGTGGCGAACGCCGGCGTGCCGAACGTGAGCTGGAGCTTGAACGTGCCCGCCACAGTGCCGGCCACGGTGGTGGGCACCGCCACGAGGTCGGTGATCGCGGCCGGGATCCCGAGCACGCGCAGCGAGCAGGGCAGCGACACGCTGCAGGTGTTCGCGTCGGTGGCCGTGACGGTGAACGTCGCGAGGCCCGGCAGGGTGGGCGTTCCGGTGAGGAGGCCGGCGCTCGACAGCGTGAGGCCCGCGGGCAGCGTGCCGGCGCTGACGGCGAACGTGACCGGCGCGCGTGCCGCACCCGTGAGGACGACCGTCTGCGAGTAGGCGAGGCCGGCGGTGGCGTCGGGCAGCGCGGACGGCGACAGCGTGAGCGTGGGGCACGAGATGATGAATGCGTTGCTCGTGGCCGCGGGCAGCGCGCCGCTCGTGGCCGTGAGTTGCTTGGAGCCGGCGCGGTCGATGCTCAGCGCGGCGAAGGTGGCGAGGCCGTTGGCGTCGCTCGACACGGCGGCACCCCCGCTGAGCGTGCCGGTACCGACGAGCGCGAGCGCGACCGGGGCGCCCGGCACATCGTTGCCGAAAGCGTCGCGCACGCGCACCTGCACCGCGGGCGCGATCGCCGCGCTGGTGAGTGCGGCGGACGGCTGCACGACGAACGCGAGCGTGGCGGCCGCGGCGGGCGTGACCGCGAACGATGTGCTGGTGACCGGGGCGAGCGCGCCGCTCGTGGCGGTGAGCTGCTTCGTGCCCACGGCATCGACGCGCAGGGCGGCGAACGTGGCGAGGCCCGCGGCATCGGTGCTGAGCGCACCGCCGCCGGTGAGCGTGCCCGTGCCCACGAGCGCGAGCGTCACACTGCTGCCGGCCACGGCGTTCCCGAACGCATCGGTGGCCTTCACCTGCACGGCCGGCGCGATGGCGACGCCGGCCACGGTGGCCGCCGGCTGCACCACGAACGCGAGCGCGGCCGCGGGCGCGGCGCTGATCGTGAACGCCGTGCTGGTGGCGGCGGGCGCGCTGCCCGAGGTGGCGGACAGCGTCTTGCTGCCGGCGAGGTCGATGCTGAGGTTCGCGAACGCCGCGATGCCCGCGGCATCGGTCGTCGCGCTGGTCGTGCCCGAGAGCGTGCCGGTGCCCTGGAGCGCGAGCGAGACGAGCTGGCCCGCGACGGCATTGCCGAACGTGTCGGCGACCTTCACCTGGACCGCGGGTGCGATCGTCGCGCCGGCGACCGCGTTGCCGGGCTGCACGGGGAACGTGATCGCGGCCGCGGCGGCCGGGGTGATGCTGAAGGC
>WBZN01001991.1_pt1 | contig 11733 bp, 8 predicted proteins | sample 5204281 | NCBI WGS metagenome assembly WBZN01 (sample SAMN12344347, study PRJNA552823) | activated sludge metagenome | biome: Activated sludge suspended growth; feature: Nitrification reactor; material: Wastewater; isolation source: activated sludge from nitrification reactor of wastewater treatment... | reverse complement strand
CTGGAAGAAGCCCACGGGCTCGCCTGTCGAGGGCTCGATGTAGATCTGCCCCGACGTAAAGAGGCTGTCATAGGGCTTCCAATCGCCGTTGGGGCCAGAACGATAGTGGTGGTTCCACGGCGCCGGATTGCCCGTGCCGATAACGATCGTATTTGTCCTCTCGTCGTAGGTGGCCGTCTGCCAGGGCGCACCGCCGCCATGGTTCCAGGCTTCAACCTTGGTGCCATCCTTGTTGTTGGGCCACGACGGCGCCTTGGGGTCGCCCGTAGGCGTAGAATCCTTGCCGTTCAATCTGCCGATGTGCCCCTCCACGAGCGGACGCATCCAGATTTCCTTTCCGGTATCGGGATCGCGCGCGTAGAGGCGGCCAACAACACCGAATTCATCGCCCGATGAGCCGTGAATGAGAAGGACCTTGCCCGTCTTTTGGTCCTTCACGATCGATGGCGCGCCGGTCATCGTATATCCAGCCGTGTGGTCCTCAAACTTCTCGTTCCACACCACCTTTCCGGTCTTGCGATCAAGCGCAACCATGCCGGCGTCCAGCGTACCCATGAAAATCTTGTCGCCGTAGATGGCGGCGCCGCGATTGACGACGTCGCAGCAGGGGCGGATGTCATCCGGCAGGCGATGCGAATAGCTCCACAGCTTCTTGCCCGTCTTGGCGTCGAGCGCGAAAAGCCGCGAGTACGACGATGTGACGTAAATGACGCCGTCGTGAACGAGCGCCTGGCTCTCCTGCCCGCGTTGCTTCTCGTCGCCAAACGAGAACGACCAAGCGGGCTTCAACCTGGCGATATTATCGGTCGTGATCTTGTCGAGCGCGCTGAAGCGATGGTTGCGAACACCCATGCCCCAGCTCACCACGTCGTGCGTGGTCTTCTCATCGTTCAAGATGTCTTCCCAGGTCACCGGCTTGGTGCCATCGCCTTCGGCATTGGCATTGGGGGCGGCAGCCAACAACGTCAGAACGGAAACGGCCGACAGGAATGCCGCGCGGCAACCCAAAAATGGGTTCCTGGTGCTCATGCGTCTTCTCCCTTGAAGAATTATCGATGCGGCTCTCGATATGGCCGCTGACGCAAAGATGAACACGCAATGATTTATCGCGCCATTGGTCCTTAGTGCAAAATAAATAATTGAATTGTAGCGCGAATTGGCTTTATTCACGAACTCAAATAGGCGATCGATCATCAAAAAGGAATGGAGTATTGGCAATCGCCAGGGAAGATATCCCGGTCCAACGCTCTGCGTGATCCGCGTTTGATCACGATTTACAGGCTGTCTCTTGCGCCGCTGATCTCGTTGCCATCTGCATACGGTAGCCAATTCGATTACCCGCCAGCACCGAAGCATACCCGGCGGCATATGCCGCTTGGAAATATGACCGTAGCCGATGGGAATTAATGCCGTCGAATATTGCAAAAGCTTGGCAATTGGGGGCGCAGGGGCAAATTGGTCGGAGTGCGATCCTATATACGCATTCCTGCGCGCAACGATCCCCTTCTAACCGGTTTCTTGGTCAACCATGCCCCGGCGATTGAGGTATATGCTTCAAGGCGATGCGCATGAGTTCCGGAAGGCTCCGCGCGCCAAGTTTGCCTTTGATGAGCGAACAGGTATTGGCGACCGTCTTGTAACTCAAGTTCAATTCTTGCGCGATCTGGCTGTAAGGCTTGCCCTCCGATAGCATTTGCAGAACCTGCACCTCGCGCAACGTCAGGCTCTTGTAGGGGCTCGAAGACGATTTGGCCTCGCTGAATACGACTTCCGAGGCGACCTCGTGGCTGAGGTAGGAACGTCCCTGGCGGACGCGGTGGAACGCCGCAAGGAACTCCTCTGAGGGCGCGTCCTTCAAGACGTAGCCGGTCGCGCCGAGATCGAGCACGCGACGGATGATCATGGGGTCGCGGTGCATGCTGAGAACGAGGATCGGGGTTGCCCGGTCGTGGAGCCGCAGGCGCCTGACGAACGACACGCCGCCAAGCATCACCGACCGGAATGAGAGATCGACGATCACGATATCCGGGTGGTGGGCGCGATACTGCCGGAAGCCGTCCGTCAATGTTGAAGCCTGGATCACGCGGGCAAGCGCCGCGTCCTCCAGAATACGTGCACAGCCCTGAAGAACAAAGGGATGGTCGTCGATGATCAAGACCAGAGGGCTGCCTTGTGGTTTTGCGTTGAACGTCGTCATAACGCGTCAGGCCTCTTGACGGATTGGTATCGAGATCGTGAGAACCGTGCCACCGTCCTCGCCCGACGCTACGATGAGCGAGCCGGCCAGCGACCTCACGCGCTCGCGCATCATGGATAGCCCGAACCCCAGAGGGGTCCCTGCTGCATAACCCGAGCCGTTGTCTGATATTCTCAGACGCAGAGCATGGCCATCCGTGCCATCGAGACTGATCACCACGACAGTAGCCTTCCCGTGGCGCAAGGCATTCGTGAGGCCTTCCTGGATACAACGGTAAAGTGTGAGGTCGACCAATTCTCCGAAACTACGGGGAAGGCCCACCAAATGCCGGTCGAAGCAAACATCGGGATTTGCGCGGGCGAAGCTCGTAATGAGGTCCGCGACCAGTTCCTCCAGCGACACCCGGCCCAATGCATAGGGGCGCAGGCGCGACAGTATGGAACGGTTCATGGTCTTCAACGTCTCGCTGATCGTCGCAATCTCCCCTGCCGCAGCGAGGATGGCGCCGGCTTGAGGCTCAGGGACAGTTTGAGCCTGATGCTTGATCGAGCAAGTGTTGGCGATCAACCCGAACAGGCACGGGCCAACCTCGTCATGCAGATCGGCAGCAATCTCGCGGCGTTCCTTCTCCTGGACGGAGATCAGTTGACGGTAGAGCTGAGAGTTGTCGGCCCTGGCTTTCTGGAGTGCGCTTGCAAGGGTGTTGAAGTTCTCGGCAATCGGCGACAATTCGCGGATCGCGAGACTGGGAAGGCGGACGTCGTAGTGTCCGTCTTCAAGCTCGCGAATGCCGTGCGCGAAATTCAGAAGGGGATTGAGGACATAGCCAACGATAACATAGAGGCCGATCATTGTAAGAACGAGACCTGCCAGCCACCACACGGCGAGCTTGCTCAAGAGTATCCAGGATTCTGAAACCTCATCGTCGGGCTTGGCGGTAAGATATACGGTCGCGATCGTCTGGCCGGCGTGAATAACGTCGACATTGAGAACTTCGATAGAAGGCTGGACGAGTGAAATAAACCACTGCGGGGCCGCGGATTCGTTGCCCTCACCTTCGGACGCGGCATCTTGATCGCCGGGAGTCAGAGATATGATCGATCCGTTTTTTGGCACGAGGCGAGCGGAAACGTGGCGCGCGCCCGCAAGCTCACGGCGCAGTTTGACAGCGATCTGGTCCAAATCCTGTTCGCCCTGAAGTTTGGCGAACTGCGTGTTCACGTACTGTTGCCAAAGGCCGACGTAGGCCTCCGTCTCAACCTTGGTTCGCGTGCGCGCGTCGAGCACGCCGATGAAGACTGCAGTGATGCCGATGATCAGAAAGGTTACGAAAACGGCGAGCAGGATCTGCCAGCGTATGGGTATGCGATACCACAACGATGAAACATACAGTCGGTCCCAGGGACGTTCGGCTTGTCTCAGCGTGTCCGCGGGTGTGGTGATGTTCGTCATCTCGGACGATCTTGGGCCATGACGGGCGTTGCGGCTCGAATGCGAGGCATAAACAAATCCCATGCACGCATCCGGAGCTCTCTTATGGCAATTTCATCATTGTCGCGCCTTGGCGGCGAAGTGAACATGTGATCGCACTGGTCGTACTTCCTCTCTAACGAACCAAGCGGTCCTTTCGCAACAAAGATAAGTTCCCGTTCCAATTGGGAAATATGGTATTCGAGCTACGTGTAAATTCTTAACCTCGGCGGATGGTCATTTGAACTTTGCTCTCCTCGCAGCTCTCAGCTCCAATTGGAGGTTCCGGCCGCGACATCGCAGTCCGCTTGTCGCAGCGCACTGCCAGTCCACAACCGGCGCTGTCTGTGGCGCTCCGCACACGCGCATTGCTATTGGCGAGAACTCTGCCCGGCAGCAAATTGAGCCGAAACCTTTTTCCAGGAGACCCAAATCTTAATGTCCCATGACACGCCCCTCATTGCCACCATCGTTATCGGCCTGACACTGGCATTCATTCTGGGGACGCTCGCTCAGCGCATGCGCCTCTCGCCGATCGTCGGCTATCTTGTGGCAGGCATCGCGGTAGGCCCTTTCACACCAGGCTTTGTCGCGAATCAAGGGATGGCAAATGAACTTGCCGAGATCGGGATCATCCTGCTGATGTTTGGTGTCGGCCTGCACTTTTCAGTGTCTGAACTGCTGGCCGTTCGCACCATTGCTGTCCCGGGCGCGCTTTTCCAGATCTTGTGTGCAACGGCATTGGGCCTTGCACTCGCGCTTTGGTTTGGCTGGCCGATTGGCGCCGGGCTGGTGTTCGGGCTGGCCCTTTCGGTCGCGAGCACCGTTGTCCTGCTGCGGGCTCTTCAAGAACGCCATCTCATAACCTCCCAACAGGGCCGCATAGCCGTTGGATGGCTGATCGTCGAGGATCTGGTGATGATCCTGACGCTGGTAACGCTGCCTACAATCGCACCGCTCTTGAACAGTTCGACCTCGGCGATTTCCGATCCGGGAGCGCTCGCTCAGAAACTCGGCATAACGCTGGTCGGAATCATCATGTTCTTCGCAGTCATGATGCTCGTCGGGCGGCGCGTCATCCCCGCGATACTCCATTACATTGCACATACCGGATCGCGCGAGCTTTTCCGCCTTGGCGTATTGACGATCGCCCTGGGCGTCGCCTTTGGCGCTGCCAAGCTTTTCGGCGTGTCCTTTGCTCTTGGGGCATTCTTTGCCGGAATGATTTTGAGCGAATCCCCGCTCAGTCAGCAGGCCGCCAACGAGTCTTTGCCTCTCCGCGACGCCTTTGCGGTCCTGTTCTTCGTGTCCGTCGGAATGCTTTTCAATCCTCTCATTCTTGTCGAGCACCCTGCCAGCGTGCTTGCGACAGTCGCCATTATCATTGTGGGAAAAGCGATCGCCGCTTTGGCGATCGTCATGGCGTTCGGCTACCCGTTGCGCACCGCGCTGCTCATTGCGGTCAGCCTTGGCCAGATCGGCGAGTTTTCCTTCATTCTTGCCAACCTTGGAGTGGCCCTCCAGCTCTTGCCCGAGGAGGGCCGTGAGTTGATCCTGGCAGGCGCCTTGATCTCGATCATGCTGAACCCTTTGCTGTTTCATCTGCTCGAAACATTCGGCCCGGCCGAGGTGCTTGCGAGGAATGCGGCGCCCAACGAGATACCGGCCCCCTCCAAGCCAACTGCCGTGACGAAGCAGACCGGCCATACGGTCCTGGTCGGGTACGGCCGCGTAGGCAGCATCGTTGGAGAACGTCTGCTGGCGCGCGGTGAGCCCCTTTTTGTCATTGAGGATCGGGAGGACGCCGTTGCCGGTCTTCGGGAGCGCAAAATAGAGGCCATCGCGGCAAATGCCGTGAACGCGCTGCGCTCTGCCAACCTCGGCGCGGCCAAACGACTGATCGTGGCCGTGCCTGATTGTTTCGAGGCCGGCCAGATCGTTGAGCAGGCGCGCGCGACAAATGCCGGTCTGAGGATTATTGCGCGCGCCCACTCGGACGCTGAAGCCAGGTATCTGAAGGAGTATGGCGCGAGCGACGTCGTACAGGGGTCACGGGAAACCGCCGAGGCGATGATTGCGAGCCTGGATCCGCCTCCCGGCGATCCTGATGCCTAAAGCCAACGGGCAGGCGAGCCGGACGCGGTCTGCACGAGGACCCGTGTCGACCCAGGAATGTGAGACCAGTCGGTGTCAGCGGGCGAGGCCGCGATCGCAGTTGACAGGCCATCGGCATACGCCGCGCTTTCAGCAAGCACGCTGACGCTCGTGAAGGCCTCTGAGGGCTTTCCTGCACGCACATCGAGGATGTGGGTGTAGCGCCCTTGCGTGTCGAAGGCAAAGCCGCGCGGGCTCGATGTTGCAAGCGCGCCCTCAGATGTCGTGAGCGATGCAAGCGTTCGTGTGGAGTCGCCTGGATCGGTGATTGCGATGCTCCAGCTTTCGCCATTCCACTTGGGGCCGATCGCCAACTGCTCGCCCATATTGACGAGGACGTGCGTAAAACCCGCGCCCCGCAACAGATCGCCGACCCGGTCCGTGATATAGCCCTGGGCCATGCCGTTGAGGGAGACGGCCATGCCCTGGCGTGCCAGGCGGATGGTGCTGCCCGTTATCTCCACACCGCGCCAGTCCACCAGGGCGCGTGCGGCGTCGAGTTGCGCGAGGGCCGGCCCCGCTGCGTCCTGCGGGTTGCGCGCGAAATGTTCTGCATAGCACTGCCACAGCGGCTGAATTGTAGGATCAAACCTGCCTGCCGTTTGAGATGCCAGGCGCAGGGCATCCGCGAGCAGCCGGCGAAGGTCGTTCGGCGCATCGGTGAGCGTTCCTTGCGCATTGAGCCGGCTCAGAGCGCTGTCGGCGCGATGCAAACTGAAGACATTCTCGAGCCGCGCCACCTCGTCCAGGCACGACGCAATGGCGGCCTTTGCGGCAGATTCATCTGGATGCTGCAAGGTAAGGGACGCATTGGCGCCAAGGGCAACACCGTGCCACGTGTAACTTGCAACCGCGCCAGCCCGGGCCGGCCTCAGACCGATGGCGGCGCATCCTGCCGCCGCCGCCGCGATCGTGAGAAGGCGCCGCCGCGTGACCGGTGCGCGTTGATCCATGCTGCTGCGCTCGTCGATCATATCCCGCTCGCCTCCGTATCCGGTATCTCCGGCGGCGTATTGATGGCATCGCGCGCTTCTGCGTAGCCAAGGACGCGTCCCCCGAATTGCGCCGCAAAACCTTGAGCCGCCTCCCGCCGGCGGAACGGCACGGCTTCGCTCCCGCCCATGCCCGAGGACTTTTTGCTGTCGATGACGTACCAAGCACTTTGTGCGTCAATCCACGAGCCCAGCGCAGGTTTTTCCCAGCTTCCCTGCTCCATGTCGTTGACCCAGAAGGCAGCGAGCTCTCGCTCACTTATGATGTCCTGCCCGACATAGGTGAGCGCATCGCGCACGGATGAAAACCAGAGGGGCTCGCTCCAGCCCTTGGGCAGGATCTGCCCCTTCGGTCCTTGGTGCTCGGCGAGCGTCATGCGGCAGAAATATCCCATTGCGCCGGGGCCAGGCTCTTTCGGAACAGGGATTGACGCAGTTTCCTCGCCGCAGCCTGCACCAAGCAGCGCGAGCGCCAATGCCAGACTTCTTGCCACACTGCGTTTCATGCCTGCCTCCGCGAAAACGTGAACAGCGCGCCAGCAAGAGGCAGGACGATCCAGGCTGCCAGCACTGCAAGCAGAACGTGGGCCGGGAAGCGGGCTGAGGCCGACAATCCCCCTAGACCTGAAATCTTGCGCACCGAATCGAACGCCGAAAGATTGAAGAGCCGATAGGCATCGGCGGGGTTGAGAAGCAACAGCTTGGGAAACAGGTCCGTCCACACACCTCCCTTGCTGGCGACCAGCGCGCCCATGAGCGCCAGATCGAACACCACGACGAACAAGAGCCATGTGCCAACCGCAAGCCCGGCCGCAGTCGAACGCTCCTTGACGATGGTGCTGATGAGATAGCTCAGCGCCAGAAACGACAAGCCAAGCATGATCGAACTCAACAGCAGCGCGGAGAAGGCCTGCCAGCTCTCGGCATCCGCTCCGCCCCTGAAGGCGGCCGCGAGCCCCGCGCCGCCGTATCCCACGATCGTTGCAAACGCCAGAATGCTGGCGTGTCCGAGGAATTTTCCAAGCAGCAGCTCCGCGCGTGACACGGGATAGGTTAGCATGAGCAGCAGACAGCCGCGCTCGGCCTCTCCGACGATGGCGTCATAGCCGAGCAGCAGTGCGATGAGAGGAACGAGAAAAATCGTGAGACTCGATATGCTGACCACGGTAACCGTGAGCGGCTTTACGTCGAGCATACCGGTCGGAGAGGAGCCGACGATGGTCAGCACGAACGCCAGAGCGGCGAGCAGGATCGTGGCTCCGGCTACCCAGCGGTTACGCAAGCCGTCGCGAAACTCTTTGGCCGCGATAACGATGAGGGGGTGCATCACAAACCTCCTTCGCCGGCGGCATTCAAGGAGCGCCCGCAGTAGAAGAGATAGAGATCATCCAGGCTCGGTTGGCGCACTTCGACATCCGAGCAGATATCCCCGCATTCCGCGAGCCTCCGCAGCAGCTTCATTTTCTCGTCCTGCGGACAGTCGATTTCGATCGACGCGGAATCCGGCCCGATGATCTTGTGGAAGGCCCCGTTAAGCCGCCCGGAGATGGCCGCTCCGTCACCTCTCGCGCGTACGATGACAGGCAGGCCGGCCTTGGCGCGCAACGTGTCGAGATCGCCGAACGCGGCGAGTTTTCCGTCCCGCATGATGGCCGCGAGATCGGTGCGCGCCTCAAGTTCGGTCAGCACGTGGGAGGAGAGGATCACTGTGGTTCCGGCGGCGGTCAGATCCTTGATGATCTGGAAGAACTCCTGACGCAGCAGCGGATCGAGGCCTGTCGTTGGCTCATCGAGCAAGAGCAGGCGCGGCTTGCCCAGAAGCGTCTGGGCAAGCCCGAGCCGCTGGCGCATGCCCTTCGAGTAGGTCTTGACCCGCCGCTTGGCGGCGTGCGCGAGACCAACCCGCTCCAACAACTTTTCGCCGTCCCGCACGCCGACGCCCTTAAGACGCGCGTAAAACGCAATCGTGTCGGCTCCTGTCATCTCATCATGAAACGAGACGTTCTCTGGAAGGAAACCCAGCTGTTTGCGAAATGCCTTGCCCGCGGATGCTGGATCGCAACCCAGCACGCTGACACGGCCTGCGGTCGGCGTCGCCAATCCAAGGATCAGCTTCATCAGCGTCGTCTTGCCTGCGCCGTTGTGGCCGATCAAGGCGAGGCAGCAACCCTGGGGTACGGCAAACGACACGCGTTTCAGCGCCTCTGTCTCACCGAAGATCTTGCTGGCATTTTCCAGAACGACGGCGTCCATGTCGGACCTCACATCAAGAATCGGGAGTCACTGCCGTCCTGAGCGGGATCGCGCGGGGCGGGTGTCATGTCCACGCCCTCGGGCAGCGGCACGGGGGGCGTTGGTGGCATCATGAGCGGAAAGCTATCGATGGCGCCGCCCGGATAGAGAGCGGGAAGCTGCTCCTGCACGAAGCGTAGCGTTTGCAGAGCCGGACTCGATATCAGCAGCTTGGCGAGCGGATATTTCCACAAGAGCCAGTCGGCGAGCGTATTGGGCCGGTAGGCGGCGTCCGCAACGCCGTTGCCGTCGAGATCAAAGGCCGTGTGGTCGCTCCAATAGTTCCCCTTGCCGGCGTCGGACCACTCGTACACTTTCAAGCCGGTGTATTTCACCTGCGTTTCGTTGGACAGGAAGGCATTCCCGTAGAACTTGTTGTTTTCCGAGCCGCCCGTGAAGTGCACGCCGATGCCGCACTGCTCCAGCCTGTTGCCGTGAATGCTGTTGGAAGCCGAGGTGTAGATGAACAAGCACTTCTCGCCTGTTCCATAGACGTAGTTATCGAAGATCTCCGACTTGTATGTCGTGTGCAGCATCAAGCCATGCTGAAGGTCGCCGACTGACACGTTCCGCATCACTTTGATGGCTTTGGAATACATGAGCGCAAAGCCAACGCGATTGTGGATCGAGACGTTGTCACTCACCTCGTTGGCGTTGGCATACATGTAGTGAATGGCAAATCGCAGCTCCTCGAACCGGTTGGCGTGGATCGTGTTGTGATGGCTCGCTTCGATGTAGATGCCGTCACGGCCGCCCTTCACGCGGTTGCTTTCGATGCGCGCGCCGGTGTTGTTCCAGATGTGAATGCCGTTGCCGCGATCATTGAGCCACAGATCGGAACGGTTTGCGATAACGTTGCCCTTGACGAGCGCGTCCTTGCAGCCATGCAGAACGATACCGAACAGGTTGCCTTGGATCGTGTTGCCTTCGATGACCGGAGTGTCCGCACCCTTCTCCACATAGATGCCGCTGTCGAAATTCTCGCCCTTGACGCCTGAACCGCGGATCGTGAGGTTCCTGACAGCCACATTCGCAGCGAAGATCTTGAACACCGACCCCTCGCCGCCGGAGTCCACGATCGCGTCTGCCTCGCCCTCAATCGTCAGCGGCTTATTGATGACGAGGCCACCCTTGTGAACCCCGGAAGACAGCAGCAGGCGGTCTCCAGGGGCCGCCTGCTCGATTGCTTGCGTAAGAGCACCGTCCGTCGCGCCGACGCGGACGTCGGCTGCGCGTGCCGGCGCCGGCAGTCCGGCAGCCATCGCCGCCAGAAGGCCAACTCCAAGCATGCGCAGCGCGTGTTTCATGTCAGGCTCCCGCCTCTTCAACGAGCATCTGACCGGACATTTCCATGTGGAGCGCATGACAGAACCACTGGCAATAGTAGTAGTGCACGCCAGGCTTGTTGGCCTTGAACGTAATGGATGCCGTGGCCTGCGGCGCGATTTCCATGGCGATGCCGTAGTCGACGATGGTGAACCCATGGGCGAGATCGACAACGTCGTCGGTGTTGGTAACGAACACCGTTACCTCGTCGCCTTTCTTGACCCTGAAATTCGCCAATCCAAATGCCGGCGCGGCTGCCGTCATGTAGACGCGGACATTGTCTCCGTCACGCACCACCTTGTTGTCCTCGCCAAGCTTGACGCCGTCTTTCGCGGCCCACTCCTTGGAGAAGCGGAAGAAGTCGTCGTCCTTGTTCCAGACTTCCTTGGGATGCAGTTTGGAAGCATGGATGATCGTGGCGTCATGCGGCTCCGAGTACGTTGGACCGTCGTGAACGAGCACCATCTTGTCGCCCGAAATATCGATGAGCTGGTCGTTCTCCGGCTTCATCGGGCCGACGTTCAGGAAGCGATCCTTGGAGAACTTGCAGAGCGCCACCGCCCATTTGCCGTCTGCGTCCTTCGTCTCGCCGTGCGTCGCATTGATGTGGCCGATCTGATAGTGCACGTCGAGCTTCTGGCGGATCGGATTGACCTTCTCGCCCTTGTAGGCGCGCAAAGCGTCGTCCAGGTTCCACTTCACGACCTGACTGTCGAGGAACAGCGATGTGTAGCAGTTGCCCTTGCCGTCAAAGGTGGTGTGAAGGGGACCAAGGCCGACCTCCACGTTGCCGACAATCGCACTCTCGGGTTTGCTCTTGCCCGCGAAGATATCGTCGAATTTGTCCCACTCGAAGATCGTGACGGTCGGAGACAGCTTGCCATTGATGATGAGGTGCTTGCCGTCCGGTGCCGCATTGCAACCATGCGGACTGTTGGCCACAGGCACATAGATGGTAATGCCAAGCTGGGATGTCTTGGTGCCGTCAAGAACCTTGACGCCATTGATCTCCTCAGCCTTGCCATCCTTGATCGCCTGTTCGATGGCCGCAAGGTTGAAGACGACGATGTGGTCCTTGTCGGAACCCGTCATCTCGGCAACGGTGGTGCCTTCCTCTGAATTGTAGCACGTCGAGGCGACGTACTTGCCCTTGTAATCGGCATCGTTGTTGTCGAGGTTGCCCGATACGATAACCTGCCAGCTCACCTGCATGGTATCGGCATCGACGGCGGAGAAGACCGAACGCCATTTTTTCGGCTCATCGAGCAACTTGCCCGTATTGACGAGAGGCGCGCGGTTCTC
>WBZN01001990.1_pt1 | contig 11741 bp, 15 predicted proteins | sample 5204281 | NCBI WGS metagenome assembly WBZN01 (sample SAMN12344347, study PRJNA552823) | activated sludge metagenome | biome: Activated sludge suspended growth; feature: Nitrification reactor; material: Wastewater; isolation source: activated sludge from nitrification reactor of wastewater... | reverse complement strand
ACGACTGGAACACGAAGCCGATGAACCGGTTGCGATAGTTCGCGGACTTGGTCTCCGACAGATCGCGGATCACCGTATCGCCGAGCCGGTACTCACCGGAGTCGTAGTCATCGAGGATGCCGAGGATGTTGAGCAGCGTCGACTTGCCCGAGCCCGACGCCCCCATGATCGCGACGAACTCGCCGTCGGCGACCTCGAAGTCGATGTCCCGGAGGACATGGAGGCTGTGCGCGCCGACCTGGTAGTACTTGTTGACCTTGTCCAGGCGAAGCACGGCTTCGCGCAGGCTAGCGCGCGCGCTCGGCGCCGGCTAGCCCGTGACCCTGCGACAGTGATGCGACATTTGCGACGGGCGGGCGCCGCGCGGGCGCCGCGATGCCGGTCAGCGCGCGATCAACTCGTCGAGCGCTTCGTCCAGCGCTGCCGCGGTCGCCGGTGCCAGGACGAGCTGGCCGTGGGCCCCGTGGAGCTCGCACACAGGCGCCAGATCACAGCGATCGAGGCAGGTCACGGGCGCGAGCATGAAGCCGGCGGGCTTGCCGCCGCTGCCGAGCCTGGCGACCAGATGATCCATCAGGTCGAGCGCGCCCCACCGCTGGCACGTGCCTGCACAGACCTTGATCGTGACCGCGGCCGGCGGACCGACGGTGAGCTCGGTCGCGAGCGTGACGGCCGCGAGGTAGTGGCTCGATGGGCGGCCGCGATCCTCGGCGAGCTCGACGACGGCGGCGATCGTGACCTGCTCGCCCTCCGCGATCTCCTCGAGCTCGAGCCCCATCGAAGCCAGCCGACCGAGCGGCACGTCCTCGTGCGTCGGCGAGCGTGTCGGGATCTTCGCCATCTACGGGTTCGTCCATTCGAACTTGATCGGGATGCTCTCGACCTCGACGCGCTTGCCGGGCGGCTTGTCGAGCTTGAGCTTCGCGAGCTCGCCGATCACGCAGAACCGCAGCACCGGATCCTGGGGCTCGTCACGGCGGAGCGAGATCTCGGAGAACTGACCGGTATCGGCGGCCGCCGCGAGTTGCACGACGTACATGCCGCGGAGCTTGCGGTTGGTCGTGAGCGATCGCTGGAAGCAGGTCTGGATCGGCGCCTGTGCGGACGCGAGCTTGGCGCTGATGTCGTTGCGGACCGCGAGGTCCATGCCGGCGCTCTTGCAGCCCACCAGCGACGCGATCACGAGCGGGAGCCAGAGGTGCTTACTCATCTTTCACCAACGTCCGCTTGGGACCCTGCTTGACGATGTTGAACTCGACGCGCCGGTTCGCTTCCCGGCCGGGCTCGGTCTGGTTGTCGGCGATCGCGCGATCGGGTCCGAACCCCTTGGGCTGCATGCGCTTGGTGCTGACGCCCTTGCCAGCGAGGTACTTCACGACCGACTCGGCGCGCTGCTGCGACAGCGTGCGATTGAAGTCGGCGGCGCCGGTGGAATCGGTGTGGCCCTCCACCGAGATCACCTCGATCTGGGGGTTGTCCTTCAACATCTTCGCGACCTCGTCGAGAAGTGTGTTGGAGACCACCTTCAGGTCGGCCTTGCCGGTCTCGAACTGGACCTTGTCCATGATCGCGATGTTCGAGTCGGTGAGCACGACGCGCGCGGGCCCGGGCTTGGGCCGGGTCGCCTTGATCTCCATCACGGGGAACGGATCTTGTTTTGCTGCCGGCATCAGCTGCGCGCAACCCGAGCCGGCGAGCAGCACCGCGGCGAGTAGGAGTCGCATGCCGAGCATCGTCGCGGAGCGGCCTCGCCGCTGCAAGCGATCGCGCCGATTCATCGCGCCGAACGTGACCCGCGATCGCGAGCTCTTCAGTTCTTCAGCGGCACGAACAGGCCGTGCTCGCCGAGCACGCGCGCGAGGTCCGCGGACAGCTCGCGCTTGCGCTCGAGCTTCTCGGGCGCCATCGCGTCGTGCAGGCGGCGTCGCGCTTCGTGCATCCGCCACGCGATCGTGCCTTCGCTGACCGCCTGGACGACCGCGACTTCGCCGTGTGACATGCCCTGTAGCGACACGAGGATCACGGTCGTGCGCATCTCGGCCGGCAGGCTATCGAGCGCGCGCAGCAGCCGCGAGTAGGTCTGCCGCAGCTCGGCGACGCGGTCCGGATTGCTTCGCGCATCCACCGCGACGGCGAGCTCGAGCCGAGGGTCATCGCTGTCCTCGCCGCGGCGGGCGCGATCGCGGCGCGCGTTGAGCGAGCGGTTCACGGTCATCCGGTAGACCCACGTGAAGAACTGACTGCGACCCTCGAACTGGGGCAGGGCCCGATACGCCTTGAGGAACACCTCTTGGGCGATGTCATCGGCTTCGCTCGACGAACCCGCGATGTGGAGCGCGAGCGCGAAGATGCGCTTGCGATAGCGCCTCACGAGCGATTCGAACGCGCGCTGGTCTCCGGCCTTGGCAGCGTCCACCAGCGCGCTGGCGGTGGCGGCTTCGCGCTCTGCGTGAGTCATGGGGGCCCGTGCAGGCACGCGGGGAGGCATCGCGGATGAACGTTAGACGCATAGCCTACGACAATGCTTTGCGATTTGTTCGCCTACATCGCCGTAGACGAAGCAAGTTGGCAAGATCAGTTGGCTTCGTGGTCGGCGAACCGGGACGAAGACGGCGACGCCAGCGAGAACGGAGCGATCACGGCGTCGAAGTAGCTGCCGTCGTCGCGCCACATCCGATAGGTGCCGTGCATGGTCCCGATCGGGGTCGTCAGCACGCAACCCGACGTGTACTGGAAGCTCTGGCCGGCGGACAGCCGCGGCTGCTCGCCGACCACGCCGTCGCCGCGGACCTCCTCGACCGTGCCGCGACCGTCGGTGATGATCCAGTGCCGGGTCCGGAGCTGTGAGGTGACCTGGCTCTCGTTCGAGATCGTGATCGTGTACGCGAACACGTAGCGATCATCCCGGGGCGACGACTGATCGGCGAGGTAGTGCGACTGGACGCGGACGCGAATCCCCTCGGTCAGCGCGGACGACATGGGCTCGGCGACGGTTGTGCGCACGACGAGAATCTGGACCGATGTTGCCGCAGTTGCAAGACGTGGTCGCGGCACCGCGGAGCAGGTCGTGTCATGCTCGAACCGTGGTCCGTCCAGACGACAAGGTGCCGTGATGCGAGCGATCACCGAGCGAGCCGCCGGGTTGTGGATCGCGCTAGGTGCCATCGCGTGTGGCCCGATCTACAAGTCCGACCCTCCTCCTCCAGCTCAGCCTGCGGACCGCACGGCGGGTCCTCCGGGTGGCGCCGAGCCCTGGTCGGGCGATCCCGCTGACCCCGAGCCCGCGGCTGCGCGCCGGCCGCCTCCGGCGCCCGCTCGGACGACCGGGGGAGGCGCTCCCACGACGGAGGCCGAGGCCTTGGTGTCGGCCCACAATCTCGTGCGTGCTCAGCATTGCGCTGGCCCCCTTACTTGGTCGGCAAAGCTCGCCGCCGTGGCGCAACAGTGGGCGGACTCGCTGCGCGATCAGGGTTGCAAGTTCGGGCACAGCGGCGGCAAGTTCGGGGAGAACCTGGCGGCCGGCACCACGGGGATGATGGACCCGAGCGCGGTCGTCGCCATGTGGTACGACGAGGTCAAGGGCTACTCGTTCAAGCAGCCCGGGTTCTCGATGCAGACCGGCCACTTCACGCAGGTGGTCTGGCGCGACACGACGCAGGTCGGCTGCGGACGCTCGCTGTGCAAGGGCATGGACATCTGGGTCTGCGAGTACGACCCGCCCGGGAACTGGGAAGGCCAGTACCGCGAGCAGGTCGTGCCGACCGGATGCCGCTGACTATCGCTCGCGCAGCTCGATCGGGACGAACTTGCGCTGCTTCTCGCCGGTGTAGATCTGGCGAGGACGGCCGATCTTCGTGTTCGGATCCTCGACCATCTCCTTCCAGTGGGCGATCCACCCGGGCAAGCGGCCGAGCGCGAACATCACCGTGAACATGTTCGTGGGGAAGCCCATCGCGCGGTAGATGATGCCGCTGTAGAAGTCGACGTTCGGATAGAGCTTCTTCGAGATGAAGTACTCGTCCTTGAGCGCGATCTCCTCCATGCCCTTCGCGAGCTCGAGCAGCGGATCCTTGATGCCGAGGTGAGCGAGCACCTCGTCACACATCTTCTTGAGGATCTTGGCGCGCGGATCGTAGTTCTTGTAGACGCGGTGGCCAAAGCCCATCAAGCGCCGGTTATCGCGCTTGTTCTTCACGTCATCGATGAACTTCTTGTAGTCCCCGCCGGAGAGCTTGATCTCCTCGAGCATCTCGATGACGGCCTGGTTCGCGCCGCCGTGGAGCGGGCCCCACAGCGCGAGGATGCCCGACGCGATCGCCGCGTAGACATTCGCGCCCGAGCTGCCGACCATGCGCACGGTCGAGGTCGAGCAGTTCTGCTCGTGATCGGCGTGGAGGATCAGCAGCTGATTGAGCGCCTTCTCGAGCACCGGCGAGATCGCGTAGTCCTCGCTCGGCACGGCGAACATCATGTGGAGGAAGTTCGCCGTGTACTTGAGCGAATTCTTTGGGTACATCAGCGGCTGGCCGATGCTCTTCTTGTACGAGAAGGCCGCGATCGTGCGGACCTTCGAGAGCAGGCGCGTGATGTGGAGCTCGGTCGGCGAGTTCCGATCGAGGCAGTCCGGGTAGTACGCGGACAGCGACGTCACCATCGCGGACAGCACGGCCATCGGATGGCTCGTCGGCGGGTAGCCGGCGAAGAACTGGTGCATGTCCTCGTGGATCAAGCTGTGGCGGGTGAGCATGGTCGAGAACTTCGCCCGCTCCTCGCTCGTCGGCAGCTTGCCATTGATGAGGAGGTAGCTGGTCTCGACGAAGTCGCTCTTCTCCGCGAGCTCCTCGATGTCGTACCCGCGATAACGCAGGATTCCCTGCTCGCCATCGAGGTACGTGATCGCGCTCGTGGTCGAGCCCGTATTCATGAACCCGCTGTCGAGGGTGATGTACCCGGTGTCGTTACGCAGCGACTTGATGTCGACGGCGTGTTCGTCCTCGGTTCCGACGGTGACAGGGAGAACAGTCTCCTTGCCGCCGGGGAGAATCAACTTGGCGGTGAGTTTGGTATCCGGACCGGACATGGCGGTCTCCTCGCAGCTGCAGTGCAAAATTGCAGCGACGCGACCATACCTGATCTCCGGTCGAACAATGACGCTGTGCGACGAGAAAGTGCGGGCCGATCGCCGTCCGGGACTGAACGACGATCAATTACTCGAGCGTCACGAACGGAGACGACCCGAGCGGCGTGTTGAACCGGTAGGTGTACCCGAGGCCCAGGTAGCCGGCCGCCCCTCCGCGATCGAGGCCGACCTGCATCGCGGTCGAACCATCGGCGGGATCGGCGAACACGGCCGAGTACAGGTTCACACCGACGCCCAGGCCGAGCACGTGTTCGAACCGCTTGCCGAACGCGTACTGCAGCGCGACCTCGAGGCGGCCACCGAGCGCGGCGTAGTTGAACACCTGGCTGCCCGTGCCGTCGTCCGCATTCGCGGGGCTCATCAGCGCGATCTGCGCACCGGCGAGCGGGGTGACGCACAGCCGTGGCGAGTTGCTCAGGCAAAGATGTTTATAGAGCGCGAGGCCGACGTCGAAGATGTCGAGGGTGTCTGCGGCGAGCTGCCGATCGCCTTGACCATAGTGGGAGATCTGGATGTAGGCCTGCGCGCCAACGCGCGCGGGCGCATTGAGCATGTAGTCGCCCTTGATGCGAACACCGGTCGAGGTGGTGCCGTAGGCGGAGGCCTGACCGACCCTGCCACCACCGCCGAAGAAGTCGACGCCGAGCGTCCAGGTGTACTTGTTGTCGGGGGCCGTCGCCTGGAACAGGCCTACCGTCGGTGGGCGGCCGACCGCGGTGCTGGTCGCCGGAGGCGGGGTCACGGGCCGGGCGCACGCGGGATCTGCCGGGTTGGTCGCGCAGATGTCTGGCGGTGGCGCGCACGCCGGATCCGTCGGGCTGGTCTGACAGTTGGGGCGTTCTCCACCACCGTCGACGGGCTGGACATTGACCCCCTGCGACTGCGCCACTTCCTTCACCTTGCCGATCAGCTTGTCGGCCTTCGCGCGCAGCTCGGGAGACGGATTGTTGTTCGCGACCGCGTTGCACGCGGTCAGCGCGTCGCCGAACTTGCCCTCCTGGAACCGCGACGTACACAGGTTGAAGAAGTACTTGGGCTCGGGGACCCGGTGGACGGCCTCGGCGAACTTGGCGCTGGCCTCGGCATACTTGCCCCCGTACATCAGCTCCTTGCCCTCGTCGTTGAGCTTGCTGGCGATGTCTGACTGACTCTGCGCGAACGCAGGGCCGGCGAGCACGAGCGACGCGAGCGACGCGGCGGTGGCCGCGATCGAAGTGAGCCTGGTCATCTAGCTTCTCCCCCGGACGGACGACAGAATGGCTGATCTTACCACTGATTGCGCTTGGTCCGCGAAGCCGCCGCTGTGCGATCTTTTTCACGCTGACCGGCAGGCCGGAGTGCGAGATCGATCATTCGGCGGCCGGCTTCGTGGCCGCGCAGGTGCCAGCTCTCGGGGTTCCCGAGCAGCACCGAGACGATGATCTCCGGCTTCTCCACCGGCGCGTAGCCGACGAACCAAGAGTGCTCCATGAAGAACGGCTGGTTCGTGGACAGCGTGCCCGTCTTGCCCGCGACGCGCACGGCGCGGTGCTTGCCGAATGACTTCGCGGCGCTGCCCGAGTCGCAGGTCGCCATCATCATGCGGGCGACCGCGCGCGCGGTCTCGCTCGAGAGCGCGCGGCGCTTCGCGGCGATCGGGAGCGTGACCCCGTCGATCGAGGCGATCAATCGAGGCACCGGCTGCTCGCCGCCATCGGCGAACGTCGCCGCGAGCAGGGCGCCGCCCGCGACGGACAGCTGACTCCCGCCCGAGGTCGCGGTGAAGCCAGCCGCGATCTTCGCGAACTCGAGATCGCGGGTCGGCGGGATCGTGATCGCGCCGGCAGTCCCGACGAGATCGTTGCCAGGCAGGGCGCCGACGAGCCCGAGCGTCTTCGCGGTCGCCGCGAGCACGCCGGGATCGAGCTTCTGGAACGCGAGCTTGCCGAGGATCGCGTTGTTCGAGTGCGCGACGCCGTACGACAGCGTCTCGCAGCGCGAATCGCTCTTGGCGTCGTGCAGGTTGGATTCGCTGACCGAGCGAACGCCGCCGTGAAAGCAGACCTTGTCCTCGGGATCCATCCCCGCTCCGACGAGCGCGCTCGCGGTGACGAGCTTGAACACCGACGCCGCAGGCGCCCAGATCTCGGTCGCGAGCCGCCAGTCGAACGTGCCCTGGCGCGCCCCCTTGGGCTCGGTCGTGCGGCGGCCGGCGATCGCGAGGATCCGACCGTCGGGCGCCATCGCGACGATCGCACCGCGTGGTGCCCGCGATTCATCGAGCAGCTTCTCGGCGAGGGGCTGGAGGTCCGGATCGAGGGTCAGGATCGCGCGCTTGCCATTCCCGAGCGGCGCTTCGTAGTGATCGTCGACGCGCGTGACCTGATCGAGCTCGAGCGTGTCGGGCGTCGCCGCGGCGGCGGCCACCGCGGGCTTCGCGGCTGGCGTGGTCGCGTGACTCGGCGTGGTCGCGGCGACCTCGGAGGCTGGCGCCGGGGTGGGCGGCGGATCGAGGGGCGCGCCGTCGATCGCCGCGGCTGGCGCGCGGTCGTCCCCACCGATGAGCGCGGCGCCGCCAGCGATCGCAACGGCACCGGCGATCAGGACGAGACCACGACGCATCGGACATCGATGTAGCCTCATCTGCGGGCAGGCACAAGAATCTTTCGCCGATTCGATGTAGGTTCACCGCGCCCGTCATGCCGGCCGTCCAGAATCAGCGGGTGCTCGAACCGGCCGGGCGAGCGCTCGTCCTCGCTGCGGTGTGCCTCGTGGTGGGCGGTGCGTGTCAGCGCGCGCCGCGCGCCACGACCCCGCAGGTCGTGCCCACGCCCTCGGTGCAGGTCGGTGCATGCGGCGAGCCCGGCCGCGATGGCGTGATGGGGCAGGCGCCGCGCTCGGGCCGCGCCGATCGCGACCTCAACGGTGACGGCACGGCCGAGGACATCGTGGTCGATCGTGCGATGTGCACACCCGACGGCAACTGCTACTGGAACGTGTTTCTCGCACCACCGAAGGGCTCCGTGGAGTGCTCGCGGTACGTCGGAACGTTCTCCGCGGCCGCGCTCGAGCCGCTCGCCTCGAAGGGCGACGGCAACATGCGTGACGTGCGCGGCTACTGGAACCTACACGGCGGCAGGCTGCTGTTGCAGTCGTACCGGTTCATGCGCGGCGGGTATCAAATCGTCGACGCGTTGCTGTGCAAACGCGCCGCGGACGACAAGCTCGATTGCACGGACGGGGGCGATTGAACCCGGTGATTTCTGTTAGGATCGAGCACGGGTGAGTGATACCGGCCGGAACAAGACCGTCGTCACCGCGATCTCGAAGATCAGTGATCGGCCGGTCGCCAAAGAGGCGTGCCTGGTCGTCATCTACGGGCTCGAGCTGGGCAAGAAGTTCAACCTGAACCGCCCGCAGATCATCATCGGCCGGTCGTCCAAGGCCGACATCCAGATCGATCAGGAAGCCGTCTCGCGCAATCACTGCAAGATCATCAACACCGGCAACGCGATCATGTTGCGCGACATGGGGTCGACCAACGGCACCTACGTCAACGACGAGATGATCGACGAGTACGTCCTGCGCGACGGCGACCTCATCAAGGTCGGCCGCTGCATCTTCAAGTTCCTCAGCGGCAACAACATCGAGAACGCGTATCACGAGGAGATCTACCGGCTGACCACGGTCGATGGCCTCACGCAGGTGTTCAACCGCCGGTACTTCGTGGAGACGCTCGAGCGCGAGATCGGCCGCGCGCTGCGATACCGGCGCGATCTGTCGCTGATCATGTTCGACATCGATCGGTTCAAGGGCGTCAACGACAGCTTCGGGCACCTCGCCGGCGATCACGTGCTCAAGCACCTCGCCTCGGTGATCAAGACCCGGATCCGGCGTGAGGACGTGCTCGCGCGCTACGGTGGCGAAGAGTTCGCGATCGTGCTCCCCGAGATCGATCACTACAACGCGATGCAGTTCGCCGACAAGATCCGCAAGCTCGTCGAGACGGCCGAGTTCAAGTTCGAGGACGCGATCATCCCGGTGACGGTCTCGATCGGCGTCGCGGCGTTGCGCGGCGAGATCGAGGACGCGCTCGAGTTCATCAAGCAGGCCGATACCCACCTGTTTGCGGCCAAGGAGGGGGGCCGTAATCAGGTGAAGGGCTGATGAGCGCGCCGCGAGCCGGATCGCAAGACGAGGACACCGATAGCGCACAGGAGCTACGCGAGAAGAAGCGCGTCCTCGCGGCGCTCGTCGTGCACGACCTGCGCAGCCCGCTATCGGCGATCGCGGGATACCTACAGCTGCTGCGCGATGAGCTGAGCCAGGACCCATCGCGCTCGACCGACGCGCTCGACTACGTCGAGGACGCCACCGCGTGTGTCGGCAAGGCCCTGAGCCTGGTCGCGACGATCCTCGATGTCGACGAGCTCGAGGACGGGATCCTGCGCGCGGAGCTCGGGCCGGTACGGCTGATCGAGCTCGTCGATCGCGCCCTTGCCGGCAACCGGACCGCGTTCGAGGTGCGCGAGCTCTCGCTCGAGATCGACATCGACCCGGAGCTGGTCGTGCGGCTCGATCGCGAGCTGTTCGAGCGCGTCGTCGAGAACCTGATCGACAACTCGACGCGCTACGCACGCCGCGGTGGCCGCTGCACGATCCACGTCAGGCGCGACCTCTCCGGGATCGAGGTCGCGATCGGGAACAGCGGGCCGCCCGTGCCCGCCGCCGACCGCGACAAGATCTTCGGCCGCTACTTCCAGGTCGAGGCACGCAGGGCCGCGGCGCGCGCCAATCGTGGTCTCGGCCTGTACTTCTGCAAGCTGGCGGTCGAAGCCCACGGCGGCACCATCCATGTCGAGGAGCGCGGCGATCTCGGCGCGGTGTTCGTCGTGCGTCTCCCGGCATAAGCGTCCACGAGGCAAGCAGGCGATGAACTGGGCGCCGCTGATCTTATCGCTGCAGGTCGCGACGCTGGCCATGATCCTCTCGCTCGTGGTCGGCACCGCGCTCGCCGTGCTGCTCGACTGGCGCAAGCTGCCCGCGCGCGATCTGTTCGACGCGCTGGTGTCGGCGCCGCTGGTCTTGCCACCGACCGTGCTCGGCTACTACCTGCTCGTCGTGCTGGGCACAGATAGCGCGCTCGGCCGCGCGTGGGAATCGTTGACCGGCTCGACGATCGTGTTCTCGTTCACCGGCGCGGTGATCGCGGCGGCGGTCGGCTCGTTGCCGCTCGTCGTGCGCGCGGCGCGCATCGGCCTGGAGTCGGTCGAGCCGAACCTGATCGCGGCGGCGCGCACGCTCGGTGCGACCCCGACCCGGGTGTTGTTCACGGTGGTGCTGCCCCTCGCCGCGCCCGGCGTGGTCGCGGGTGCGATGCTCGGTTTCGCGCGCGCGCTCGGCGACTACGGCATCACCCAGATGGTCGCCGGCTCCAAGATCGGAGGCACGTCGACCGCCTCGATCTACGTGATGGACGCGCTGTACGGCAATCGCGAGTCCGACGCTCGCACCATGGCCCTCGTCACCACCGTGGTCGGCGTGACCCTGCTGTACGTCGCCAACCGCCTGACCCGCCGCCTCGGTCGCGACCGTGTCTGAGCCCGATCGCGCCATCGCGCGCCCGGTCGAGCTGTCGGCGACGATCCAGCTGACCCGAGGAGACTTCGCGCTCGACGTCGAGCTTCGCTGCCCGGCGGGCATCACGTGTGTGATGGGACCATCGGGTTCGGGCAAGAGCACGATCCTCGCGGCGCTCGCCGGCCTGGTCGCCCCGAGCCGCGGGCGCGTCGTCCTCGGTGACGAAGTGTGGTTCGATCACGCCCGGTCGATCGATGTTCCGACTCACCAGCGCCGGCTCGCGTACGTGTTCCAGGGCCTCGCGCTGTTCCCTCACATGTCGGCGCTGGACAACGTCGCGTACGGGATGCGGCATCTGGCGCGGGTCGAACGGAACCAGCGGGCGCAGGCGCTGCTCGACCGGGTCGGCGTCGGGTACCTCGCCGAGCGCCGGCCCCGCACGTTCTCGGGAGGGGAGGCCCAGCGGGTCGCACTTGCCCGCGCGCTCGCCCGCGCGCCGCGCCTGGTGCTGCTCGACGAGCCATTCTCCGCGCTCGATCGAGATCTCCGCGCGCAGCTGACCTCGCTGGTGCGGGAGCTGGTCAGCGAGCTCGGCGTGCCGCTGGTTCACATCACCCACTCGACCGCGGAGGCTCGGATGCTCGCCGATCAGGTGATCCGGATCGATCGCGGCAAGATCGTGGCGCGCGGCGAGCCCTCGGACGTGCTCGCGGGGATCACCTCACTCCAGGAGTAGTGGACCGGGGGGCGCTCAGTTGCCCAGGCAACCCCGGACCTGCGTGCGGTCGCTGGCCAACGCCAGGGCCGGCCGCGTCTGGCAGCTCGCGGCGGTGCATCGCGCGAGCACGCGATCGTTGGGATAGTCGATATCGAGCTCGAGCGTGCGGATGGCATCGGTGCCGAGGATGCCGTCGACCTCCGCCTGATCGGGCCGCAGCTCGGTCCGGAGGGCCTGGAGGCTCGGATCGCTGTCCGGGACGATCAGGACGTCGATGGCCGTGGCGACCTCGACCACCGCCGGCATGCTGCAGAACCTCGCGCC
>WBZN01001988.1_pt1 | contig 11748 bp, 12 predicted proteins | sample 5204281 | NCBI WGS metagenome assembly WBZN01 (sample SAMN12344347, study PRJNA552823) | activated sludge metagenome | biome: Activated sludge suspended growth; feature: Nitrification reactor; material: Wastewater; isolation source: activated sludge from nitrification reactor of wastewater... | reverse complement strand
TGCCGGTGCAGTATCAGTATTTATAAATACCAGCCGCTTCAATAAACCTCAAGAGAATTACTGGAATGAGACGACAATTCCTCTGCCAACCCATACAGACAGCACGATACTACTGACCAAAAGCGCAATCTGGGGCTTGAAAAGAATATATCGCCGGGGGTTCGAGTATCAAAAAGCAGGGGTTAGGCTATCAGGACTGGTGAATGCTCAAACAAGGCAAACTGATCTGTTTGGATTGCTCCCGAAAGGCTATACCTCTCAAGAATTAATTGAAGTCGTAGATCACATCAATAATCGCATGGGAAGTGGCACGATACGACTATCATCTGAAGGCATCCAGCAGAACTGGATGATGAAGCGAGAAAAGATCAGTCAGGAATATACGACGGATTGGGATGAATTGCTTAGCGTGTAAGTATTAAATTAACTTGTAATTCCCCGTGGTCTTGCCGCGGGGATAGGCGCAGGGCGCGCGGAGCAAATTTATTTAGGCTTAGTAAGGGGAATAAACATTCTCCAGCATGGGAAAATGTTTCACATTGACGGTGGCAAGAATAAGATCTTTGCATTCAGCAGAAGACGCAAGCAGCGCGTCAACAATGCCAACCCCGTGGCTCTTCCCATACTGGCGCCGATAAAGTCCGCCTTTAATAGCAGCTTCATCATTTAAAGGGACAATAGGGAAATGTTGTACCATATTATCAAGTAATGTGCGTTCTTTGCCTTCTCTAACACCTGCATATAGCTCAGCAACGGTAAGGGCGGATAAGAAAGGAGGTGCATCTAATTCTTCCAGAAACTGTGCAGCTTTTTCATTGCCACGGAAATAATCAATCAATATGCAAGTATCCAAAAGATAGTTCGCCATTCTTAACGATCAAACTCTTCGCGGATCGATTGCATACGTTGCTCAGCATCTTCATCGTCAGACCACATGCCTTTCATATCATGCAAGGATTGCTTCCACTGCTTCTGCGAAGCATTCTTTTTTAACAAGAGTAAATCTACCGCCTCACGAATAAGCTCGCTTTGACGTGCTCCAGAGGTAAGTGCCAGAGATTTGAGAGCTTGCTCTTGTTCTCGGGATAGATAAACTTGTGTGCGTACCATAGAATTATTTTTCATATACATTACTGTATATGTTATATATGAATAATACAAGCCTTTTTGATAGAGAGTGTTGATGATTGTACAGCTATTGATAGTTACAGCCTTCGATAATCCTGTGAGGGAAAGTGGATCGTCCGTCTTAGGCGCAAATCGTTTGCTTTCGCCGTCTGGCAGCAATTTCCGCTTGTAGAAGCCTGAAAGGAATATGACAACGTTGACGACGGAAGGCATGTTTGAATGGTCTGGTTGTCAGCGATGGAGTGGCAGAAGATCTTTTGGGAGTTTCGAAGAGCAATGCTGGGGCTTAAATGGCGATGGCTTTGATGATCTCATTGTTTGTCAACGCCAACTTAACCACGCTCTAGGAGCGTACATCCAGGTCGAGCTTATTATCTAAAGTAAATCCTCCTATTCAATGTGAGTTTTCTCACAGATTCCTTAATGTGAAAGAATTATTGTGTCCTAAACTTGATCAAATAATTTGAAGACCCTAGTATGGATAGGGATATACTAATTTTCTTGTAACTCAATAGCCACGTTCTGTATCAGTTTAATATGTAGATAGGAGGGGCTAATCGATGAAGCGCTACTATGCTATTTCCGTTGCAATGTTTTTTATATTTCAATCCTTCCTACATTCTGCCCAAGCGGATGGGCGGCCATTTCGTGGCTCGGTGAAATGGAGTGTCCTGCTATGTCATTTTTCTGATGGCGGCGCAATTCCTCATGATGTCAATTATTATCGTGATATGTTTTTAAATCAGGGTACTGGCGGACTTTCAGATTATTGGGACGACATTTCCTACGGGGGCGTTAATCTTAACGGCTCTGAGGTGCGCGGTTGGTTCAATATGAACATTACCCTTGCACAAGGCCAAGCATTAGATAGATGGGGACGTGTTGATGCTTGTGTCAATGCCGCAAAGAATGCGCCAGCCGACGCCTATCAGGTGCCAACCGGTAACCGGGTTGCTGTGATAACGTTTCCTTCGATAGATATGTTTGGTTGGAATGGCGGGGCTTTTTTGCCTCACGATATTGATGTAGGAGGTATGGCACATGAGGTAGGTCATGGAATTAGCCTGAATCATTCATTTTCAGATGATCCAAATTATCGCAATGCTGATTGGGCAGCGATTGGTGAATATGATGATCCCTGGGATGTTATGAGTTGGGGAAATGCTTTTCGTGTTCCTACAGCAAATTTTGGAGATGGTCCGGTAGGATTAAATGGCAAGGTAGAGCGTTCGCATGGCACTGATCAGCGCGAATTTTATCAGTTATTGACTTATACAGATGATGTTGACCTACATGCCAAATTAGCAGAATGGGAAGCTTTCTACAATTACTACCGACCACATGGAGGCTTGGGCGTAAAAACTCCGTATGAGCGTTTAATCGAAAAAATGAGATAATTTTTCCCGTCGGCCGAAGTTGTTTCCATCACAATTTATACCTCACTTACATAATGAAAACTATTAATTACAACTTACTTAAGCTTATTAATTTCTTCTTCATTTTTTTTCTAATTGGATGTGTCACTACTGATCCTCGGTTAAATTACGAAAGTAACCGAGCCAAAATAATCTCATCAATTTCTTACGATACAACAGCTATACCAATTTCGAACAAAGTTCTTTTAATTGGTGATAATCAAATAAATGAAAATCATGGATATCCTGCCTTTATACAATCAGGCTTTGCAGATCATTTTGTTGCTGTTTCGCGAAGACCGGTTCAGCAAACAATTTTCGGTGAAGAAATTCTTCGACAAATACTAAAATCTGAGCAAGTTCCTGTGATTCATCTTGGCGACGCAATGAACCTTTCTTGCAAATCCGAATTTGAGCGATTTACTAATTTAATGAATGAAAATAATCTTAAGTGGTTTATGGCTCCTGGAAACCACGACGGTTTTTTTACTGGAATTACTCTAGCTACAAATGATATTCGATATGGGGGAAAATTAGACTCTCTACATTCTGATTACGGTCGAGATCGTGACGTATGGGACGCAGTTTGCAAAAATTCAAAACCTCTAAGCAAGCCTAATTTAGTACAGGAATATCTTGAGGTGCTAAAAAAAAATACTGATAATAAATTGTCCACTATTAATTCTGATAAGAATTGCACAAATATTCTCTATGATTCTAATATTATAGAAGAATCTTATTCTTGTATTTATCCTGAAGATACTATAAGTGATCGACCTTGGGCTTCATTTATTGTTCAAAAATTGGATATCAGTAACACAAAAAATAACTTAGAAAAAGTTTCATTAATTCTAATCGATACCTCTGTGTATGAGAGTCCACTCTTCTTCAGAAATGGAGGAGCGGGAGAATTAGGAGGATTAGGTGAAACACAAAGAGATATTATTAAAGATTGGTTAATTAGCAATGAAAAAGCGGGAATTTTAACAATTCTTGCCGGGCATCACCCAATTGATCAATTAAATTATAATGCAGATAAAGAATTTCTAGCTGAGCATTCGAAAAACAGAAATTATTTATATTATATTTCGGCTCACACACATAACGGAGCGATATATTTTCATAATAAAAATTCTGTAGAAGAAATTGCGGAAATTAATCTTGGATCGATATATGATTCTCCTCTTGAATATCGTTATCTTGAATTATTTCGCGAAAACTCGAATGAGCAAAGAGTGATTGCGCATGCTCCTCTTATAAGAATTAATGAACCTGCATCAGAATTCAGTAGCAACTGTAAAACTTCTATTTTGCCACTAAGTGATGAGCCCCACTCAATTGAAACTCAAGCTTCTGCTTGGGCAAACGGACCCTATACTGCTAGGTTAATGGAAATTAATGCAGAATTATATTTATTCAATGATTTATTAAAGAAATTCCCAAGTATATCGACCGATTCGCTTTACAGTGTAAATATACAAAAAATTGAAAAATTGCTAAAAGAAATAAAATATCTTCAAAAATTAACAAAAAAATGTAGATTTAAATTGAATAAATTTGATTGCGAGAAAGAATTAGGTATTGATAGCTATGTTAGAAAAAATATTTTGCCGCCACTAAGAAAAATTTATATTTGGGAAAAAAATCGTAATGTAAATGATAAAGATGCTTATAACATGTATAAAGCTTGTCAAGCAAAATTAGCTAGTGAAGCCGATTATGTTTATAAAAACAGCTTTTGGCATCATATTATAACTGGAGGAAAAAATATTATACAATAAATCACAAAATCAATATCTTAAATGAAGATTGTTTGATCAGAGCTATGAATATTTCTGGTGTAGTCAGGAGAAGAAAGCGGTGTAACCTGTTGTTAAAAGTCTCGCCAGATCAACCAATAAAGAGGAAACATCGCAATGACAAATAATAATGTTTTAAAGCTGAATACACCAGATCATCCATTGCAGGAAGTGCTGAGAGAAGGAGCGCATGAGATGCTGGCTACTGCCATTGAAGCGGAAGTGGCTGATTTTCTTAAGCAGCATGGCAGCTTAAAAACTGACGAAGGAAAACCGGCAGTGGTCAGGAATGGTTATCTGCCGGAACGAGCCATTCAAACCGGGCTTGGTGAGCGCCAATGTATTGGAAAAACTTCCCAAAGCCATGCAGCCCAAGGTCAAAGAAGCATTGCACAATATCTGGCAAGCAGAAACACGTGAAAAAGCTTATGAAGCATTTGATCACTGTATAGCGCGTTTCAATCCGAAATATCCAAAAGCCATGGAATGCCTAGCTAAAGTTAAAGATAAAGATTCCATGCTGGCTTTCTACGATTATCCTGCCGAGAACTGGCAGCACATCAGAACAACTAACCCGGTTGAATCTGTATTTGCTACTGTCAGATTGAGAACAGCCAAGACCAAAAATTGCGGCAGCCGGACAACTATGCTCGCTATGGCGTTCAAGCTTATGGAAACGGCTCAGAAAAAATGGTTTCGATTGAGGGGTTACAATCTGCTGGCAGATGTCATCTCAGGTATTAAATTCGTCAACGGCATAAAACAACAAACGGGAGATCAGAAACAGGCCGCCGCTTAATTCTCCGTAAACCAAATTTGGACTATAGCTCATTATTTTGTTATCAAATTTTGTTGAATAAAATAACTACATTTAATATTCTTTTGTTCGACACATCTTATATTGGCTTGTTTAACTTTTTCTTTTGGATTTTCCCATTGTACGCACGACCTCTCATCATTACCATTGTCTGTAACTTGTCCAAAAATAAGCAAAGGTACCAAGCCAGCATCCTCGCGATCTTTAACGCTTGGGTCTTTTGGAATTGATTTAGGTAATATACGATCCCTACATTCGCTGAGAATGTTTCCTGCTGAGTCAGAAATTGATAAATGCGCCAATCCTTTTGCACATGCTTCGGTGGCTTTATGAGGTTTAGAATTGAATCTATAATGATCCGCAAGCAAAGAGAGCATCCAGTTTAGTGATATAGCAGGAAGTTGATTATTTTCAATCTCATACCCACCGCCAACATCGGCATGGGCCCCAGGAAATACTGTTTCATTAAGACTCGTGTAAGATGAGTTTATTACTGAGTCAGAATTAATAGTATTTGAGCAAAGAAACAGCGGCCTGAACATGGAGCGCTTTTCGTCACTGGAGACTGCGTGAGCAATGTAGCGGATAGCTGGATAGGAATCAGTTTTATATCTCTCACCTTTCGCCATACCTTTATAGGATATGTCTTTAATTATTGGCAGCGATTTATTCCAATCTAATTTTTCTTTACAGGACAGATCAGTATCGGCGAAGAATTCATTCATTAAAAATGCACTTCCTGGAACAGTATCCCAAACGCCTAAAAATTTTACCTCCGCAGATTGAGTTTCTCGTCCTTTTTTTCCATTAATCTTTTCATTTAGAATTAATTCTGCCAGTAATGGATTATCGCCAGGCTTCCATTTTTTCCAAGCGTCTTTATAATCTTTATCTTTTACATCCTTTGTCAGTTCTATAATTTTGTTAGCTATCCTTAATAAAATCTCACTATCGTGCTCATTATCTGATATCTTCGGAATGCCTGCGTACGAAATAAGACCAGCCAGGGAACGAGCAGAAAGCGCTCCTCTGCTAAAACCAAACAGGTAAATATGATCTCCCGGCATGTAATGCTTAATAATAAATGCATAAGCTTGTTTTGTACGATGCTCCATTCCAATAGCCATAGCTTGTCCAACTATTGGATTATCCGTATTCCCAACTCCATATAAATAGATTGCAATTGTTTGCTCATCATTATTAGCTAAAATTTCTTTGTATGTACGATAGACATTAGTGGGCAGATTTGGATTGTTTGTTGTGCCATCCATAAACACAAAAATACTCTTTGGCTTATTTGTATTAATCACAGATGAAAATTCTTCTGTCAATGTGAGGATAACCTCATCAGGTTCTTTCGAATATGAAGCACTCCCAAATAGCAATAAGCCCAAGGTAAGGCAGGCAAGCAATGGCGGTACCCTGTAAGATTTGCAATCAACTATTAAGTATTTGATCAAGTTGCTCATAAGATCTCCTTTTATCAAAAAACTAGCCATAGTGTTTCGCGTCAATTATCATGGCCGAATATACGACAATTATGATGGCCGGTTGAGTATGTTTAATACGTTATGATTTTTTCTGGTTTTTCCTCCTATAGCTTTCACTATCGATTTCAATGATAGTTGCGTGATGGATAATTCGATCGATCGCGGCAACGGTCATCATGGTGTCGGGGAAGATCTGATCCCATTGGCTGAAGGGCTGGTTTGAGGTAATAATCAAGCTGCCACTTTCATATCGGTGCGCGATGAATTCAAACAAAGCTTGTGTTTCTGAGTCAGTTTTTTTGACATAACCGATATCATCGATAATCAATACACGATACTTGTCCAACCGGGTCATGGCGGTCATCAGATCCAAGTCTTTTTTGGCTTGTTGCAAGTGCTGAACTAGCGCCGTTGCCGGCATCCATTTGACTCTAATACCCTGTTCAATCAGATGCAATCCCAGTGCCGCGGCAATATGTGATTTGCCTACGCCGGAAGGGCCGATCAGCAAGATATTGTCTGCCTGATGTGCCCACTGGGTATTGTCTCGAAGTGCAATGGTTTTTTTCTGAACTGCCTGGGGTAAATCATTGAGTGCCAGTGTGGCAAAGCTTTTGCCTCGTGGTAGTTTGGCTTCGCGTGTCCAGCTGCTGATTCTACTTTGAAAACGCTGAGCTATTTCCTGTTCACAAAGTGCAGCAAGGTACTGACTATAACTCCAGGCGTGTTCAGAAGCTTGGTCCTGGTAGTCCTGGTAATACTGTCCGAAGGTGGGTAGTCTGAGTTCTTTGAGCATCAATGGCAGCACTTCAGACATAGGCTGCCTCCTGCATCATCCAGTTTCCGCTGAGTAATTGGTCATACGCGTCGATGGTATGTTGCCTGGGTGGTATGTCTGGTTGTGTCGCATGATGCCGAATAAACCGTTTTTGCAACACTTTCAGTTCGGGCAACGGATTTTGTTGCAGCAATTCAGTAGCCAGCTCAGTTTCACAATCATGATCATAAGCAAACCGTAGGACTGATACCATCCATTTGCAAGCTTGCTGCGGATCAAACTGCTGCTGTGCTCGCAGCCATAATTGGTGATACTGTGGTGTTGGCAACAGGTCATCGCGTATTTGAGAAAAACGAAAGGCCTGGGGTTTTGCCGCTAGCGCATGAATCAAATGCCGGTAGTCAATTCTTCTGGCGCGTCCTTCAGATGTTTTTGGATACACACGAGGTAGCGTGAGGACCGCTGTTTGGCCGACAAAGCATTCCAGACGATCGTGATATAGATGAACGCGGATGTTTTCGCCGATCAGCCTTGAAGGAACGCTGTATAGCCCGCGCTTGACCGCTATCGTGCTGCTGGTGGTTACCTTAACGGTCAATTCAGTAAAGTCAATAAAACGATAACGCGGCAATGGTTTAAGATGCACCTGTTCTTGTGCCAATCTGCCTTGGCATCGCTTGTTCAGCCTATCAACAATCTGATCCAGGAAATGGCGATAGGCTGTAAGGGCTGGAAAATCCGCAGACCCGCGTACCTTGATGGCCTGCTCGATCCTGTGTTTGAGCGAACCATGGGCATTTTCTATGGCGCCGTTCTCATGACTAATGCCTGGGTTATTCACCGTCGGTCTCATGCCATAGTGCTGACACAACGCTTCATAAGCTTGCGTGAGTTCCCGTTTCTCGGTCGTGTTGACGTAAGCGGCACTGAGACTATCCGTGCGATGTTCAGCGGGGACTCCGCCAAGTTTATGCAAGGCATTTTGCAAACCATCAGCCAATGCGCTGTAACTTTCCCCGCCCTGAATAACATGGACATCTCGCCAATGGCTATAAGCCAGGCGAAACTGATACAGTAAATGATCAAATGGTTGGCCAGCAATCGTAATTGTCGTGCGAGGCCGGGTAAAATCAGACAATCCTTGTTGACCGGCGGGTACTGACTGACAAAAAATGACCGCTTTCTCGGGGCCCTTTACAGCTCGCCAATGTTTAACTCGGCGCTGCAGGGTTCTCAGCAATTTCTCCGAGTATTGACCAGGATAATGATCATCCAGATATTCCCAGAGTGTCGTGCCGGTCAGTTCCGGTTCACGAACAAGCAGCGGGAGTATTTCAGTTTCCCAAACCGCTTCAAAACGATCTTGACGCGTGCGCCAGTGCCGCTGTTCCTTCCGGACTCTTTGGCTTTTCTCAATACGTCGACCACTGCGCACGCTGATACCGGCTTTTGCGGATGAAGTTTCCTGACTAAAACCTTGCTGTCGATTCTTCATGTAAATGCTTTCCTGTTGTTGAGTGATATGTTTCCCAGGCAAGTTCTTGCTCCTAATGAATAGGTAAGAACTCATACTGGCGCTTTCACTCAACCGGTCAAGTTAATTGTCGTCTGACCGGACAGGGTAATTGTCGTCTAATACCATAGGGTGAAAATATATTAATTCAATACACTCTAGCTTATACTGACTAGAGTGGTGGCCCGCAAATAGTTATTCCTGAAGTGATTTAGTTGGATTTAGGATTAAAAAGACGAAGGACATGAGGGTGAACCTTGCTGTGACTGGCATCGATTATCAGCAATTCGTAATTAGGATCGTCAATCAGGACTTCCAGTAATTTTTCCCACATGCCCTTGTCGCGCCAGCGGATAAAACCGCAACGCATACTGCTCCGATCACGGCGCACCCGTGCAAATAATCCAGAAAACCGCATTTATAAACTGACGTTTATTTTTGGCTATTCCTCCTCAGCTACACTCACGATGAGCTTGTATCATATGAAATCTTTTTGTAAAAATCTCAATTACTTATCTCAAAATTTAACCATCTAGCTAATTCATAACATATTTTCTTTAAGCTTCCGATTTTTGAGAATTTCATAGTAATCAAACCTTTCAAGAAGATCTTGCACCTTTTGGGAACAATTGGAAGCTTCTTTTATTCCACAACTATACGATTCTCCATTTTCTATTAGTTCATATAATAAATGCTCGGTTTTTCTTCTTGTTGCCACTGAGGTTGCTGCTTCTACAATTTGATTGATGGAATCATTATCACCAAATGAAAATTTAAAAAACCCAAAAGCACTGAGACCAGCGCCACCAAGAGACTTGAAAGCAGCTCCTACTACTGCTGTAGTAATTTCGGCAGAAAAATCTGATACTCGACGAACACGCTTTACATCATTTTCCGTCATTCTACATATTTTTCCTTTTTCACAATCTTCTTTCAAATCCGAGTGTAATTCTTTATTAAACATTGTTGCCGTTGGAATAATAGCATCATCAAATAAATAATCATCTATTGGGTCTTTTTCTTGGTAAACTAAATTGAATTTTCCGGGATGTCCTTCAATTTTTAAGTATACTTGTTCGTAGATAGGCTTCCGCTTTTTATAAGCATAAGCAGGTGTCTCTAAGCAATAGTCAAAAATTGCTTCAAGTATAACCGTGGTTAATCCGGTAACTGTGCTTTTGTCGAGCGATGCAATTACAATGCCTTTCTCATCTTTGTCGGTTTTTATTCTTTCGTGAGTGATGCTTCCACTTGGTTTAGCAAGCTGAGTGCCATTTCTTAAAACAAATTTTCCATCAATATAATTTAACAAATAAAAACGTAGCATTTCTTCAAATTCGTGGCTAGATGTAGCATGGTTCTCTAAAAGGTCATGTGATAATTGATTAATCGCTGCTAAGAAGCCGCCTGCTCCCATAAAGCCAGCTGGTTGTCTAAGTGTTAACCAGAATTTGGAATTATTTAAGTCCAATTTATTTTCAGGCGAAATAAGTTTTTGTATAAACAATTCGAATTTGGATTTATCGAGATACGGTACGAGTTCAAGTGGTAGTGGTTCTTGGACAAGTGCGCGGAAAGCAGATAAATTGCGACTAAAGTCCTGTATCATTGAATTTTCTAATAATTTTCTTACTGGTGGGGATAAGACATTATTATCAGAAAAGCTGCAAATATTTTCTTTATTTTTTTGCTTCAACACTTTTGTTTCTGCCACTTCTTTTTTTCTCTCTTCCGATAGTTTCTCCACCTCTTTCTTTGCTTCCTGTTTTGTTTTTTCTTTAGCTTTATCTGTCATTTTTATCGTCGGATTTCCTAGTGCTGATACTAGTTTTCCCGTAGGGTTTATGGTTACACAACCGGATAAAATGAGGATGGCAATTAGATAAACAGGTGTGATAACTATTTTTTTCATTTTTGAGTCTCCTTTTTGATAAAAAATGAGCAACACTATCTGTGGAAAAACATCATATGTTCAACTATCAAAAATCATTTTTTGTAACATTGCAGAAATATCATAATGAATATCCATGATAATAATAAGGAATATTTCTGAGACTTTCTAGTCATTGAGAAGGTATATCAGTTTCTCACTAGTCTGTTCTCAAGTTATCCTTAAACGGAACAGCTACGCAATGCGAAAAAATAAATTCATATGGGAGGTGTGCAGATACCGCACACTTGGGTTCGTCCCAACAAAGGTACCAAAAGCGACATAGGCTCAAGCGTGCCTTCTGACACTCATAATGATCTGCCTGTTGGTATTTGACTGCCGTGCGATAGCAGAAACTGTTTTTCCGCTTTCGATTTTCTCGCCCACGAGCCGATCACGCTCGGATTGCGCGACTGCGTTAATGATGACGTTCATCACCATTTTTCCCGGTCGGTCTTGGTAATAGCCAGCACATCTCCCATTTCCATCTTGTCGAGCAGCCTGGAGAACCCCTTTGCGTTGTGCAATGGCCCTCCATCCGGAAACGGTTTTCGCGATTACCCTGTGAGATTCTATGGCAAATCCTGCCGTTTCGATCTCCCGGATTTGATTCTCGGGGATCTGATCAATGGTGGAGACTCTTGTATAGGCAAAGGTTCTGAACAAGGTGGACATTTGTTACGAAATTGCAGTACGGAATTATAATTATGCCATATAGGCGAGCAAGTTAATTTGTGGACATGGTTTTGGTTTGTGTCCGTAACCGCTCCTTTTCGGACATCTAGCCAAAGGTCTTTCATGCCCCGAATGCGCATTCTTACTGCGAGTGAACAGGAGGCTTTCTCCAAGCCGCCTTTATTTAATCATTGTGAGAGAAA
>WBZN01001986.1_pt1 | contig 11752 bp, 12 predicted proteins | sample 5204281 | NCBI WGS metagenome assembly WBZN01 (sample SAMN12344347, study PRJNA552823) | activated sludge metagenome | biome: Activated sludge suspended growth; feature: Nitrification reactor; material: Wastewater; isolation source: activated sludge from nitrification reactor of wastewater... | reverse complement strand
GTTGGCTACGAAAATCCATTCCCCCAACGAAAATGCTACGCCACCGATCGCATCAGGCTGTACTGGACCAAGCGACAAGGTACCGAGGACAGCCGGGCTCTTTCCGTCGAGCCTGACCGTCATCAGCGTCGTGTCACCTTGGTTCACCACCAGCGCTATGGGAGTCGAGAGTGGCGTGTTCGAAGCTTGGTCACTGTCTGCTCCTGAGCTGCAGGCCGCGACCAGCAACGCGAAGGAAGCTGCGATCCGACTGCTGACGGAAACAAACGACCTGCAGAATGTTCTATGCTTGATGTGGTGCTCCATGATACGACCTCGCAGAAAACTGGCGCGTCCTCACTTCGACGAGCCACCGAAGAGACCGGAAAGAGAGGGTGTCGCAAAGGACCTGCTCACTCCTCCCACAAAGCTCACCTCTTGCTGAAGATTCCCGTTGAACTCTCGATAAATCGGAATTTGCGCTATGAAATAGACTTGTCCGAAATCGAAAACATTCAGCACTACGCCGGTTGAGAACGCCACATAGGTACTATCCGTCGTCGGCACAGGTCTGCCGATGATATTGCCGTCGAGTAGGACCGCCCGATTGAATGGTGCGGGTCGAAACTCAAATAATGCAGCTTCTATATTGTCTCGGTTCTTGTACCTAAAATTGACTTGGTTGGTCAGCGTCAGCCAAGGGAAAGTCACAAGATTCAACCCGGCATTAAGCGTAAATTCTTGACCAAATCGGTACCCATCCGAGTTTCGTGCGGTATATCGAAAGTTTCCAGACAGGAACTGATTCAGTCGATGAGGCAAGATCTCATAGGTTTGATAGAAGCCCGGTTGAAACCCGAAGGCGCCACGCCCTATTTGCAGCGTAGATTCGGCAAGTTGATTGGCGACCGGCATGTTGCCATAATCACCGGTCGGGAAAAATACGCCCATTTCCAGCACGACCATACTCCGCAAGGTGGGCAATAGATTATATTTGACCTTACCCACTACATCGCCGATGCCGCGGTCGAACGTGTTGGTGACCGCACCGGCACCGATTTGCCCGATGGCGTCGACCATTCGATACGGCACCTGGATTTGGAGTCCTAATCGCTCAGTGACTCCGTAATTTAGGTCCAATGTCGCCGTTTGAACCAGCGTACTCAGTTGACTAACTTGGCTATTTGCCAAAATCAGCTGTTTGGTTTGGTTGTTGGCGAAAGGGATGGTATTCGCGCCCTCGGGTGGAATCTCGTTCGGTGTGTGAGTGAAGCTGAGATTCACGGTCAAGACCCCGGCCGGCGAGACTGCCTGCTGCGAGCCGATTACCACAAAGCAACTGGCTGACCCGCAAGACGCTTCCGCAGAGGAGTACCCCCCCCACAGACTCAGCAGGGTAAGTAACAGATATGACGCTGCACGACGCATCGGCGTTGAGTCAGACTGCGGCAACCTGTCGCAACCGGCTCGTTTCACGACCTAGAGACCGTGCGCTCACCGCCCGGGGCTTGAGTGAATTGTGCTTGGTCGGTACATCGACGTGTTCTGCCTGGATCGCTCCGACGCAATGGAGATCGATGAGGGCTGCCACAGTGTGGCTGAAAATTCTCAAACTGCCGGCGCCCAAGCGTGTGCCACCCAGCCGACCGGCCTCGACCCATCGATACACCGTCCAGCGGCTGACATTAAGAATCTTTGCGGCTTCGTCTACGCGGAGTAACTGTTTGTTCTGCAACATGCCGATGACATCCATGATGAACCCTCCATAACTTTCCTGAATGTTTCCGTACCACAATCGGGCAATGACTCGTTACCGTCGTCACCTGTTCAAATGGCGGGGCGAAGGCCGAGGAAGAAGCACCTTCTCCCCGCACGCGTCCGAGCCAACGGCTGCTTGACTCAGACCGAACCGTTATGTGTCACAATTGAAAAATCGTGGAAAGCATCATCCCAGGACGTTAGCGAGAACGCGTACGCCCCCCGTGATCCTTATCCACGCGCGAGAAGGGTAGTGACTGGAGGCGCTCGAGGATGAAGTAGGGTTGAAACGGAAGAAACAGGATAAGCAGCTGAAGGCAGTACTTGGGGCTCGGTGAACAACCAGACAACCGCCATGGATGGTTCAGCCACGGAGGCGATATCCGATGTCGCTTGGCAAGCCCAGGCGCAGAATGCACTTTGAGAGGATGAACTCTCCTTGCTATGATGGTGATGCGCCTGGGTCTGGTCCGCATGAGCCAGTGCACAGCCTGCACTCAGCACGACAAGTGCGGCATACATCAGCACTGTGCAGCCGACAATGGAAAGACTATAGAAGGTCCGATTCAATCGTTTCACGTTCTCAGCCCCAACGTGCTGTTCCACTTAGGCTCTTACGACTCTATCTACAATAGGTGCTCTTGTACATGAGCGCTTAATAGCTGTCTACCTACGCATACTCACCATTGCTCACGGATGCTACACTTTTGACAACATAAGCTTGGTACTGCATGGAGCCGTCCGGTACCACCATAAATTTCGGCCATCATTGCACTAGGCTCCCCTCACAAAGATGCCCCAGAACGCTCGTAACGATAATCGAGCGCGGTCTTATTAGGATATAAAGGGCGGGGCCAAGGTGGAGGCAGCCAACCTTCGCCCCGCGCTTGGTCCGAGCCGGAGGGTCACCTGCTCGGACAGTCCATCCATCCCACTTCCACCATTGCCGACACTGGATCTGCACAGAAGTATTCCGCTCCTCTGCATGTGTTGTAGGCCTAGAAAGCATTCTTGATCGTCATCCCCCTACACTGATTCACTCTGTGATAAAGGGCGGGGCCAAGGTGGAGGCAGCCAACCTTCGCCCCGCGCTTGGTCCGAGCCGGGGGGCCACCTGCTCGGACAGTCCATCTATTTCACACTCACTTGCACTGCGTAGTACCCCGGGCTCCAAGGCCACTGCTCCTTGCTGACACACGCGCTTGACTCACAACTTTCGACAGTCACTCCCTCGGGTATAAAGGGCGGGGCCAAGATGGAGGCAGCCAACCTTCGCCCCGCGCTTGGTCCGGGGGGAGGGTCACCTTCCCGGACGAGTCACACACCGACAGCTTGATTGTGAAATGGGCGCAATCAGGCTAAATCGTACCAGCACACGAGAGCACGACTGCTCGGTACGAATTAGGCAAACCTGACGAAAAAACTCGAAGGAGGTGCCCGCGAATGGATTGCGGAAGAATATGTGGAGAAAAGAAGTCCAGTGGAAGTGAATTCTACCGGCTCACTATCGACATTCCTGACAGCCAGTGGTGGCCCACCTACCGCTACCGTGTCCGCCGTAGCCTGACAAGCCCAGGCACAGAACTGGTCCGCGGCGGATGAATCTTCGTCAGCATGATGGTGGTGATGACTTTGATTGAGGTCACCATGAACCAGATTGCAACTACTGCCCAGGACAAGCAGTACAGCGTACAGTAACGCTGCACAGCCGGCGATTGAAGGATGAGGCAATGAGTGGCGTAAGCGATTCACGTGCATTCCGGTCCCTATTATCAGGTTTGCACTATACATGAATGCTCAGAACTTGTCTGCTACGGTTACTCACAACTGCACCACAAACTTTCATCATGTGATGTTTTCAATCCAGCGCCACACTGCACGCAGCCCATACATCCTTAGTTTGCCAAGCTGTAGACAATTGGCAGACTCACGACGATCTGCGGCTTTCCAATGGCCTGTTTCATGTGAAGCGGGCATGCGAGCTTAACCGCTTCGATCGCTGCCTCATCGAGCACGCTGTGGCCTGAGCTTTTCTGCACAACGACATCAGCCAACTGACCATCCGATCGAATGACGGCTTTCAGAATGACTTTTCCTTCTTGCCCATTCAGACGGGCAGCGCTTGGATAGCGCTTCAGCTCTGCGACCCGACGCCACAATGATTCAGCCAACCATCGGTTGTCTGTCCTCGCTTCAGCACCAGACATCGCAACAGCACTAACCGCATTCTCTTGAGAAATCGGAGCTTCGGAAGTCACGGCAGGAACTGCTGGATTCACAGCCGGTTCCGGCTGTGACAGCTGAGACTCACCTGGTTCGGACGGAGTCGTAGATACCATGGACTCCTTTGATTCCAAGATTGGCTGAGTTTTGGCCTCAGTCACTTCGACTACCCGTTGTTCAGCTGGCTCTTCACGTACTTGAGGAACCGCTGACTGCTGCACGATCGTTGGAGGCGGCGTTTCAATGTTCTGCTCCGTCGGCCTAATGGGCTGAGACGGTTCCGGCACAGGCCTAGGCAGTGCGGGAAGGATCTTTTTTACTACCGGCTTCACCGATGCGGTTACCGATTCTGTCGGCTCTGCTTGTGAAACGTCAGTTGCTTGTTGCACGAGAGCTACATTCCAGCTGAAGAGATTTTTCTGCACAAGAGGTTTGATCTGTGCGGAAAATGCAAAGGATAGGCCAACAACCACTCCATGCAGAACCAATGAGATGGCCCAGGCAGGAACCACAAACTGTTTTTCACCCACCAATGCCATGTATCTCTTATGGCTGTTCCCACACCACTTATGCAACCCCAAGATGCACAAAAAAAAGTGCGGGGCGAAGGCCAAGGGAGGAGCGCCTCCACCCCGCGCTGCATCCGAGCCGGAGGCAGCTGGCTCGGACCTGTCTCTACTTCATGCCCAATCGTCACGTAACAGGAATCGACTGGCGGCTCACAGTGCTGTCAATTCTCTGCGCGGGCCGCCAGTCGCTCCGGTATCATCAGCGTTGTTTAGTGGCCGCCTGCCAAGGCGCTGCTCTCATACACCATGAGCCCACCCGGCGCACTGCCGACCGCCACCCGTTGTACCAGCTGATTGCTTGCGGCATTGATCACCGAGACAGAGTTATCATCTATATTGGTGACCCAAAGATGCTTCAGAGTGCCGTCATGCACGTGCAAATCCAGGCTGTGGCCTTTAGGAGATGCCAAGAGACTGATCTCCGTCGTCACTGTGGGTGCGGCGGGCAATGCTGCCGTGTCGAGTACCAACAACTTATCCCTCTTCAGATTCGTCTTTTGGGCGTCCGTCAAACCCGTATCGTCGTTCGACTGTGTCAGATACAACTTGGTGTCATCCGGGCTGAACCTGAACGAGCCCGGTGCAAGATCTTGGAGGTCGGGAAACAGCTTGACGGCCAGTGGGTTTGCCGTCAAATCGATCACGCCCAACTTCCCCAAGACATGATTGGGATCCGTCGTCTTATCGGTGGCCCGCAGGAACAAGAACTTGCCCTTTGAACTGATCCCAGAGGACGAAAAGGGGGCAACATCTACCTTGCGAACGATTTGCATGGTATTCGGATCAACTTCGACGACGTTCTGATACCCTTCCTGGCGGCTGTACACTTTTCCAGTCTCAATAGACCAGGCAATGCCGTGCGGCGAAGAAGCATTCGGGGTATCGACATCGTTGTCACAGGCTGTGGCCTCCTTGGCACTGTCACAGAGATCAATCTTGTTCTTGATCGTCAGATAGGTTCCCGGCACCGCCGAATCATTCTCAATGACAATCATTTCACCGCTCTTCGCATTGGTGATGAAAGTCCGCCTCAAAATCGTTGCTTCCTGAGCTGTAGGTCTTGAGAAGGCCGCCACTTTATGGCCAACGCCAAGACACAGCGTTTTTTCAAGTTTCGGCACGTCGCCACCCGAACCTAGATGCGAATTGTGAATCACGGAAACCGACCCGACCCCTTGAGCTTGGCAATTGATGGAGTCGATCCCTGTCGTGGCATTGCCGTCGTTCATGGACCAAATCACTTGTCCATCGACGGCGTCACGATAGATATGCACCGGACGCTCCCCCGTGGGAAGGATGGTCTCGAAGATCGGCTTCGCGCCGCTGAGTGGATCGATCAAGGCCACCCCATTGGCGGCGCTGAGATTCATGAAGACCCAATCGCCTGCCGAGGACGTCATGTCGCCGAGGGCCGCACCTTGAAATTCGTTATTGCCGCCGAGCGTTCCGATCGAATGATTGTTCGTGTCGCCGTCGTGCTTGATCGTCTCCAGAGTTTTGGCACCCGTATTGTTGATGAACACCAAGGGATTCGTAAGTCCGGGGCTGCTACTGGCCGTCGGTGTTGCCGTGGTGGTTTCCCCTGAACTGCATGCCGCCACGCTGATTAGCGCGAGCCCCAGCACGCTCGTTGTAACACTAGACACAAAGTTACTACTCTTCCTCGTTTCCATGGAACGTTCCTTCCTCGTGAATGACCGTCTTCAACGCTGTGATTAATAAGAGCGCAGCCGGCTCCCTGAGTAAATGTAAGCTATGCAATCCCACAAACAGGCTGCGGCGGCCCACGGGGTGGATATTGACCATCAATAATTACGCGCTGTAAGAAAATGGTGCCAAGACTCCAGACAAGACTCACCTGAAGGTCTGCAGAGGTTTCGCCTCGCCCGCCACCACTCTGTATATCCAATCCGCTGCAGTGCCATGCACAGTGACTGTGGCTCTGTTGCCCATGCTGCGCCTGCCCGCTTGGACAGTGTGGCATGTTCCATTGCGGCAACAGATTCCCCTGTCCGACTGACAAGAACCCTGTCAGCCAGAGCACGGCACAACAACCGGTTAGGATTCGAGAAATGTCCTGTCGTATCTTTCTCACCATGGCCGAATCATTACCATCGTTCCCATCAATTCCCTACTAAGCTCCACCGAATAATTGGAACGACTTCGTCATGCCAAAGATGTAGCTGATCTGCTGCTCCAGGTTGCCGTTAAAGTCCCGATGAATGGGAATTTGCGCAATGAAATAGAACGAGGCGAAGTTCATCACATTGAACATGACCCCCGGTGAATAGGCGACGTAGGTCGAGCCGGTTGTCGGGACGGCCCGAAATTTGATCGCCGGATCGAGTAGGATGGGCGACCCTCCTGGGTTGAACTGAAACAGCGACGCGTCCATGGCATCATTCTGCATCCATCGGAAATTGAACTGCTGCGTCAGCACTAACCACGGCGTCTGTTCCAGCGGGACTACATTGAGGCCCAACGCCCCGCTCACTTCGTCGCCGAACTTGTATCCATCGCTGTTCTTAAACGTGTGCCGATAACTGACCGATGCAAATTGGTTCACCCGATGGGGAATCAGTTCATAGGTCTGATAGATCATTGGAACGATACCGAAATTGCCTCGACCGATTTGGAGAGTCGACTCCGCCAACGTAGTTCCCTGGGCGAACTTCCCATAGCTGCCGGTCGGGAAATCTACCCCCACTCCAACCACAATCATGCTACGTAAAGTGGGAAGCACGTTGTACTTCAGCGAGGCCCGGATATCACCGAGTCCCCCCTCACCGTACGGGACAGGGACAAGCCCTCCGATTTGAGCGTTGGACTCGACATGCTTGTAGGGAATCGCCACCTGGATCCCGAGGCGGTCGGTTAATCCGTAATTGAGGTCGAGCGTCGCAGTGCGTGTCGTCGTCTTGATACTGTTCACATTCAAGTTAGCCAAGGTGAGCGTTCTGGCTCCCTGATTGGCAAATGGGATACGCCCTCCGTCGCCAGGAGGCGCCTCCATCGGAGTCCAGTTATAAATCGCGTTGACCGTCAGCAGTCCTTTCATCGGCACTTGTTGTTGCGACCCGATCACGACAAAACAGCTGACCGACCCGCACGATGCCTCAACCCAGGATGGGGTGAGCATCGAGAACAACATTCCAACTACACCGCTGACACTGATGACCCTGGACCAGATCGTCCGTACCATGATTCCCAAACTCTTTCTGTGTTGTGACACGACGGAACCCGACCATCGGAACCCGCCGCGAGACACGGTTGTTAAGAAAACACCTGCCGACTGCAGGCGTTATGCAAGGAGAAGCGGAGGCCCACGGAAGAAGGAGTGGAAAGAAACGGAGATATGAATCGGATTGATGGGAACCGCGACCACCTGTTCAATCAGTTGCAGACTGAACTCCAACGACACCGACGTGGATTCCACGTCCTGCCCGGCCGCACAGAGCCAGGCACAGATTCCGGTCGAATGAGTCCCGGCCTGATGGTCTGCATGGTGCTGGGCATGGCCCACGCTTGGCGCAGCCATTGTCCCGTTCACCAGCACGAGACACACTAACAGCAGCCAGACAAACCAGGATTGTTTCAATCGTGCCAACATGTTGCGTCGACTACTTGAGCGATGCCGCCTTCATCGGTTCCGATTTCTGGATCCGGGCCACCGTGTCAAGAATCACCTGCTCGGTCAGCAGCCCCCCCTTGATGTATTCTTGCACGACACCTTTTTCATCAATGAACACGCTGACCGGTAATCCAAAGACTCCAAACTGGTTGGCCACCTTGTTATCCCGATCCATCAGCACTGGAAACGTATGGCCATGTTGCGTGATGTGTTCACGCACCTTGACTTCATCTTCCAATTCGTTGACCGCCAACACCACAAAGCCCTGGTCCCGTAGCTTCTCATAGATGGCCTGCATGGCCGGCATTTCCGTCGTACAGGGTTTGCACCAGGTCGCCCAGAAATTCACCAATACGATCTTGCCGCGATGTTGACTCAGGCTTTGCTGTTTGCCGTCCAAATCGGCCAAGCGAAAATCCTCGGCAGTCGTCCCGACCGCCGGCACGCGTGAGCCCATACCCAATCCATCGATCGGCAAGAATCCGACGGCCGCAATGAGAAGGCCCATTTTGAGAAAAGACGAATATTTCATACCATTCTCCTTCCGTACGTGTATTCAACGTCTACGACGGATTCAAAACTTGAAATACTTTCGTCACGCCGAAGACGTAGCTCACGCCTTGTGCCAGATTTCCATTGAAATCCCGATAGACCGGGACTTGCGCATAAAAGTAGAGCGATGTGTTGTCGATGAGCGGAGTCTTGACGTTCAACGTTGTTTGAATCAAGTCTCCCAGACTGACCTGAAAACCTGGCGTATAGGCAAAATATGTCGAGCCAGTTGTCGGAACTGATCGATTCCTGATGTTGTCATCCAGGACAATCACCTCGTCCGGAAATGTGGGATCACTCGGTGTCTGCGAGCGAGCAAGCGCCCCCCGGTAGTGATCGCGCGCCATGTAGCGAAAATTAAACTGATTGGTCAACACAAGCCATGGAACTGTGACCAGATTGGCCCCTAATGAAAAATCAAATTGGTCCCCGAATTGGTATCCAAAGTTGTTACGAAACGTATGGCGATAGCTGCCGGACGCGAACTGGTTCAACCGATGGGGGATGAGCTCATAGGTCTGATAGAATGATGCCTGCAAACCGACTTGACCACGCCCGATCTGAGCCGTCGGCTCCATCGTTTCAGCCCCCTCAAGCCCAGCGGTCGTTTGATTATGATCACCGGTGGGAACATAGACACCGAAGCCCGTCACCAGGAGACTCCTCAGTGACGGCAAGACGTTGTATTTCGCGTTGATGAAGACATCCCCGAATCCGTTATCGGAAAACCGAGTCTCCTCACCAGCTCCTCCATTCACTTCGCCTAACCCATCAAAGTGACGGTGTTTAATCTTTTTATAGGGGATGGCGACTTCGATGCCAAACCGATCGGTTACCCCATAATTGAGATCAAGCGTATACATTTGCGTGATGGTGCGGATCTCTTTGTGGTGACCCAAAATGAGTTGCCGGTTGTCAAGGTCGACGGCAGGAATCACCCCGTCGGTCCCACTGAGCAGTGTCCCTTGCGGGGTGTAGTTGTAAAAGGCGTTCACCGTGAGGAGCCCCTTGGGTGATACCTGTTGCTGTGAGCCAATCACCACAAAACATGTCACAGATCCACACGACCCCTCTGCCGTTCTCGTGTTGAAAACCATGGCCAGGAGTATTACAGCAAGGACGGGAAATACGCTGAATTGGGATGCTGTTCGGCCCATGATACGACTTCCCTCCTCTCTCGATGCACAACCCCTTTTGCCCATCAGATCAGGCTTCCCACGTTAATTGGGTGACCGATTGGGCAAAATGACGCCCTACATTGGGCGATGAGTGATATGGACTACAGAGAGAAAGTAGGGGGACCGCGGCTGGAGTAACTACGAGAGCAGCGAGAGACTGTATCCGCTGAGTCAACAATCTGAAGAATCGCAACGGGGCTAAGTTCGGCCCGGAGCAACACTACCTGACTATCGAGCACTGTGCCGGCAGCACACATCCAGGAACAGAGAACCGTCCCGTGCGTGGCTGTTTGATGCTGAGCATGGTGCCCGGCATGTTCTGCAGCCTGTACCTGAGCCAAGCCACCGATCGCGAGAATGCAGAGCACAAGAGCTATTGAAAGGAATTTTCGGATTGTCTGGTTCATGCTCGAATGCATTTCCGATAGGGCCACTCCGACCTACGTCATGCCTACGCATGCTACAGATACTACAACTCTCGCATACTAGGCGACCGAAACAACGCCTGTCAAGCCACCGACGATGTGCCGGAGGATCAGGTAGGATTCACCGAAAAGATGCTGTATACTCCACGATCTATTTTTAAACATCTTTCAAACATCATCGTCATTACACCACGACATTTTTTATGGTTACACAAGTACTCAATCTGATTTTCGGCAGCAAAAACGATCGTGAAATCAAGACCCTGAAGCCGATCGTGACTCAGATCAATGGACTGGAGGCCGGGCTCACTCCCCTTTCCGATGAGGCGCTCGCCGACAAGACCCAGGACTTCAAGAAGCGGCTTGAAGCAGGCCAGACACTCGACGACATCTTGCCCGAAGCGTTTGCCGTGTGCCGGGAAATGTCGCGCCGCAAGCTCAATATGCGGCATTTCGACGTCCAGCTGATCGGCGGCATGATCCTGCATCGTGGACGCATCGCCGAGATGAAGACCGGCGAAGGGAAGACCCTGGTGGCCACCTTGCCTATCTACCTCAATGCCTTGGAGGGCAAGGGCGTCCATCTCGTGACGGTCAACGATTACCTGGCAAAGCGTGACGCCCAGTGGATGGCGCAGCTCTACCATGCGCTGGGGCTCTCCACGGGCATCATCCAACACGATGCCTCATTTATGTACGACCCGACCTATGAGGCGCCTGACAAACGGTTGCAGCATCTGCGCCCCTGCACAAGACCCGAAGCCTATCGGGCCGACATTACCTATGGAACGAACAACGAATATGGATTCGACTACCTTCGCGATAATCTGGTCGTCACGGCGTTGAACCAGTGCGTCCAACGCGAACTCAACTTTGCGATCGTGGACGAAGTCGACAGCATCTTGATCGATGAGGCCCGCACCCCACTGATCATTTCCGGCCAGACCGATCAGACCACGGACCTGTATTACAAGATTAATGCGATCATCCCCCAACTGAAGGCCGAAACAGACTACACCATTGAAGAAAAAACTAAGACGGCGGCCTTGACCGAAGACGGTAACGCCCGCGTCGAAAAATTGCTGGGCGTGGACAATCTCTATGATCCGGCCAACATGGACATGGTCCATCACGTGGTCAAGGCCCTGCAGGCCTACACGCTCTACAAACGCGACGTGGACTATGTGGTGAAAGACGGCGAAGTCATTATTGTGGACGAGTTCACAGGACGGTTGATGCCGGGTCGGCGCTGGAGCGACGGGTTGCATCAAGCTGTCGAGGCCAAAGAAGGGGTCAAGATCGCCAACGAGAACCAGACCCTTGCGTCCGTGACCTTCCAAAACTATTTCCGCATGTACAACAAGCTAAGCGGCATGACCGGCACCGCCGACACCGAAGCCGCCGAGTTCGCCAAGATCTACAACCTCGATGTCAACG
>WBZN01001121.1_pt1 | contig 11757 bp, 10 predicted proteins | sample 5204281 | NCBI WGS metagenome assembly WBZN01 (sample SAMN12344347, study PRJNA552823) | activated sludge metagenome | biome: Activated sludge suspended growth; feature: Nitrification reactor; material: Wastewater; isolation source: activated sludge from nitrification reactor of wastewater... | reverse complement strand
CGGCTCGCCGGTCGGCTGGAGGTCGTACGCCGCGGCGATCAGGCCGATCGCATGGTCGTCTATGGCACGTTCGGCAGCGTGGTCGTGGTGCTGCTGTGGTTCTACCTGGCCGTGATCTCGATGGTGTCGGCGGATTCCTCAACGCGGAGCTCGAGCGCCACGCGGGGGATCTCGCGCCGGAGCGTTCGATGTACTAACGCGTCACCGGCGCGTCTCTCGATCCCGGAACCGAACGTCACGCCGGGGAGACGTGCGAGGCCACGAAGACTGAAACCTCAGCCTTGGTCGTCTGGCCGCTCGCGACGCCAAGCGTCAACCGGACGAGCTCATCCTCGCTGCAGCTCAGCACGAGGTCGTTGAGGTAGAGGAACATGAACATCGACGCTGCTGCTGCGCGCTTGTTGCCGTCGATGAAGGCGTGGTTCTGTGCGAGATGGAACAGATAGCCAGCTGCCATCTCGGGGAGGGTTGCATGCAAGTAGTCGCCGCCGAAGGCAGCCTCGGGGACCGCGACCGCCGATTCGAGGAGACCGAGGTCCCGGATCCCCTCCGAGCCCCCATACCGCTCGATCTGGTCGGCGTGTAGTGCGATCACCTCGTCAAGGCCGAGGAACCGGATCGTCACTTGGCGAGTCTTCGGAAGGCCCCGGCGAACTTGGCGTGCATCAGCTCCTGACCGCGTTCGAACTTGGCCAGCTCACGCTTGCTCCGTATCGGCGAGATCACGATGACCCGTCCGTTGGTGGAGACTTCCACCTGGTCGTCGGGATCGAGGTTCGCGGCCTCGAGCAGCTGCTTGTCGAGCACCAGCGCGACGCTATTGCCGGTGCGGGTCAGGTTCTTGATCACGGTACGTACACCGTAGCACGCTCGTACGTATTCTCAAGTCACTCCGAGACCGCCCTCCCGCGCCTCACCTAGCTACGTTCATCAGATCCCCAACCGACCCGCGTCATTCTACCGTTGCGATCTCCGCAACCGGAGCGACCTGCGTTCGATCGCGTACCTGGCCAACCTCAGCGCGAGGTTCGACGGCGGCGGTGCATCAAGATCAGCCCGAGCGCGAACACGAGGGGCCCCATGGCGGAGGAGTGGGTGGTGGAGCAGCCGCCGCTGCTGCTGCTCCCGCCGCCGCCACCGCCACCGCCGCCGCCACCCGCGGCGTCGACGCCAGGCAGCGCGCCGGCATCCGGCGTCGGTGCGTTCGCGGTGACGTTGACCGTCGCGCAGTGGTGATAAAAGCAGGGTGCGGCGTGGTTCGACATGAACTCGAGCACCTGCAGCACGCAGTTCTGGCACTCCATCCCGGCCGGCAGCTGGACCTGCATGGTCTGCTGGCCGCTGAACGCGGCGGTGTGCACGAGCAGGCCGTCGGCGAGGACGGGGAAGGTCGGGGTGGCTTCGATCGGCACCGAGCCGCACTGGGTCGCGCCCGCGGTCACGGTGGGCTCGGGGGGCAGCGCGGCCTCGTTCTGGGCGAGCGAGACGCGATAGTGACCGGGATGAAAGATCGTCTCGGTGATGCTGATCGTGATCATCGAGCCGGACTGCACCGCGGTGACCATGTTGCTCGCCGTACCGGCTCCGCCGCACGGCGCGGTCTTTTGCGGGTCGCCGAGCGTGTCCTGTGTCGTGACGTTGGCCGGTGCATCGAGATGAAAGTGGGCGTAGGCGGGCGCGGAGAGCACCGCGAGGGTGGCAATGATCAGGGGGAGGCGCATGCGCGGCAGGGTCGCACGATTTTCGGGCCGCGCGTGCGTTCGTTCGCCCCGGGACCTGACGCAGCTTCGGACGGCCTCGACGTGGCCCCGAAGACACGCAATATTCATCGGCGTGATCACCGAAACGCCCGACGAACCGGAGCTCCGGCACGGCAGCCGGATCGGCCGGTTCGTCATCGTCGGCGAGCTCGGCTCGGGCGGGATGGGGATCGTGTACGCGGCCCACGATCGCGAGCTCGACCGCCGGGTCGCGCTCAAGGTGCTCCGCGGGGCGGCCGCGACCGACGAGGAGCGGATCCGGATGTTGCGCGAGGGCCAGGCGATGGCGCGGGTCACGCACCCCAACGTGATCACGGTCTACGAGGTCGGGGTCGAGGGCAGCCTCGTGTTCCTCGCCCAGGAGCTGCTCGACGGTGGGACGCTCGGCCAGTGGCTCGCCAAGGGCCACACCGCGAGCGAGATCCTCGACACCTTCGTCGCCGCGGGGCGCGGGCTCGCGGCCGCTCACGCCGCGGGCCTCGTCCATCGCGACTTCAAGCCAGACAACGTGCTGCTCGGCAAGGACGGCCGCGTCCGGGTCGCGGACTTCGGGCTCGCGCGCGCGCTCGGCGCGGTCAGCGAGGCGCTCGCGGTGACGACGCCGGGCAAGCGCGGGAGGTCCGAGCTCGACGAGCCCAGCCCGATGAACCAGCTGACGCGGACGGGCACGGTGATGGGGACGCCGATGTTCATGGCGCCCGAGCAGCACAACGGCGAGCGTGCCGATGAGCGGTCGGATCAGTTCAGCTTCTGCGTCGCGCTGTATCACGCGTTGTACGAGGACTGGCCGTTCGCGGGCAAGACCGCGGTCTCGCTCGCCGACGCGGTGATCCACGGGCGCATCCAACCACCGCCGCGTCGCAGTCGGGTCCCCGCGCGGCTCCGCCGGATCCTGCTGCGCGGCTTGAGCCTGAAGCCGTCCGATCGCTACCCCTCGATCGACGCGCTGCTCGCGGAGCTCACGACCGCCCCCGCGCGCCCGTTCCGCAAGCTGATGCTCGTCGCGGGCATGCTGGTGGTGGTCGGCGGGGCCGTGGTCGGCGGCTACGTGCTCCGGTCGCGAGCACCCGAGGCACCGCTCCGGACCGCCGCGCCGCGGCCGCCGGTGCCGCCGCCGGACGTGAAGAGCCTGACGACCGGCCGCGGGATCGAGTGGCTCTCGGCGGCGATGGAACGCGGCCAGCTCGACGACGCGGTCGAGAAGTACGACATGGCGGCCGCGCTGAAGGTCCAGGCAGGCGCGCGGTCGGAGGCCTCGATCGCGCGGTCGGCGGCCGCGGTGGTGCTCGTGATGCGAGGTCATCTCGATCAGGCGCGGGCTCGGCTGCGCGAGGCCGATGCCGACAAGGGGCAGGACCCGGTCGCGCTGGCGTACGCCAACCTCGCGGCCGCGATGATCGCGTCGGCCAGCGGCGATCTCGCGCAGGCGCTCGATCTGAGCGAGCGCTGCGCGCGTCAGCTCTCGGTGGCGGTCCCCGTGCTCGCGGCGATGTGCCTCCAGCTGCAGGGCGCGACCGCCGCCGACATCGGCGATCGCCCGGGCGCCCGCCGGCTCTACGCGGACGGCCTCGTGCTCGCCAAGAACCTGAGCCCGCAGCGCACCATGTCGCTCGACCTCGCGCTCGCGGAGCTCGATCTCGACGACGCCCAGGTCGAGCGGGCTGCTGCCACCGCGACGAAGCTGCAGGCGATCGCGGCGGCGCGTGATGCGGTGAGCCCGGAGGCGCAGGCGTGGGTGGCCCTCGCGCGCGCGCGCCTCGCCCAGACCAACAACCAGAAGGCGAACGAGGTGCTCGAGCACGTGAAGCCCGAGACGCTGCAGTCGTTCCGGATCCGGATCGAGCACCAGATCGCGTCGGGTCAGGCCATGGCGTTGCTCGGTGACCCCGACGGGCTCGAGCGAATCCGGGCCGCGCGCCGCGAAGCCCAGTCCGAGGGCTTTGCGGGGCTCGGCCTCGAGGCCCGGCTCGCGCTCGTCGAGGTCTTGACCGCGACCACCGACCCGACCGCCGACACCGAGCAGCGCGCGCTCGTGAAGGACGCGCGGGCGCTCGGTTACGGGCGGGTGGTCGAGCTCGCCGAGACCGTCCAGCAGCGTTGAGCTACTGTTCCGGAATGCCCGACTGCCAGCTCTGCGGAGATCACGGCGACGCGGACGTGTGCCCGCAGGCGCGCACCGGGCAGAGCCTCGGGGGCCGCTACCTCCTCGGCCCGCTCCTCGGGGTTGGCGGGATCGCGGCGGTGTACGGGGCCGCGCATCAGGGCCGGGAGATCGCCGTCAAGATCCTGCACCGCCGGTTCGCGCGCGATCACGAGATCTCGTCGCGGTTCGTGCGCGAGGCCCGCGAGACCGCCGCGCTCGGCCACCCCGCGTTCGTCCGGGTCCACGATGCCGGGACGACCGACGACGGCTGCGCGTTCATCGAGATGGATCGGCTCGAGGGCAGCGAGCTGTACCGGCTCCGCAAGACCGAGGGCCCGCTCGAGATCGCCCGGGTCGTCGAGATCTCCGTGCAGATCCTCGACGCGCTCGCCGTGCTCCACGCTCGCGGGATCGTCCACCGCGATCTCAAGACCCAGAACATCTACCTCGTGCCGAGGCCCGCGGGCGGCGATCAGGTCAAGCTCCTCGATCTGGGGTTCGCGAAGGTCGAGGACGAGCTCCAGCTGACCTCGAAGGACCACGTCCTGGGGACCCCGTTCTACATCAGCCCCGAGCAGTACCTCGATCCGAGCGGGGTCGACGCGCGCGCCGATCTGTTCTCGCTCGGGATCGTGATGTTCGAGATCCTGACCGGCGACTGGCCGTACGCGTGGAAGACCAAGCGTGATCTACTCAGCAAGGTCATGAAGGGCGAGCTCGAGCGCCACCCGCAGACCCGCCGTGCGGACATCCCCACCTGGCTGGACACCATCATCGCGCGCGCGCTCGCGCATGAACGCGAAGCGCGGTTCGCATCCGCCGCGGCGATGAAGGAGGCGCTCGTCCAGGGCGAGCCGCCCGAGCCGCCCGGGTTCCTGCGCCGCGTGTTCGGGCTGTGATCCGCCGAGCTCGCGCGCGCGTCCACCGGGCGGTCGGTCACTGCGCGATCGGCATTTGACGATCGGGACACAGCCGACCCAGAGTGAGGGATTCCCGAGGACACCGAGGCGCGCTCGCCGAGTTGCGAGCGCTCGATGTGACCGACGGCTGAGGTGTGGGCGGTACTCGCCGGGGATCGATCGCGCGTGATGGTTCTCCCGAGGTCGCGCCCTACCAGCCGCAGCTCTGGCCCTTGTTCTGCTCCTCGAGCCAGCCCTGCAGCGGCGCGAAGTAGTCGAGGATCGCGGTCGCGTCCATCTCGCGCTGCCCGGTGAGCTCGAACAGCGCGTCCTGCCACGGCTTGCTCTGGCCGAGCTGCAGCATCTTCCAGAACGCCGCGCCGGCCTCCTTGTTGTTGTAGATCGAGCACTCGTTGAGCGGCCCGGTGAAGCCGGCCTTCTGGCACAGCGAGCGGTGGAACTGGAACTGCAGCACCGCGGCGAGGAAGTAGCGCATGTACGGCACGTTGGCGGGCACGTGGTACTTCGCGCCGGGATCGAAGTCCGCGGCGGTGCGCTCGATCGGAGCCATGATGCCCTGGTACTCCTTGCGCAGATCCCACCAGTGCTGGTTGTACTCGGCGGGCGCGACCTTGCCGGAGAACACGTCCCAGCGCCACTTGTCGACGACGAGGCCGAACGGCAGGAACGCGATCTTCTCGAGCGCCTTGTGCATCTGCGCGTTGATCGTGGCCTTGTCGTTCTTGGTCACCGACTTGAGGAGGCCCTTCTCCTGGAGGTAGGCCGGCGTCATCGACAGCGCGACGGTGTCGCCGATCGCCTCGTGGAATCCATCGTTCGCCGCGTTCTGGAACAGGATCGGCAGCTTGAAGTAGGCGGCGAAGTAGTAGCTGTGACCGAGCTCGTGATGGATCGTGACCAGATCTTCCTGCGTCTTCTGGATACACATCTTGATCCGCAGGTCGTCCGAGAACGTCACGTCCCACGAGCTCGCGTGGCACACGGCCTCCTTGCCCGCTGGCTTCTGCAACATCGAGCGCTCCCAGAACGTCGTGGGCAGCGGCGGCATGCCGAGCGAGGTGTAGAACGCCTCCGCCATCTTCACCATCTTCTTGTCGTCGTAGCTCTTCTCGAGCGCCGGCGTGACATCGATCGGCGCCTGACCCGGGTACGGCTCGAGCTCCTTGTACAGCCAGTCCCAGCTCTGCGCCCACATGTTGCCGAGCAGGTGCGCCGGCATCGGGCCGGTCCTCGGCGCGACCTTGTCGCCGTACATCTTGTTGAGCTTGCGGCGCGTGTAGCAATGGAGCTGCGTGTACAGCGGCTTCATCTGGTTCCACAGCCGATCGGTCTCGGCGGCGAACGCGTCCTCCGGCATGTCGTAGCCGCTCTTCCACATCGAGGCGACGTCCTTGAAGCCCACGCCGCGCGCGCCGATGTTGGCGAGCTCGACATACTTCACGAACAGATCCTTCTCGGCGTGGCCGACGTTGTCGTGCCAGCCCTGCCACGCGGCGAGCAGCTCGGCGGGCTTGCGGCTCTTCTGCAGCACGTTCGAGAGCGCGTCGAGATCGCGACAAGCTTGCTTGCCCTTGACCGTGGTGCAGACCTTGCCCTTGCCGTACGTCGAGGACATCTCGGTCGCGAGCTTCGCGAGCTCGTCCGCCTGGGCCGGATCATCGGGCGCCGGCTGGCCGGCGAACTTGAGCAGCACCAGCTGACGGCGCGTATCCGGATCGAGCTTGGCGAGGATCGGCTCGTACTTGCGTGCGGCCTTGATCAGCCGCGTGATGCCCTTGGCCTGCTCGGCGCTGGCCTTGGCGGCGGCGTCCTCGTGTGCGGGCGTGATGTCGGTCTCGTTGGCCCACGACGCGACGGACGCATCGACGTAGAGCTTGCGCATCTCCTTGTCCATCTCGGCGACGAACTGCTGCGCCTCCGCGACCAGCGCGTCGTCGTTCGGATCGGCCTTCTCGACCTTCTCCGGCGGCGCCTCGGCGACCGGCTTGGCCTTGGGATCGGGCTCCACCGGCCCGTAGCCCTTGTTCGGATTACATGCAGCTGCGAGGACCAGCGAGATCACAATGGAGGTACGCACGCCCGGACTCTACGTCCGATCCCCCGCGTCGGGTCAAGCGTCGCAGGACGTCGCGCCGATCGGGCTATGGCTCGAGCGGAACGCCGTCCTTGCCCTCGGGCTCGGGAGCAGCCTTGGGGGGGCTGCCGGGCGACGAGATGCCGCGATCATCGAGCAACTTGCGCGCGATCTCCTGCTGCTTCGGCTCGAGCAGCGCGAACGCCTGCTCGAGCGCGGCGCGATCGTTGGCGCTGTGCGCGTCGTGGAGCTTGCCCGCATCGCTGGTGGTCTTGATCGCGCCCTTGCCGGGTGCGTTGTTGTAGCGCGGCGGCAGCTTGCCCTTCTCGGCCTGCTCCTCATCCGGCTTCTCGATCTCGCGGAGCTGGGTGTCGATGCCATCGTTGCGCGCGGCCAGGCTCCGATCGATCTCCTTGAGCTTGACGACCTGGTCGTCCTTGAGCTCGAGCTGCGGCGCGTTGTCGATCAGGTAGCCGATCGGTGTGCCGGACGAGGGCGGCAGGGGCGGCAGCTCGCCTTGCCCGGGCGTCATCGGCTGCGGATCGTGATGACACGCCGTGAACCAGGGGATCGCGAGGACGGCGGCGAGGAGGAGCGTACGCAACATCGGCGGCACGTTGCCACGACTGCTGGCTAGCTGCGAGCGTCTCGTTGTGCGAGCGCTTCGGCGTGACGCACGACCTGCTCCGAGCGTTCGAGGTCTGCGCGCGCGAGGTCGCGCGCGAGGCGGTGATGCAGCACCCGCGTGAACGCCGCGATCTCGTCACGCAAGGCCTGCGCATAGCGTGGTGCCCACGTGCCGGCCGCCTCGACGTCGCCGCTCGTCACCGCCTTGTCGCGGTTCTCGAGGGAGATCTCGCGCTCGACCTGAACGCCCGCGAGCTCGCGCTCGGCCCGCTCGGCCTCCGCCGCGTGAAATCGCACCCGCCGTTCATCTGCTCGCTGGTGCTGGAGCGCGGCGTAGAGCGCGCGATCCGCCTCGGTGGCGAGGTTGGGAGCGAGGTCGGCCATCACGTCGCCCCGAGGAGACGCAGCCGCGGCCCCGGCGGCGGTGAGCGAGAACGCCATTGCGAGCAATTTTGAGATCATGCGATTCCCCTGCCCGTGAGGAAGAGCATCGGCCATGCCGGGCAATGCCGAGGAATTGCGCGCACCTGCTCCGTTAGACGCGTGGCTCCTGCGCTCGCTGCGCGGTAGGCGCTCGGGGCGCCCCTCCCCAGGGTCCGCGGAATCGACGACTCGCTCGTGTTCGCGGCCGATCCATCCGGGCGGCTCGACCGATCATCGATCGATGTCCACTCACGCGCCGTTAGCTGGCCGACAGGAGTAGCCCGGTCCGGGCGGGGATCATCAGCGGTGCATGAACGGACTCACCGGTCAGGAGATCCTTGTAGTCGCCCGCCGGGAGGTTGACCGCGGTCTGCGGCGTGTCCCCGCGGTTGAGCACCACGAACACCGTGTCGCCGGCCGTGCTCATCTTGTAGACGAGCGCGTCGGCCGAGACGCCGAGCTGGGTGCGCGTCCCGCGGCGCAGCGCAGCATGTGCAGCTCGCGCCTTGGCGAGGCCCGCGATCCGATCGCGCAGGAACGTCTGGTTCGCCGTGTAGTTCGACCACTGCATGAACCGGCGATTGTCGGGGTCGCCGGCGCCGGCCATCCCGACTTCGTCGCCGTAGTACAGCATCGGGATCCCGGGCAGCGCGAACAGCAGGGTGTACGCGACGGTGAGCCGCTCGTACGGGTTGCGGGACCGCGGCTGGTCCGGCTGGTCGAACCACGCGCGATCCTTGCCGCCGTCCCACGCGCCGAACAGCGGGTTGTCCTCGGCGAGCTCGATCGCGCGCGGTACGTCGTGGTTGCCGAGGAACGTCGACATCACCGAGCCCGGGCCATAGAACCCATCGTTGCTCGATAGAAACCCGGCGAGGTCGCCCATCTGACCGTCGCGGCGCAGGATGCTCGCCAGGATCTGCCCGCGCAACGGGAAGTCGAACTGCCCGTCGAGCATCGTGTCGGGGTTGACGTACGACCTGATCAGATCGCGGCTGCCATCGAACGTCTCGCCGACCATGTAGAACTTCTGATCCCACGCGACCTCGCCCTGGATCCGCGCCCGCACGTCGGTGAGCCACGAGGTCTCGATGTGCTTGACGGCGTCGAGCCGGAAGCCATCGATCCCGATCCGCTTGGCCCAGCTCACGGCATTCTCGACGGAGAACCGCCGCGCCTCGCCGTTCTGGAAGTTGAAGTCGGGGAGGAACGAATCGAACCAGCAGCGCAGTCGATCCGTGTCCCAGCTGCAGCCCCCACCGCACACGCAGTTGCCGCCATGACCGTTGTCGTTGGGCCAGAACCAGTCCGGGTGCGCGGCGTAGGTCGGGCTGTCCGAATGGACGTGGTTCATCACGTAGTCGATCAGCACCTGGAGCCCGTGAGCGTGCGCGGTGTCGACGAGCTTCTTGAGCTCGGCCTCGGTGCCGAGCTTGGACTCGGCCGCGGTCAGGTCCTTGGGCCAGTACCCGTGGTAGCCGGAGTACGCGTGGCCGTCGGCGCCGGGATTCGCGTTGTCGGCGTTGTCGAGCGGAGAGGTCAGCCAGAGCGTGTTGACGCCGAGGCGCTCGAAGTAGCCCTCCTCGATCTTCTGGGTCAGGCCGACGAAGTCGCCGCCGAGGTAGTTGCCGGGCCCCTCGACGCCTGCGACCGGCGCGTCGTTGCTGGGGTCGCCATTGTTGAACCTGTCGACCATCGCGAAGTACATGACCGCATCGCGCCAGTCGAACGCGGCGCGCGGCGGGCAGTGATCGCAATCGACGCGCGACACCGAGTTGAACGCGCCGAAACCATCGGGCGACCTGCGCGGGTTGTCCGGGTCGGCGATCCAGTTGCCGTCGACGACCAGCTTGTAGACGATGATCTGCTGATCGCTGGCCGGTACGGTGGCCTCGAACCGACCGTCCGCGGCCCTCGTCATCGCGATGCCCGTGGTCCATCCGTCCGGGGCGAAGTCGCCGCGCAGCTGAACCTCGGTGCCGATGCCCTTGTACGTGATCGTCAGCGAGCAGGTCGGGACCGCTTCACACGTGCTGCCGCCATCGACTCCCGCGTCGCCGACCACGTCATCGCCGCCTCCAGGATGCTGCGACGCGGGACAGCCGCCGAGCATGACGAGGACGGCGAGGGTCACGCGGCGCATCTCCCAGGCTTCATCAAGGATCATGCCAGCAAGGACTTGTTCCCCCGGTCGGCTCGGATCCACAACAATCGACAGTTGGGTGGGAACGGGGCAGTCGCGGTCACCGTCATGGGTTGCGATCGGCAACACGAGATCTCGTTGTCCCCGACGGGTTGATGCGGTAAAGCTGCTGGCGATGCTGCGCTCCATGCTCGTGGGTCTCGTCGCTGTGGTCCTCGCCGGAAGCGTGGGGACCTCCATCGCGGAGGCCGCTGCGCCCAAGACAACGACTGCCAAGGCCGCCTCGAAGAAGCCGGCCAAGAAGCCGGCGAAGAAGAAGTCCAAGCCCAAGGCGAACAAGGCCAGCGCCAAGCCGATCACGAAGGCGGCTGACAAGCGCACGATGCCGTGAGCCGCGCCGGTCGCCGCGTTGCCGTTTGCAACGGCAGAGCTCGGTCGACCTCTCACGTGACCTTCAGATCCTGAAGATGTCGAGTTGCTCCGCGGGCATGGATCATGCTCGGGTCGTGCGGATGCGCCTCGCGGGATCTGCCTTGACGCTGTTCGCTCTTGGCCGGGTCGCGTCCGCACAACCCGAGGCCGAGGCCGCGCCCGCCCCGTCGGACGAGCCGGCGCCGCCGCCCGCGCCGATCGTCACGCCGCCCGCGCCGATCGTCACGCCGCCCACGCCGATCGTCACGCCACCCGCGCCGATCGTCACGCCGCCGGCGTCGGTGAGATCACCCGAGCCGCTGCGCGTGCCGGTCGCGCCGGATCCCGAGCATGGATTTCGGTTCGGGTCATACGGCCGGCTGATCGCGGGCACCGATCTGCGCGGCGGCAAGCCCGAGCCCGCGACCGTCGTCGCGCACGGACCACGGATCGTCGAGCCGAGCTACCTCGAGCTCGAGCTCTCGTATGGGTTCGAGAGCAAGCGCGGCCTTCGGCTGCGGCCCGTGATCACGCTCGCGTTCGACGGCACGCTGTTTCACGACACCGGCGAGTTCGACGCGCATCCCGCGCTCCGCAACATGTTCCTCGATGCCGAGCTCACTCACGAGCTCAGCGCGTGGGTCGGTTCGCGGATGTACCGCGGCGACGACATCTACCTGTTCGACGACTGGCCCCTCGACGATCAGAACACGATCGGTGGCGGGCTCCTGTACCACAAGCCGATCGCGAGGCACCGTCGCGGCACCAACCTCGAAGATGTGCTCGAGGTCGCGATCCACGCCGGCGTGAACCGGTTGAACCATCCGTTTCAGTTCCAGGAGATCGAGGTCGCCGCTCCCGAGCAGGGGGCCACCACGGTCGTCCAGCTCAACCGCCAGCGCATGATCGCGAGCGGCTCCGCGTCTTATCTGTTGGCGGGCCCGGCGAACGATCTGTCGGCCAAGCTCAAGGTTCACGGCGAAGTGCACGGCCTGCCGTCGGGCACGCGCAAGCGCGACGACGGCACGTTCGAGCGGCTGCCGTCGGACACCGGCTACCTGGTCGGCGCCGAGCTGAGCTTGTTCGGGTGGAGCTCCACGGGCTACCCGCACCGGCACCTGAACCTCTACCTGCGCTACGCCAAGGGCCTCGCGGCGTTCGACGAGCTCGCCCCGCCGACGAGCTTCGGGCCCGATCTCGAGACCAGCCGCGCGAGCGAGCTCACGTTCGGGATCTCGGGGAACTGGGACAGCCAC
>WBZN01001981.1_pt1 | contig 11768 bp, 18 predicted proteins | sample 5204281 | NCBI WGS metagenome assembly WBZN01 (sample SAMN12344347, study PRJNA552823) | activated sludge metagenome | biome: Activated sludge suspended growth; feature: Nitrification reactor; material: Wastewater; isolation source: activated sludge from nitrification reactor of wastewater... | reverse complement strand
TATAAACGGAATCTGTATCGGAAGCAATGATATAATCAAAGTTCGTTGTTTTCAGCAGTCCGTCAAGATACTTATTGAGGTGCTCTGCTGCCCAGCGAATGGTGAACTGACCACCAATAGTAATGCTTTCAGCGAAACTCTTGGAGTAGTACCTAAAGCCACCATTCAACATCGCACCATAACAAGAATTAAGTTTGATTTTGGCAGCCATTTGCATATTGTTAAATCGTGCAATAGCATTCTCGATTTCGACTGAAGAATTTTTCTCATACTCTTGTTCAGCCTCAAACATTTTCTTCTTGTAAATCTTACGCTTATCGAAAAGCTCTTGCATAAGCTTTGGAAGAAATCCTTGAAAGTCTTTGGTATAGAGACAGCCATTTGCTGCCATCGCAAGATTATTGGTTCTCAGATATTCTTGAACCCTGATGGATTCTTTCTTAAGAAGTTCCTCAATAGAGAAATGATCATGAATCATTCCTCGGTAAGTATCTGGAGAAATGTTATATTGAATAATCAAGTGAGGATATAGAGAGGCCAAGTCGAACGAAACGACCCAATCAAACATTCCAGTTTGAATGTCTTTGACGTGAGCTCCTTGCGCTCGCCCGCCCTGTCCATCATCCATATACTGTGGAATGACTTTCTTATGATCCAAAAGATGATTGTGAATGATTACGTCCCATGATCTAACGGGTCTCAATGCATCTTCAAAATTTGTTCCCGAATCATAGGCAAACTCATAAACAAGGTCCAAGAACCTCATTTTCTTGTCTAGCTTTTTGACTAGAGTGCAGTCCTTGATGTTGTATTCGAAATATAGTTGGGGATTCTCTTTGTAAAGTTTATTGAGATTTCCATACTGGGAATAGTCGATCTTCTTTTCTTTCAATTCGACTTCGGCAATATGATCTAGCTTATAGCTCTCTTGCTCTGTATAGGTAAATTTCTTGTAAAGAGCAAAATAGTCCAGAATATTAATGCCGACTGGCATATAGACAGTATTGATCTTGCCGAATGATTCAAATTGTCTTTGATTGAGAATTCCCCAAGGAGATATTTGTTTGGCCTCTTCCTCGCCCATAACTTGAGTAATGCGCCTGACGATATAAGGAATATCGAATAGCTCAATGTTCCAACCCGTAACGACATCTGGACGATAATTATCCGAAGTCCAAATCTTTAGGAACTTGTTGAGAAGGTCATATTCGTTTTTGCATTTGAAATACTTGATACTTGGATCGTCAGTGCCAAAATCAACATAACCAAAAACCCAGGTGATGGTATCATACATCATCGTAATAGCCGTAATTTCTTTATCGGCCATTTCAAGATCAGGATAGCCTCCCTCGGTATCACACTCGATATCGATTACACAAGTTTTGATTAAGGAAGTATCATATTTCTGATCTTTGTATTTGTCGCGTATATAAACGTAATTGAAACGATCTAGACCATAAACCTCAAAGCCATCAACGTCTTTGAATGACCTGATGAATTTCTTAGCATCATATATTGAGGGGAATGTTTTCTTTGAAACTGGTTTTCCAGTTATTGTTTTGTAGGGCGAATCTTCTTTGGAAGGAATGAAAAGATAAGGTTCATATCTAATGGAGTCTGAGAATCGTTTGCCGTCTTTGTAGCCAGTTACTAAAATCTTTCCATTGTGCTCAGTACAATTAACATAAAATTCCAAAATTACCTCTCATTACCACTATCTTTATGTTTTAATTTTCGGCTATATCTCTTCTTTGAAAACTTAACCTTAGGTCGATATGGATTGCCGTGGTGTTTTCTCGCCACGGCAATCGATCTGCGTTTAGGAGATTTTTTCATAATGTGTTTATGAGGAAAAAGTGCTGCGATGATTTGTATATTGCTATAATGAGCATCACGATAAGGGCAATACCGAAGCCGTAAGCCAACGCACGCTCGTACCCGTTCATTGTACTCTCCCACTCACTGCCTATCTTACTATATTACAGAACAGAGTTAAGAGTCAAATCGTTTCTTACCAATGGTATACTTGGTGCAAAGTTCCCAATTAGGTTTATCTTCGAACAGTATGATTTTGATCTGACTCAGAGGAGCGCTTGGCTCTTTAGCCATCTCAGGCTTGACTATTTGAACAAGGCCCCATTGTTCAAGGAGTTTTGCAATTGTATTACGACGGCCCTTATCATTCTCTGAAAAATCAGTTTGCTTACCGTCTAAGGCAAATAGTTCTTTGAAATGAACGATATAGTATCTGTTTTGCTTATGAAGAATATGGCACGATTGAAACAGTTTTGGCTTTGACTGATTTGAAAATCTGTCTTTTCTGGATGCCACGCCCATTCTGCTCAATGTTTCTCTAACTTTTAGAAAGTCCTCATCTGAAAATAGTTTTACTTCAAGAAGTGTCTCCACCATAAATAATTCCGCCCTTTTCTTTTTGTTGTTTTCTGATCATTGTTAATTGCTCCGAAGTCAATAGCTTTAATGCCTGTAATGCCTTCTCACGGGAATATTTATAGACCTCCTGGACTAACTCAAGGTCTCCCACATGAGTTTTCTTCCATGGCCACTTTTCAAATCGCCTTTTCTTTCGGATCGAATAGAAAAGGTAATCATGCTGCATCTTCTTATCTAGAACAGCGCTCTTATTCATCTCGTTGGCGAAGAATATCGTATCTGGGAACAAACTCAGGGCACGATTGACGATGAATGCGTTATACTGCTTTTCTGTCCAAGAATCATTCATCAGATAGTTTTTCTCGAACATTATGTCCTTTGTAAACTCAAATGGACCCATCAATAATCTCTTTCTTTATCCCAGAATGCGACTGCGATACCAAATCTTGGAATTCCATCAGGCGTCATGTTTGGCGATCTAACGGTGGCAAGCTTTGGAAGATATCCAGTGCGAACTTTTTCAATTAATGATTTCATCTCTGCCTGAGTGCCCTTGATGCCAGCTCCGAAGGTTTTGCCATCTGGCATCTTGCATTTGACAGTCTTTGCATAACCTGCCCAATTACCAATACCTTCATCGATAGAAACCACCTCATACTCAGCGTCGAAGAACTCTTTTCTCTTAATAAGAGACTTAGACCTCTTGTGCTCATACTTATGATTTGGCAGACGAATCATTTGACCTTCATAGCCATCTGCAACACAACCTTTGAAATGATCATCCAGCCAATGTTCGCTCATAGCGATAAATGTTTCCACCTTCTTGACGCTCTTTGTCTGCGTCAAATCATAATCGATAAAGACGTTTCTTCCAGCAAAATCAGTTGTTGGATTTACGATATCATAAACATGATATTCTATCATATCTTCCGATTTCTGCAAATCTTCTGGAGTTGGCTTTAGTTGCTTAACCAAAGACGTAATGGTGTTGAAATCATCTCTCAAAGAATGATTGTAAAGTTCACCATCCAAAATAGCGTCTGGATGCTTTTCAAAGAAAGGCGATAATTGTCTGAGAATATGAGGACAAGAAACAATAGGCTTTCCTTGTCGAGACATAATCGAATCTTTTGAAACGATGGCCCGAATTCCATCTAGCTTTGGCTGGCAATAAACTGGATACTTTATCGTCTTGACATCTTTGTAAGATGTAGCCAACATTGGATTGATGAATTTATAAGAACCAACCTCTTCCAACGTATCGTGGTATTTTCTATCACGTTTCTTGGTATATTGCGACTGCACCTCAAGAATTGCTTGTTCCACCGCAGTTGTCGCATTTGCCTTGCCCTTATTCTTGGACGTGGCTTTCTTCCATTCAGAAGTTACTAGATTGCCATCTAGAACTCCAGAAATTGATCTATATGATCCTTTTCCGTCAACTTCCATTCTCCAGGTTCTTGTCTTGCCCTTAGAATCGATATGATATAATGTCGGAAATTCCATTTACTTCAAGTTCCTAACTTTGAATTCATGCTTTGATTTTGCACATGTTGGACAAATATTTACTTTATGGATTGATCCATCTGAATATCTCAGATCGATCCACTCAGATCGAAATTGATAATAATGTTCCAGGCATGTCTTACATTTCCATTTGAATAGATCACCAAACCATTCGAGCAAGTCAGGTCTCCATTACAAACAGAGATTTGATATCTGGCGTTGGAGGATTTCTAGCAAATACAACCCAAATCTTATCACCGGGTTGTCTAAATTTTGCAATGCTTCCTCCAGTCGTGTAAACATCATCAACCAAAAGTCTTGGCTGCTTATCTTTCCATTGAGATTTTTTATGATTCGTATTCAAATAATGGGCCAGCAGCCAGCCTCCAGTAGGTACACCCTCTGCATGTGAAAATGGGCCGCACCTTTCAGCAATCATATGTGCAAGACATTCCCAATCATCATGTGATAAGGCATCACATTCTATTTTCCACTGTAACTCATTACCAGAAGCAGCTATGAACATACCCTTTTGAAACAAAGCCATATTCAGTCCTTAAATTTGCAATCTGCCATTATCTCAATGAGCGAGGCGATTAGATTGATTTCCCTATCAGCAACCATCGAAGCATTCTTCATACCATCTCTGATAATCAGGATCAGTTGAGGAATTGAACCAGGGTCCATATTCTCGGATGCTGCATCATACAACTTTCTAAATAGAGTAGTATCATCAACCTCAGATTCAATCACCCACTTCTTGGCATTGGTGAAGTCTTTGGAGCTCAAATACCCAACAAGCGTCTTGAATGAATTATCATCGATGCCAGCAAGAATTCCAGTGTCAATCTTGCCATTTGTGGCATATCTCTGCAATTCATTGATGATCTTTCGGAAGTCTGGAAAATATCGCTTGATAAGTTCTGCGATCACCATTGGCTCGAATGCAACCGATTCAGCATTCAACATATTCTTAATAGCCAAAAACTGCTTCTTAGCCATATCCATTTTCTCTTGCTTTGAGAAAGTGAAATCAATGACTGACAGTCTCGACAAAAGAGGATCAATGATGCGATTTGGAAAATTACAGGTCAGAATGAAACCGCAATTTGCAGAGAACTCTTCCATGAAAGAGCGCAAAGCGGGCTGGGTCAAATGAGTTAGATAGTCGGCCTCATCGATGATCACATATTTGCGCATGCCATTCAATGCTCGGGAGGCAGCAAAATCTGCGATCTGAACTCTCAAGGTATCAATATTACCCTCTAGAGAACCGTTGATGAAAATGTTATCGCATCCAATCTCGTCAAGCATTGCTCGGGCAATTGTCGTCTTACCACAACCTGGACCACCAGCCAACAGTAAGTTGGGCATGTTCTTTTGGTTGACGAATTCCCTGAACATCGTCGTCAGACGATCTGGGAAAATACAATCTTCAACGGTGTGCGGCCTATACTTTTCAGTCCATAGAAATTCTTGCATTCTTATACTCTTTTACTCTCTTAATTTCTTCTCTATTACGTGGGTCATATCTATATTGACGATAACGAACATAATCCCTTATCTTAAAGCAAATGCTTAAGATTGGCAATGCAATATAGATGCCCACGTACCATATCAATCTTTCTCTATAAGACGGATTAGGTCTCAAAAAGAACCTCCGTCTCCACCACTAGAACAGCTAGAGGACGAATCGGAAGAGGAGTAACAGCTAGAGGACGAATCGGAAGAGGAGGAGGAAGAGGAAGATGAACAACTATCAGAGCCATAATAACTATATGAACTAGACGTTGCTGCATAACCCACATAATCATCATCCGATCTAGATGATCTAGAATCAGAAGATGTTCTATAATTAGAATTGTTGACCGAATATCTTTTTACATTCTCGGCATACTTTTTCTTCCAACGACTTGCCGTCTCTTCCTCAGAGATTGTTTCTTTGGCGAGATTGATTAGAGTTGGATCAAACGTGTCCATATCATCATTCTTTGCTTCCGTGATATGATTATTTGAAGCCTTTGAACCGAATAAGTTCTTAAACCAACCGATCATCTATAATCTTTCCTTTTGTTCACTGATCTATCACAGTCCTTTGGTAGCCAATACTTTTCTGGACTGTAATTCATACTAAATCTGGACATATCAAAAAGAGAGAATACTTCCATAGTATGCTCATTCCATTTGAGATGGTTCGTGTTTGGATTCATCTTGATAATAGAATAGACTGTGCTGGCAGGAGATAAATCCAATTCATGCTTCACAGTATCGAGACAGTATGCTATCGAGGAACCAGAGTTGATAAGGTCATCGACCACGATCACTGGAGCTTCTGTTGGTTTACCGTCGATTAGATTGAATAGCCCATAATGTTTTCTGCTCTTACGGATACTGAAGGAATTCATTCCAATACCGTATGCGGCGGCTTGTGCTTGAATGCCAATCATTAGTGGAATTGAACTGGACTCCATTCCACATAATTGAAAGAATCTATCTTTACCCGAATCATATTTCCTCAACATATCGTCAAGAATAATTGTGGAAACATAAGTGAGCATTTTGTTATCATGCATCAGACGACGGAGAAAGAATAGAGAGGTATTCCTAACTCCTGGCTGCTGACCATAAATCTTTCCTGGCTCTAATCCTTCAGAATACACCACATTAGGATCACATCTAAAAATGCAATTCTTGTCAATATATTCGTGGATTTCAGTTAGAAGTCTCGTTTTTTCTTCTTCTTTTAGCAGCATCTATATCGTCACCAGTAACTATTGATAGGGCTTTATGGGATGGTCCAAGATATCTGTCATATTCAAATCCTTCATCCTTGGACCTATATTTGTTAAGAACCGCAAAGATGAAAGGAACTGTTTCTAGACCTTCTGAGTCGAGAACTTGTTTGCAGTGATGGAATGAATTAGTCGAGTTACAAAGATCGTCCACGATTAGAACGGGCTTATCGTTAGGAATACCTTCAATATAATTGTGGCGACCATAATTCTTGCGCTCTCGTCGGATCATGAAAGCTCCATCGATATACGCATTCAGTGCCGTTATTATAGGGATTGACGACCATTCTCTTCCACATATCTGTATTTTTTCAATGTTTAGGCCAGCAGCTTCGATTTGCCAAATAGCCTCTACTGCGATTTTGTCTAACGTGTTTGCATCATACAAAACATTGGATAAGTAATATTGACTCGCATAACGGGTACCAGACATTTTGCCCAGCATCAATCCGCTTTGTGGAACGTATAGACAACGTTCCACAATCTCATCGGCTAACCATTCTTTCATTGAAATTTGGAATACTTTTCAGACTGAGCGATCCAATAATCGACTGAACCATCTTCAAACTTTGCATTGAAACGGCAGAGACCATCTGAAACATGAACCGTATAGTTCGTATTCAAAAGTTTGAACTTGTCGGATTCAATAACCGCTTGGAATCTCTTTGATGTTTCGCCAATTCTGGCCGAGTAAGTATCTCCAGCCATATTCTTAACATTGATTGCGTTCAATGAAAGTTGACCGTCTTGTGCGACGATTGCGATATCGTCATAACCAAGAATATTCATGGCCTTGAGAACAGATTGCAGTGTATCGCTAGCCAGTTCAAATGTCTCAATGACTGGAGGAGTTCCTGTCATCTTGGAATCGGCACCTGACTTGATAACCTCAGGCACACAATAAGCATATTTGGTTCTGCTGGTACCTTGTGTGATGACACAATGGTGCTCAAACCATTCGATATCAGATTGCTTGTGGAGTGATAATAGACCTAGAAAACGTCCTAGATCATGGATTGCAAATTCTTTGTCAAACTTGTCTGGAACAATCGCTTCTGCGAAGATAGAACCAGTATCAGTCAAAGTCTTAATCGAATTGCCAGGCTTTACGTGGATCGATTGATTAATTGTCTGAAAATTTTGAAGAACTTGAATAGCTAGTGGGGATAGAATCATTATAAAGTTATTACCTCAATATAGTGGTGGCACATATACGCAAATTATTCTGTTGGGATTTGCGCAAACATGGAACTCAGAATCTTTAGAAGGACGAACAGAGTGCCCTCCATTTTTCCTAATCATATAAGTTCCGTTTCTAGTAGTCATTATATCCGTGTTGGGATCATTACTCTTTTCGATTTTAGTGACTGGTGCGCAATCTTTATCGCTGCAACAGTCACCATCATACCATTCATGTCCATGGACAATCTTTGGAAGTATAAAGAAACCAAAAAGAAAGCCCAGAATGACAAGTATTGTATGCATTTTCGTCATTTACTTTGCTCCTATTTTAGAGTTTCTTTATCTTAACTCATTTCTTTGATTTTTTCAATAGCGACGAATCCGCTGTTGCAGGCGCGCCAAGTTGAGCTAGATCGATTAGAGAACCGCCAAAGATCATAGAACCAACGTGTTGGGTCCTCATCCATGGGCAAATCCATGTCTTAAGTCCTGCTTCTTGAAGCTTCTGACAGAACCAATAATCTTCTGAAAGATATCTCTTGCTCTTTGGATCAATTTCTGCCTGAAAGTATTGCATGATTTCTCTAGAGCCATCGAAATGCTCGGTTCTAACATGGTCTGGCTTATAGTAGTATTGTGGAAACTTATCCCTGAATATCTCGAAACTCTTTTTCCTGATCATCATGAAACCAGTACCAATTTCAAGAACCTCAACAGGCTCTCCTAGAGGAATCTGAGCTTGATTATTCTTAGGATTAAAGACGTAATCGCCAACAAACTTATCTAAAGTGTTGGGGTCCTCGTCTGCAAAGCCCTTGTCAACCGCCATCTTGACCTTTTCCCAAGCGATACACTTCTTAGGATAGGGACCACCAATAACGTCATAAGGAGATTCGTCAGTTTGAAGGGCTAGAAGTGCAAAGATATCTTGAGGATTAAAACCAATATCAGAGTCTATAAAAAGCAAATGAGTCGCATCCGACCTCATGAACTCGTCAACGCAATAGTTTCTTGCTCGGGTAATCAAAGATTCATTGAAAAGAAAATACATCTGCATTGCAACATTGTATTTTGCACACATGCCAGTTAAATCAGCAATTGATTTGGCATACATACCCGCGCAATTTCCTCCATACATAGGAGTGGAAACAAATAGTTTTCGTTTCTGTAATTCAGAAATTGGTACTTGAATATCCATAATTATACTTTATGTTCCTTTTTTTTATAAATCTTCCTAATGCATCTCTTCGTCTGTTATTGTGCTCATAAAATTTTACACTTCCAAGCAGACGACCTCGCGACCAGGTTGAAAATTGTTCTATAAATGTTTTTTCAGTGACTCTTTTATTCGTGGTACCATCGTTTATCCAAATTGTTCCGCGATGATTGACACAAGACAATTTATGCGTCAGTTTTTTAATTGGATCAGAAAACTGTTTATACGTTCTTTGTCTAGCTTTATTGCGCTCCTCTGGAGATTCGAAACGTTTTCTTTGTGCTAAAGAAGCCACTTTGCTTATAGAAGCGCCATCTATGTCAATTCTTGCAAGAATTGCTTGACAGGCAAGCCAATCACCTTGCTTCAAATGTATATCATAATGCTCTTGAATAGTTACACATTTAAGATTTTCTATAGAATTGTTGGCCTTATTTCCATCTATATGATGAATGTCGTAACTTATTCCGTTTTTGTCTTTTGGAATCGGTCCGTTATGGCTTATCCATATTTTTCGATGGTTTGTAATGGTCATTGTATAATAACATGAAAATATAGTGCATAGCTTTTAATAGATCATCTTTATTGTTTCCGTTCTTTTTTCCATATCTCCACAAATATTTCAATGAAGTATTTCTAAAAGTTGATGCAGCATCATCTAAAGATAACCATGCATCAAAGCACGTTATTTCATCTCCCTGATAATGTTCGCCGTAAGTTCGATCCAAATAATTTTTCAGATCGTCAAGAATTTCAGGCTCTTTATACTTATAATTTATCTTTGAATTTTTTTTGCTTGCCATCTTGTCTATCTTGGATTCTCTCCACTGATCCCACTGTGGATCAGACGGCTTAGAACCGTCTCTTTGAGAATTGTGTTTGCAATCACATACTTTCTGGAGACCACATGCACAACCACCACCGAAATCATACTTCGCCATTATAAGCCTAGAACAGTCTTAATATCTGCATCGGAATAATTTGGACCTTTGAGAACCTTGCCATCCTCACGATAGATTGGCTGACCATCTGGTCCCAACTTGCTCATATTTGATCGTTGGACCTCAGCAAACACCTTATCTAAATCAATGCCATAAACAACTGCGGTACCACATGCAATATAGATGATATCCGCGAGCTCCTTGGCAAGATTTACGATATCGTTGTTCTTTTCAGCATCTCTATATTCCTTCATTTCCTCACGCATCAGGCGCTTCCTTAGCGCTCTTTGCTTGCGATTAGGAAATTTTGGCTCAGTTCCAACTGGAAGATTAAACACTTCATGGAACTTCTTAACATCTTCAAACATACTCAAAACAAATTAACCTTTTCTGATCATAGAACTCACTGGAATAGAAAACCCTCTTTTCTTGGCTTTCTTTACTGCCATTTCTAATACAATTCTGGATTCACTTTGACCGAATGTAATACCGTCAAGATGATCCAATTCGTGTTGAAATACTCTAGCAGTCATGTTAGTGAATGTCTTAGTTACGACTTCACCATTGGGTTGCGCATAGCGCACCCTGATACTATTATGACGCTTTTTATTGAGAATGACACCAGGGAAAGAGAGGCATCCTTCTTCATCATATGTCATTTCATCCGTTTTGTCAACAATAATCGGATTAAAGCAACATAGAACGGGACTCGATCTGATCACAAATGCACGATATGAAAGGCCCAATTGCGGAGCGGCCAGACCTAATCCGCCATGATGCAGCATCGATCTGGCAAGAGTATGAGCCAATTCAGTTGGATCAGTTTCTGGATTTTGGAAATTGAACCTGGAAGTCTTTGTCGTCAAAACTGGATCGTCAAATCTTACGAGAGGAAGGACTCCCTCAGGCAATTCAGGTTTCTCAGATTGTGTGCTCTTTCTATTAGGACTAGCGCCAAACCAATTTTCGATTAATTGCACCATGAACTTTTCTTCTTACCATAATATTCTCTGCCCAATCCTTGGCTGATTAGCTTTGCTGAAAGGAGCTCGCCATCTACCCAGATATTTCCCAACACTCTTCCACCATACTTATCCCATTTGATGAATTCGACTCTTACATCCTTGGCAGTATCAATGGCGTGCTTAGTGAATTCGGTGGCCTTTTTTGCTAGGAGAGCTTCCTTCTGACACTTAGCCATATATCCATGCTCTGGAGTATCGACTCCATAAACTCTCACGAATAGCTTTTTAGGCAATGGCTCTGGAAGATATGGAGCTGGAACTTCCACTGTATCTCCATCCAAAACCCTAGTAATCTGATCACTCGAAAAGGCTGGAGACGAGAGAGCCAGCAACATCACAAATGCCGCAAAACATTTCACCGACTGTTTCAAATACATCATTATCTTGTTCCTCTTCCTGTTTCTTCTTTTCTTCTTCGGTCAATTTTTCTTTGTCCATAATTAAACCTCAATATATTTTGGTCTAAAATGCTCTGACTTAGACTCATGTGGATAATAGCCTCTCTGATTTGCGAATACTCTTGTTTTACCCACAATATAGTCAACGTCATCGTGCGTATGACCATGAATCCATGCCGCTATTTGATGGTTATTGTGCATGACGCTTTCCAGATTTGAAGTATAGAGCCACGTGAACATTGGACTTCTTGCCTGAAGTTGTGACATTTCCGATGGAGCATGATGCGTAATAACCACGGTTTTCATCTTATTAT
>WBZN01001976.1_pt1 | contig 11786 bp, 9 predicted proteins | sample 5204281 | NCBI WGS metagenome assembly WBZN01 (sample SAMN12344347, study PRJNA552823) | activated sludge metagenome | biome: Activated sludge suspended growth; feature: Nitrification reactor; material: Wastewater; isolation source: activated sludge from nitrification reactor of wastewater treatment... | reverse complement strand
GCCCCTCACCCGCCCCTTCGGGGCACCCTCTCCCCGCACGCGGGGAGAGGAACCTCTTGCGTCTCGACTCGCTAACCTCTGATGCGTCTTCCCCGCGCGCGGGGAGAGGAAGATGGCTTGCCCCTTGTCTTGACACGGGCCCTTTGCGCGCAATCGGCATTGACCCGCTGCAACGGGCTGCCTAGAGCTTTTTGAACCCTGTCGCCGTTTGCCTATCCAGCGGAAAGCACCAGCATCGCATGAGCCCGCACGCCCCCTTTACGATTCTCATGATCGACGGGTTCTGGCCGTGGTTCATCGAGGCGGGCGTGCTCGGCTACCTGCTGGGATCCATTCCGTTCGGGCTGCTGCTGACGCGGGCGGCCGGACTTGGCGATGTGCGCGCGATCGGCTCGGGCAACATCGGCGCGACCAACGTGCTGCGCACAGGCTCCAAGAAGCTCGCCGCCGCGACGCTCCTGCTCGATGGCCTGAAGGGAACCGTCGCGGTGCTTCTGGCGCGCTACTTCTGGGGCGAGGCGCCTGCCGTGCTGGCCGGCCTTTCCGCATTTCTGGGCCACATCTATCCGGTGTGGCTGAGGTTCAGAGGCGGCAAGGGCGTAGCAACGTACATCGGCGTGCTGGCCGGGCTCCATTGGCCCACCGCACTCACCTTCTGCGCGATCTGGCTCGCGATCGCGTTCACGCTCAAGTACTCCTCGCTGTCCGCGCTCGTGGCAAGCTTGGCCGCACCGCTTGTTCTGTGGTGGACGGGCGAGACGGCGCTCGCGGCCGTTGCCAGCCTCATGACGGCGCTGCTGCTGTGGAAGCACCGCGCCAATATTGCCCGGCTGATGGCCGGCACGGAGCCGAAAATTGGCGCCAAGACGTGAGCCGCCGAACCTGTTCCGGCCCGCGCCGCTGCCGGTCGCCACATTGGGGCCGGACGAGCAGCTTGCGTGCCTGCGGCTGATCCGCTCCGACAATGTAGGCCCCGTCACCTTCCGCGAGTTGATCAACACCTACGGCGGCGCGGCCAAGGCGCTGGAAGTTTTGCCCGAAATCGCGCGGCGCGCGGGCCGCGGCAAGCCGATCCGCATCTGCCCTCTCCATCAGGCTGAGGCGGAGCTGGAAACGGCGCATGCGTGCGGGGCGCAGCCCATCTTCACCATCGAGCCCAATTACCCAGCGCGACTAGCCATGCTCGATGCGCCTCCGCCCCTTCTCTATGTGAAGGGACGAGCCATCCTTCTCAATGCGCCGAGCGTCGCCATCGTCGGCTCGCGCGAAAGTTCCGCAGCGGGCGTCAAACTCGCGCGGCATTTTGCAAAAGGCCTGGGAGACGCCGGCTACGTGGTCGTATCCGGGCTGGCGCGCGGGATCGACGGAGCGGCGCATGAGACGGCGCTGGCCAGCGGCACGGTTGCAGTCCTGGCTGGCGGTCTCGACATCGTCTATCCGCCCGAGCATCGCACGCTTCAGGACCGCATCGCCGTCGAGGGATGTCTGGTGAGCGAGCAGCGGCCTGGCTTCACCCCGCGCGGCAAGGACTTCCCCAAGCGAAACCGCATCATTTCCGGCATCGCCAGTGGCGTCATTATCGTCGAGGCGGCCGCGCGCTCGGGCACGCTCGTCACCGCACGTTATGCCGCCGAGCAGGGCCGCGAGGTGTTCGCAGTGCCGGGCCATCCCCTCGACCCGCGCGCGGAGGGCACCAACCGGCTGATCAAGAACGGCGCAACACTGGTCACCGAGGTGGGGGACGTCCTGTCGATCCTGGCGCCGCTGACAGGTCTGAGAGAAGCCCCGCCTGGCCCGGACCCGTTCCCACAGCCCGTCTTGCCACCCCCGCTGCCGCCGCCGGAGTTCGGCGATCAAGACCGCGACCGCGTGTGGCAAGCGCTCGGGCCCGCCCCCGTCGACGTAGGGGCCGTCATCGAGGCCACGGGCCTGCCCGTTCGCGTGGTGCAGATCGCGCTTATGGAACTGGAGCTTGCCGGCCGCCTTACGCGTCCGGGCCCGGGACTGGTGGCCGCGCTTCCCGATTGACGTTGGCCCAGCCGTCCGCTGAAATTCCCAGCCGCTTTATGGCGCTCTATAATTGGCGGGCTTGGCGCAGGGCTTCCGCATGGGACAGGGCGAGCAGGCCTGCCAGCGTGTCGCATCTGCAGGTGACGGCAATGGCCTGAAGCTCCAGCAGAAGGTCGGCCACATATTCCAGCCGATCCGCCTCCCGCACACGTTCGGGTTGCGGCAAGTTGGACTTTACGGGCTTGGATTCAGGCACATCAGAGGATATTGGCATTCTAAGGTTGTCCTGCCCGAACAGATCGCTCATTACGTGTAAACCTTAATTCATTCTATTAAAGGTTGCAATAACATTTCTGCCGCAACCCACAGGCGCGACGTGGGGTCGTTTGACAGTCCGGCGGGGATCACCCATCTTCCCGCGCCATGAATGCGAAAGGGCCTTGCAGCCTTAACCAAGAGACCCAAGCCCGGGCAGCTCGCCTCCCCCAGAAAGCGACAGATGAACGTCCTCATTGTTGAATCGCCTGCCAAGGCCAAGACAATCAATAAGTATCTTGGCCCGAGCTATAAGGTTCTCGCGTCCTACGGACACGTTCGCGACCTGCCCGCGAAAGACGGCTCGGTCGAGCCCGACAACGATTTTGCGATGCACTGGGACGTCGACGGCAAATCTCAGAAGATCGTGCGCGAGATCGCCGAAGCAGTCAAAAATGCCGACAAGCTGATCCTCGCCACCGACCCTGACCGCGAGGGCGAAGCGATCTCCTGGCACATCCTGGAAATTCTTACTCATAAGAAGGCCCTGAAAAAGGACCTCGACATCGAGCGCGTCGCTTTCAACGCCATCACCAAGCAGTCGATCCTGGCCGCGCTGAAGGAGCCGCGCAAGATCGATGCGCCGCTGGTGGATGCCTACCTCGCGCGCCGGGCGCTGGATTATCTGGTGGGATTTACCCTTTCGCCCGTGCTGTGGCGCAAACTGCCGGGCTCGCGCTCGGCGGGCCGCGTGCAGTCGGTTGCGCTGCGGCTCGTCTGCGATCGCGAAGCCGAGATCGAGGCGTTCAACACCGAAGAATACTGGACCATCGAAGCGCTGCTTTCGACGGCGAAGAGCGAGGACTTCCGCGCCCGCCTTACCACCATCGCCGGCACGGCGCTCAAGAAGCTCGACATCAAGGATGAGGCCAGCGCGTCCGCCATCAAGGCTGCCATCGAGAACCAGGTGTTCCGCGTCACGAGCGTGGAGAAGAAGGCCGCCAAGCGCAATCCTTATCCACCCTTCACCACCTCCACGCTGCAGATGGATGCCTCGCGCAAGCTCAATTTCTCGGCCAAGCAGACCATGCAGGTCGCCCAGAAGCTTTACGAAGGCATCGACCTGGGCGGCGAAGCGGTCGGCCTCATCACCTACATGCGAACCGATGGCGTGCAGATCGTCCCCGAAGCCGTCTCGCAGATCCGCGACGTGATCGCAGCCGAGTACGGCAAGAACTACACGCCCTTTGCGCGCGAGTACAAAACCAAGGCCAAGAACGCACAAGAGGCCCACGAGGCGATCCGGCCGACCGATCCGCGCCGCAAGCCTGAGCAAATCCGCCGCTATCTCGACAAGGATCAGTTCGCGCTTTACGACCTCATCTGGAAGCGTGCGATTGCATCACAGATGGCATCCGCCGATCTGGAACAGACCACGGCGGAGATCGCGGTCAAGGGCCGTGACGGCAAGGACTATGGCCTTCGCGCGAACGGCTCTGTCCTAATGTTCGATGGCTTCCTGAGGGTGTACGAGGAAGGCCGGGACGACAAATTCCGCTACGTGCAAAAGGGCAAGGACGATCCTGCCGAGGGCGAGGACGATGATAACCGCCGCCTGCCGCCGCTGTCAGCGGGCGACCAGGTCAAGGACAAGCAAATCGACGCCGATCAGCACTTCACGCAGCCGCCGCCGCGCTTCACCGAAGCGTCCCTGACTAAGCGCATGGAAGAGCTCGGGATCGGGCGTCCGTCCACCTACACCTCCATCATGGCCACCCTCGTCGACCGCGGCTACGTCAAGATCGAGAAGAAGCGTCTGATCCCGGAAGACAAGGGCCGTCTCGTCGTCGGCTTCCTGGAAAACTTCTTCATGCGCTACGTCGAGTACGACTTCACAGCCGGTCTGGAAGACAAGCTCGACCTCATCTCCAACGGCGATCTCGATTGGAAGGCCGTGTTGCGCGACTTCTGGAAGGACTTCACCGCCGCCATCGAGGACATCAAGGATCTGCGCGTCGGCGACGTGATGGAAGCGTTGAACGAGATGCTTGCGCCGCACATCTTCCCGCCCAAGGAGGATGGCTCTGATCCGCGCCTGTGCCCCAAGTGCGGCAGCGGCCGGTTGAGCCTGAAGCCGTCGCGCTTTGGACCGTTCATCGGGTGCGGCAACTATCCCGACTGCAATTACACGCGCCAGCTCACGCAGACGGACGGCGCGGATGCCGCGCTGGACGGCAAGGTGCTGGGTTATGACGACGACGGCGTCGCCGTCACGCTGCGCAACGGACGCTTCGGTCCCTACGTGCAATTGGGCGAGGCGGAAGGCGAGGAGAAGCCCAAGCGCGCGAGCCTGCCCAAGGGCGTGGACGCGGCGACGCTCGACTTCGAGCGCGCCATGCAGTTCCTGTCGCTGCCGCGTGAGGTCGGCATTCATCCCGAAACCGGCACGCCGGTCACCGCGGGGCTCGGCCGCTACGGGCCCTTCATTCTCCACGACGGCACGTATGCCAATCTGGAGTCCATGGAAGACGTTTTCACCATCGGCCTCAACCGCGCCGTCACGCTGCTTGCCGAAAAGCGCGCGGGCGGCGGCAAGAGCCGCTTCCAGCGCGCTGCGCCAACGGTCCTCAAGGATTTGGGTGAGCATCCTGTCGAGGGCGGCAAGATCCAGGTGCTTTCGGGCCGCTATGGGCCTTACGTGACCCATAACAAGGTCAACGCCACAGTGCCCAAGTCCAAGAAGCCGGAGGATCTGACGCAGCAAGAGGCCATCGAGCTCATCAACGAGCGCATCGCCAAGGGCGGCGGCAAAAAACCGGCGAAGAAGGCAAAGGCCGCCGCCAAGAAGGCACCCGCCAAAGCCGCCGGCGACGGCGACAAGCCCGCCAAGAAGGCCGCGGCGGCGCCTGCGAAGAGCCCAGCCAAAAAGACGCCCGCAAGGCCCGCCGCGCAGCCAGCGGCGGTGAAAAAGGTTGCTCCCAAGAAATCGGCCAAGGCCTGAAGCTTAAGACTTCCCAAGGAGACGCGGTGGCCCGCAAACCCAAAGATCCGCGCGCCCCCGCCGATGGTGGCCTGCCGAGCAGGGAGCAGATCCTGGAGTTTCTGAACTCCGCGCAGGCCAAGGCGGGCAAGCGTGAGATCGCGCGCGCCTTCAACGTCAAGGGCGGTGCGCGCATTGCGCTCAAGCGCGTGCTGGCCGAGATGGCGGAAGAAGGACTCCTTTCCGGCGACAAGAAAGACCTGCGCGAAACCGGCCGCTTGCCCCCGGTGACGCAAATTGAAATCACCGGGCGCGACCGCGATGGCGACCTGATCGGCAAGCCCGTGATCTGGGAGGAGGAAGGCCCGCGCCCCGTGGTGCGTCTTCTTATCGGTACGCGCGAGGGCGATGCCGAAATCGGTGCGGGGGATCGCGTGCTGGCCCGGCTCGCCAGATTGCCACGCGGCGGCGATGCCGACTACGAGGCGACGCCCATCAAGAAGCTGCCGCGCGAGAAGCGCCGTCTGCTCGGCATCTATCGCGAGGCCAAGCGCGGCGGTGGCACCGTCGAGCCCATCGACCGCAAGGAGCTGAAGAGCTGGTCCATCGCTCCGGGGGACGAGGGCGAGGCGGAGGACGGCGATCTGGTGCGCTTCGATCTGGTGCGCAAGGGCCGCTTTGCAACGCCGCGCGCGCAGGTCTTGGAGTGCCTCGGCAATCCCTCCGACCAACGCCAGATCTCGCTCATCGCAATCCACGCCCACGGCATCCCGGAGGACTTCCCCGAAAGCGTCATCACGCAAGCCGAGAACCTCGATCCGCCCACCATGGAGGGCCGTACAGATTTACGGAACGTGCCGCTTCTCACCATCGACCCGGTGGACGCGCGCGATCACGATGATGCCGTCTATGCAGAACCCGATTCCGATCCAAGGAACGAAGGCGGATGGATCGTCATCGTGGCTATTGCCGATGTCGCCCACTACATCCGGCCGCACACCAAGCTCGACCAGGAAGCGCAACTGCGCGGCAACTCCGTCTACTTTCCAGACCGCGTCGTACCGATGCTGCCGGAGAAGATTTCGAACGATCTGTGCTCGCTGCGTGAAGGCGAGGAGCGGCCCTGCCTCGCCGCCCGCATGGTGTTCGACAAATGGGGCGAGAAGAAAAACCACACGTTCCTGCGCGCCATGATGAAGTCGGCTGCCAAGCTCTCCTATCAGGAGGCGCAGGCCGCGATCGACGGGCGCGTGTCGGAGAAGTGCGCGCCTTTGATGGAAGGAGCGCTGAGGCCCCTGTGGGACGCCTATGGAGCGTTGGCCAAGGCGCGCGACAAGCGAGGTCCGCTCGACCTCGATCTGCCCGAGCGCAAGATCAAGCTCGACGCGCAAGGGCGGGTCGAGCAGGTCATTACGCCCGAGCGCCTCGATGCACACCGGCTCATTGAAGAAATGATGATCCAGGCGAACGTCGCTGCCGCCGAGACGCTGGAAGAAAAGAAGTCTCCGCTTGTCTACCGCGTGCACGACGCGCCGAGCCAGGAGAAGCTCAAGGGCTTGCGCGACTTCCTTGAAACCCTCGACATGAAGATCCCGCACGCGGGCGCCTTGAAGCCCGATGCCTTCAACAAGGTTCTTGCGCAGGCCAAGGATCTGCCGGTGCCCGACCTTATCAACGAGGTGATCCTGCGCTCGCAATCGCAGGCCGAGTATGCGCCCAAGAACATCGGCCACTTCGGACTGAATCTGGCGCGCTATGCGCACTTCACCTCGCCCATCCGCCGGTATGCCGACCTGCTCGTGCATCGTGCGCTGGTGCGCGCCTTGAAGCTTGGCGAAGGCGGGCTGACGGACGAGGAGATCCCGCGCCTCACCGCGATCGCCAAGCAGATTTCCGACACCGAGCGCCGCGCCATGGCGGCCGAGCGGGAGACCGCGGACCGCCTCATTGCGGCGCATCTTGCAGATCGCGTCGGCGCGACGTTCGCTGCGCGCATTGCCGGCGTGACGCGCTCCGGACTGTTTGTAAAACTGAAGGACACCGGCGCGGACGGTTACATCCCGATCTCGTCACTGGGCAACGACTACTATCACCATGTCGAGGCGGCGCACGCGCTGATCGGCGCGCGCTCGGGAGAGGGTTACCGGCTCGGCGATGAGGTCGAGGTGCGCCTGCTGGAGGTCATTCCCTCGGCGGGCGCCATGCGCTTTGAGATGCTCACGCCGGGCCAGCGCGGACACTTCACGAGCTTCAAATCCGGCGGCGGCAAACTCCCGCGCGCGCCTCGCGGGGGCAAACCCAAGGGTGGCGGCTTCCGCCGGAGGGGCCGGTAATCCCAGGGTGCCTTGCGGCAAAGTGGGAACCGATTTTCCGGCAAGCTTTCTTCCCATCTCGTTGGCGGCGCGGCTCCTCTTTCTTTTGGAGCCGCCCCTCACCCTGACCCTCTCCCCGTAAGAACGGAGAGAGGGAAAAGTGCGCGCGAGAACGCTCTCAGCCCGCTCGTTCGCTGCGCTTGGGCGGCAATCTCAGACCATCTTCCTCTCCCCGCGCGCGGGGAGAGGGTGCCCCGGAGGGCCGGGTGAGGGGCGGCCGCTCGACATCGAAGCGTGAAGCCGGCAAAACAAGGGCTCAGAGCCATTCCGCGATTGCATCAAAACCGGGACGGCTCTGGGGCTGCGGCTTCCCGGCTGCTTGCAAAGCGCGCGCTGGCGGTCCAATTTCTGATCCATGACAGTGATCAAGCACATCGGCGGCAAGGACAGCGACCATCCGGAGCGTGATGCCTGGACGGCGTTGAAGCGTGGCTGGCGACAGAAGTGTCCGGCATGCGGCAAGTGCGCTATGTACTGGCGCTATTTGAAGGTGAACGATGCTTGCCCGGCGTGCGGCGAGGAATTGCATCATCAGCGCGCCGATGATGCGCCCCCCTATTTCACGATGTTTATCACCGGGCACGTCGTCGTGGGCGGAATTCTTGCGATGGAGCAGTCCTTTGCACCGCCGACCTGGGTGCATCTGATCATATGGCTTCCGATTCTGGTGGTCATGAGCCTGTGGCTACTGCCGCGCATCAAGGGAGCGCTCATCGCCTATCAGTGGGCCAACAGGATGCACGGTTTCGGCACGTTGGAGGTCGAAGGCGCCGACATTCCTCCTGCCGAGCCCCGTCCCGCCGGCTCGGCTTGATACGCGGCTGGCTCATGTCATGACGAGCGAACGCGAGAACGCCAGCGCGCCCGCTCCTGCCGAGCTGCCCATTCGCGACGCCGCTTCGATCCTGTTGGTGGATCGCAGCACGCCTTCACCGCGGCTGCTGATGGGGTTGCGGCGTGCGGACAACGTGTTTCTTCCCAACAAGTGGGTTTTCCCCGGAGGACGCCTGGAGGCGGAGGATCGATGCATCGCAACCGCCTCCCCCTTGCATCCCGCTGACAAGGCTGCGCTGCTGTCTGCCCTTGCCGTGCCTGCGGACGCCGCCTTCGCCGGAGCACTGGCGCTGGCTGCCGTGCGCGAGCTGTTTGAGGAAACCGGTCATGCCATGGGCGTACGCGACGCTTGCGGGACGCCCCAGTTCGCAGCGGAAGACAGAGTCTGGCGTGCGTTCCACGCACTCGGCCTTCGCCCGGCTCTCGCTCCCTTGCGGTTTATCGCCCGCGCCATCACGCCACCGGGACGCTCCCGGCGCTACGACACCCGCTTTTTCATCGCCGAGCGGGCTAGCGTTATCGAGGGGGCGGCGGCGGGCGATGGTGAATTTACCGATCTGGGCTGGTTCACGTTCGAGGACGCACGCCGCCTCGACTTGCCGAACATCACGCGGCGCGTATTGGCGGACCTGGAGACAGTTCTTGCTCAGCCCGGTGCGCTAAGTCTTGGCCCGGTACCATATTATTATCAGGAGGGGGAAAGCTTCCGCCGGGATCTCATTGGCCGCGGCTTTGACCCGCGCTAAAGCTTGACAGCGCCCATTCCATGGCTATGGTGCGCAGCTTCCGAACATCCCAACCTTTCTGGATTTTCAAAGGCTCCTCGCCATGGCCAAGCCCGTAGTGCAAAAGATCAAGCTGCTGTCGACCGCCGGCACGGGCTTCTTCTATGTGACGAAGAAGAACCCCCGCACGTCGACTGAAAAGCTGGTGTTCAAGAAATACGATCCGGTCGTGCGCAAGCACGTCGAGTTCAAGGAAACGAAGATCAAATAGGATCTTCGCAGCAAGACGTTCTGAGAATTTTGGATTTGATTGGGCTCTGGTTGCCGGGAATGTGACCAGGGTCCGAAACTGTCTCGGCAGCGGGGTAATCGTTCCGAGTTCGCCTCGCGACCCTGGTCCTTCACCGAGTGAGTTTCAAAGAGGGCGTTGTCCCTCACTCAGCTAACCGATCAGTCTACTGCAACCTTTCGAGGAGGCCACTCTTCAGGTTGCCGCGGCTGATCAACCCTCAATCCAATCAGGCTATGCGGCGGACCCGAAAGGCGAGGGATCTCTCGTTTGAGAACGCAAACCCTTCCTCATTCATCAAACTGCGATTCAGCAGCGATCCCAGTTCGATAGGCAGTGTTCCTAATTTCGTGGTGGCATTCGTGGCAGACTCAAGGTCAATTTGCAACAACGCCTTTGACTGTTGTTACTGCGCAACGAATCAATGCGATGTGCGGCTTTTTTAAGCCCTGATCGCAATAAATCTCAACATGCTGATATGTTTAGTAATTATTCGCGTGCCTTAAGATGCTCGCAATGACGGGGACGGGCGGCGGACTTCCTTTTTCGCGCGCCGCATGGGCGTGAGCCGCCGCCGGCAGGTCTCTAGAGCCGTTCCGGTTTTTCATGGAATCGCGGAACGGCTCCAGGCTTTTGTTTTGTCGCGCGTCTTATCGGAAAAACCGGTTTCCGCTTTTCCTAAAAACACTCTAGGCGGCATCGGCCGCGACGCGATTACGGCCCCGCCGCTTGGCGGCATAGAGTGCGTTGTCGGCCCGCTTGTAGATCGTCTCGGGCGTGTCGTCGCCCCTTTCAAGGGTGGCGATACCGACACTCGCCGTCACACGGATCGTCCGGCCGGGTGCGATGGTGAAGTTCTCCGCGGCCACGTACGCCCGCAGGCGCTCGCCGACTTGATATGCGCGGGCAATATCCGTGTCCGGCATAATGATCACGAATTCCTCGCCGCCCAGGCGGCAGGCGAGATCCATGCCGCGTGTGTTGCGCTTCAGCCTGACGGCGAACTCGCGCAGCACGACGTCGCCGGAGTCATGGCCGTACGTGTCATTGACCTGCTTGAAATGATCTATGTCGGCAATCAGCATCGACAGCGCGCGACCGGTCCGCAGAGAGTCCGTCACCAGTGTCTTGAGGTGGCTCTCCATGTAGCGCCGATTATGCAGCCCCGTCAGGGCATCGGTGATTGACTGCTCGACGGTTTCCTCCAGACGATGGCGCAGGAAGTCCGAATGGCGCTTGCGCTTGATCTGCGTCTTGACGCGGGCCAGCAGCTCGTGCCGGTCGATCGGACGCATCAGGTAATCATTGACGCCCATGTCGAGGCCGCGAAGCAGACGCGCCTCGTCGCCCGGCTCGACCAGGATGATGATTGGCAAGTGGCGCGTCCGGTCGAGCGAACGTACCTGCGAGCAAAGCCTCAAGCCGTCTGCGTTCTGAAGCGACAGGCTGACAACAAGCAGATCAAAGTTGTGCTCGGTGAGCTTAACGAGCGCGCTCTGAGGATCGCGCTCGGCGAAAGCGTCGTTGGTCTTCGACAGCACCTCCAGCAGACGCGCGGCCGAGCGGGGATGATCGTCGACGACCAGAACGCGGCCTGACCGTCCCGAAAGAGCCTTAGCCAGCGCACCATCGTCGGGAATGCCCATCTGCTGCCCTGTCGAGGCACGCATGATCATTTCGTCGTTGAGCATCTTGAGGCGCGCGAGGTTCTTCACGCGGGTGACAAGCGCGATATCGTCGACCGGCTTGGTCAGAAAATCGTCGGCGCCACTCTCCAGCCCCTGCACCTTGTCGGCGGGCTGATCGAGCGCGGTCACCATGACCACCGGAATATGATGGGTCTTGGCGTTGGTCTTGATGCGGCGGCAAACCTCAAAACCATCCATGCCGGGCATCATCACGTCGAGCAGAACGACGTCCACGCGCTCGCGCGACAGGATATCGAGCGCCTCGCGGCCGCTGAACGCCGAGAGCACCTCGAAATACTCCGCCGCAAGCCGCGCTTCGAGCAGCTTCACGTTAGCCAGGATGTCATCGACGACGAGAACGCGCGCGGTCATCTTCTACTGTTACTTACTGTCTGTTACCGGACGATTGATTACGACTTGCCTTGCCCGGTGAAGCGCTTCACGGTTTCGAGGAACGCCATCACCGAGATCGGCTTGGAGATGTAGGCTTCGCAGCCGCCCGAGCGGATCCGCTCTTCGTCGCCTTTCATGGCGAACGCGGTGACGGCAACGACTGGGATGTCGCGCAAATCGTCGTCCTCCTTGATCCACTTGGTCACCTCAAGCCCCGAGACCTCGGGAAGCTGGATGTCC
>WBZN01001973.1_pt1 | contig 11787 bp, 5 predicted proteins | sample 5204281 | NCBI WGS metagenome assembly WBZN01 (sample SAMN12344347, study PRJNA552823) | activated sludge metagenome | biome: Activated sludge suspended growth; feature: Nitrification reactor; material: Wastewater; isolation source: activated sludge from nitrification reactor of wastewater treatment... | reverse complement strand
GAAGTCTCGCGCTACGGCTTCGACCCGCACGAGCAGACCACCAATATGGTGATCGAAAATTGCGTCGCCCATGACAACGCCGGCGACGGCTTCACCCTCGACTTCATCTCCAACAGCACGATCCAGAACTGCGTCGCCTATGACAACGGCCGCAACGGCTTCAACCTGGTCACGTCCAGCCACGATGTGACCTTCATCGACAACGAGGCCTATGGCAACGGCGCCGCCGGCCTGACCGTGCAGAAGGGCTCCGAGGATCGCCCCTTCATCGACAACGTGCTGATCCAGGGCGGCAGTTTCCACGACAACGCCCAGCATGGCGTTCTGGTGAAGCTGTCCTACGGCGTCACCCTGACCGGGGCGGAGATCTTCAACAACGGCCAGGAGGGCGTGCAGATCTATGGCGCCAGCCGCTGCGAGGTCCTGAACAACCTGATCCACGACAACGGGCTCAGCGCCCCCGGCAGCTACAACGGCGTCTCGATCGAAGCCTATGACGACACCGCCGGCACCCAGGGGACGTTCAAATACTGGAAGTCCGAGGACAACCTGGTCCAGGGCAACAGCATCACCGGCACCGCCGCGCATCCGCTGCGCTTCGGCGTGGAGGAGGCCGATGACGGCTCCGGCCGCAACCAGGTGCTGGGCAACGCCATCGCCGGCGAATACCGCATCGATGTGGTGCTGCACAACGCCACCAGCAGCACCGACGAACCGCCGCGCCTGTACGGCACCGGCGCCTCCGAGACCCTGACCGGCACCGCCGGCGACAATGCCATCCTCGCCGACAACGGCGCCGACCGCATCACCGGCGGCGGCGGCAACGACCGCATCGACGGCGGCTATGGCAACGACGTGGCGCTCTATGTCGCCGACCTGCTGGGCTACATCCTGGTGCACAATGCGGACGGCTCGTGGCTGGTCTCGGACCGGTCGCTGGCCGAGGGCACCGACCGGCTGGAGCGCGTCGAGGCGATCTCCTTCGCCGGCACGACCTTCTCCACCGCCGATCTCGACCTGCGCCTGGCCGGCAAGATCGGCGATCACTACGAGCTCGCCGGCACCGGCGCCGCCAACACCCTGGCCGGCGCCACCGGCAATGACATCCTGGACGGCGGCGGCGGCAACGATCTGCTGGTCGGCTATGACGGCAACGACACCTATGTCGTCGATTCGGCCGGCGACGACGTGGTCGAGGCCGCCGGAGGCGGCTACGACACGGTGAAGGCCAGCGCCAGCTATACCCTGGCCGCCAATGTCGAGGACCTGACCCTTGGCGGCAACGCCGCCATCAACGGCACCGGCAACGACCTCAACAACGTGATCAACGGCAACGCCGCCGCCAACACCCTGGCCGGCCTCGCCGGCACCGACACGCTCTACGGCAAGTCGGGCGACGATCTGCTGAAGGGCGGCGACGGCGACGACTGGCTCTATGGCAGCGACGGCATCGACACGCTGGAGGGCGGCAACGGCAACGACATGCTGAATGGCGGCACCGGCGCCGACATCATGAAAGGCGGCGCCGGCAACGACATCTACTATGTCGACAATGCCGCGGATTCGGTCACCGACACCAGCAACAGCACCGGCGGCGGCTTTGACGAGGTGCGCAGCTCGGTCAGCTTCACCCTCGCCTCCTCGCTGGAAGACCTGCGCCTCTCCGGTTCCGCCAATATCGACGGCATCGGCAACAGCATCGACAACCGGCTGATCGGCAATGCCGGCCAGAACCTGCTCTCCGGCGGCTATGGCAATGACCGGCTGGAAGGCAACGCCGGCAATGACATACTGGACGGCGGCCGCGGCGCCGACCGGATGCAGGGCGGCATCGGCGCCGATACCTTCCAGCTGCGCAAATACGACATTGCCGGCGATTCGATCCTGGATTTCTCCGGCCCCGAGGGCGATTTCATCGCCATCGCCGGCTTCACCGCCAAGGCCCAGCTGGTGCACGAGACCGGCGACACCTGGTCGGTGGTCGACGGCGCCTATCGCGAAACCTTCCAGATCACCGGCGTGACCGCGCTCAACCCCGACCAATACGCCTTCACCGCCTGATCCCCCTCCGTCGGTCGCTTCAAGGCCAGTTCAAGCGACCGGCATTTGGCGCTATCCTCGCTCTCCAGCGCGCTGGGGCTGCCGCGTGGCGGCCTCCTTTTGGGGGAGCGGATCATGATGATTTCGGCCGTTCGAGCGGCGGTCCGACGGGTTGCCTTTGCCGTCCTGGTGCTGGCGCCGCTGATGGGCGGCAGCGCGGCGTTGGCGCAGCAGGCGCAGCCCCAGGGGGCCCCGACCCCGCCCCCCCATGAGGTGCAGTTGTTGCTCGACCTGCTGCGCGACCCGGCGGTCCAGCAATGGCTGGCGGCGCAGGACCAGGCCCAGCGCGCGGCCGCGGCCCCGGAAAGCGCCCCCGCGCCGGTCGTCGACGCCTCGATGCCCGGATACTTCGCCCAGCGCCTGCAGGTGCTGCGCGACAACCTGGCCTTGCTGGCCGCGGCGTTGCCGCTGCTGCCCCAGGATCTGCAGCGGGCCTGGATCATCCTGTCGCTCGAGTTCCAGGAGAAAGGGCTGCTGTCGATCCTGTTGCTGATCGCCATCTTCGCCGGCGTCGGCGTCGCCTGCGTCTGGGCCTATTGGCAATTGACCGCCGGGTTCCGCAACTGGCTGATCGGCAGCGAGATCAAGAGCGTCGGCGACCGCCTGCGCGCGATGACCGCGCGCCTGACCTTTGCCACCGGCTGGGCGACGTCCTTCGCCGTCGGCAGCATCGGCGCGTTCCTCTGTTTCACCTGGCCGCCGCTGCTGCGCGAGATCGTGCTCGGCTATCTGATCGCGCTGCTGTGCACCTGGCTGGGGCGGATCGTCGGCGGTTTCCTGCTGGCGCCGGGCGGCGGCCGCGCCGCGCGGTTCCGCATCGTGCCGATGTCGGACGCGGCAGCGCGCTTCTGGCATCGTCGCATCATCGTCGCCGTCGGCGTGCTGGCCTTTGCCTGGGTCACGCTGGGATTGCTGCGCACGCTGGGCGTCTCGCCGGCGGGATTGAAGATCCTCGCTTACGGCGCCGGCATCGCCCTGCTTGGGCTGGGGCTGGAGATCATCTGGCGCCGGCGCGCCGCCGACATGCCGCGCGAGACGAGCGGCCGTCGGCTAGGTCCGCGCGGCGTCGCGGTGACCGCCACCATCCTGCTGGTCCTCATCTGGCTGCTCTGGGCACTCCACCTGTTGCCTGGCTTCTGGCTGCTGCTGATCGGCACCGCGCTGCCGCTGCTGCTGTCGGTCAGCCGGCGGGCGGTCGAGCACCTGCTGCGACCGGTCGATGGGGCGCCCGACGAGGGCGAGAATGGCGGCGCCCCGGTCATGGCCGCAGTGGCGCTGGAGCGCGGCCTGCGCGCCGGGCTCATCATCGGCGCGGCCTTGCTGCTCGCCTATGCGTGGAAGATCGACCTGATCGCGCTCACCGCCCGGGACACGGTCTCGACCCGCCTGATCCGCGGCGGCCTGAGTGCGGTCGTGATCGTGCTGGTCGCCGATTTCCTCTGGCGCCTGGCGCGGGCCCTGATCGACCGCAAGATCGCCGGCGCGATGGCGGTGGTCCATGTCGACGGAGAGGACGCGCGGCGCCGCGCCAGGCTGCGAACCCTGCTGCCGATCCTGCGCAACATGCTGTTCGTGGTGGTGATGGCGGTGGCGGCGATGATGGTGCTGTCGGCGCTGGGGGTCGAGATCGGCCCGCTGATCGCCGGCGCCGGCGTGGTCGGCGTCGCCGTCGGCTTCGGCGCGCAGACCCTGGTGAAGGACATCATCAGCGGCGTCTTCTACCTGCTCGACGACGCCTTCCGCGTCGGCGAATACATCCAGAGCGGCAGCTACAAGGGCACGGTCGAATCCTTCTCGCTGCGCTCGGTCAAGCTGCGCCACCATCGCGGGCCGCTCTTCACCGTGCCGTTCGGCGAGCTGGGGGCTGTACAGAACATGAGCCGCGACTGGGTCATCGACAAGATGCAGATCGGCATCACCTATGACAGCGATCTCGACAAGGCGAGGAAGATCATCAAGCAGGTGGGCAAGGAACTGGCCGCCGATCCGGAATTCGCCCCACTCATCCTCGAGCCGCTGAAGATGCAGGGTGTCGAGCAGTTCGGCGACTACGCGATCCAGATCAAGATGAAGATGATGACCAAGCCGGGCGAACAGTTCGTCATCCGGCGCAAGGCCTATGCCCTGATCAAGAAGGCCTTCGACGCCAACGGGATCCATTTCGCCTTCCCCACCGTGCAGGTGGCGGGCGGCGAGGACAACGCCGCCATCGCCCGCCAGGCGCTCGAGCTGACCAAGCCGCCGGCGCCGGAGGGTGTGTAGCGCAGGTGTTCTGGCTGCACGCGACGAATGCGTTCCCTCTCCCCTTGTGGGAGAGGGTCAGGGTGAGGGGTCGTTGCAGCGCCGGATGGATACGACCTATCGCCGCCGGCGATGCGCACCTCGCGGCGCGCCACCCCTCAGCCAGCTTCGGCTAGGCTCACTGCGTTCGCCAAGCCTGCGCAACCTTCTCCCGCAAGGGGAGAAGGTCGAGCGTCCCGTCACCCCTGATAGGTGGCGACGTAATCCGCCTCGTCGATCTCGATGATGGTCGGCGCCTTGCGCCTGGCCGCCGCGCGCAGCTGCGCCGGCAGATCGGCCGGGTCCTTCAGCTTCACCGCCTCGCAGCCGAAGCCCTTGGCGAGGAGCTGGAAGTCCGGCGTCCAGATGTCGACGCCGATCGGGTGGATCTGCTTGGAGATCATGTAGTTCTTGATCTCGCCATAGCCCTGGTTGTTCCACAGCAGCACGATCACCGGCGCCTCGATCTCGCGCGCCGAGGCCAGCTCCTGGATGGTGAACTGGAAACCGCCATCGCCGACCAGGCACACCACGGGGCTGTCCGGTGCCGCCAGTTGCGCGCCGATCGCGGCGGGCAGCGCATAGCCCAGCGTGCCGAAGCCGGTCGAGGACGTGAAATACCGGCGCGGCGCGGCGGAGGGATAATAGACCGAGGCCGCATAGACCGGCTGCGCCGAATCACCGACGATGACCACGCCCGGCAGGGCGTCGCGCGTGGTTTCCAGCAGGTGCAGGCAGGCGCGGTAGAGCGGGCTGAGGTCGGCGATCATCTTGTCGCGCATCGCGGCGGCGCGGCCGGCGCCGTCGCGGCGATTCGCGGCCAGCAGCAGCGGCACCAGCGCGGCGCAGGCCTCCGAGGCCTCGGCGATGATCGGCAGGTCGACCAGGCGCGAGCGGGCGATCTGCTCGGCGTCGATGTCGATGCGGATGCTCTGGCCCAGGAAGCGCGCGCCGCCCAGTTCCAGCCAGTCGTAATCGGTCGGGCCGAACTCGGTGCCGATGGCAAGGACGACATCGGCCTCCTCGATCAGCTTGATGCAGGGCGGCATCGAGGGGTTGGCCGGCACCGCCAGCGGATGGCCGGGCGGCAGCAGGCCGCGGCCGTTCACCGTCATCAGCACGGGCGAATCCAGCATCTCCGCCAGCTCGCGGATGAAGGGCGCCGCGTCCTGCGCGCCGCCGCCGACCAGCAGCAGCGGCATCTTCGCGCGGTTGAGCATATCGGCGGCCTGCTGCAGCGCCGTCGGCGAGGCGGCGGGTGGCGCCGGCGGGGTCGCCGCCTTGACCGGCGGCAGGCCCTCGGCCGAGGCGGTGATGACATCCAGCGGCAATTCGATATGCACCGGGCGCGGGCGCGCGCCGGCGAAAATCGAGAAGGCGCGGGCGACGACCCTGGGCAGTTCCGCCGGCTTGGTCACCGTGTGGCTGAAGGCGGAGACCTGCTTGATCAACTGGCGCTGGTCCTGCAGCTCATGCAGCCAGCCCTCGCCGGAGCCGATCTGGCCCAGGGCGTTGACGGCGGAGATCACCAGCATCGGAATCGAATCGCCATAGGCCTGGCCCATGGCGGTGGCGATGTTGGTCATGCCCGGGCCGGTGATGATGAAGCACACGCCCGGCTTGCCGCTGACCCGCGCATAGCCGTCGGCCATGAAGCCGGCGCCCTGCTCGTGGCGCGGCGTCACGTGGCGCAGCCTGGTGTTGGGCATGCCGCGATAAAGCTCCACCGTATGCACGCCGGGAATGCCGAAGACGACCTCGACGCCATAGGCTGCCAGCAGCTCGGCCAGATACATGCCGACGGTTTTCATGGATACTCCCCTGATCCGAAACGCTTTCCCGCCCGCGGCGCGCTGCCGCCTGCACAAATCCTGGGCGGATTTCCGCCTTCCTTTAGCGCGTTCGGCGGCGATTTGCGATTCCCTTCGACTGCGCGGATTGGCTCATTTGACTCTCCCGCGGCCGGACGCCATTGATGGGCCGTTCCCGCGGCCTTTCATGTGGTTCGCATGCAGTTTCGCACGGTGGTTCTTGGTCTGGTACTGCTCGCCGGCGTGGCGGGGGGCGGCTATGCCGTCTGGCGCGAGCAGCAGAAGGATTGGCTGCCCGACGGCTTCGCCCGCGCCAACGGGCGCGTCGAGGCGACACAGATCGAGATTGCCACCAAGCTGCCCGGCCAGTTGCTCGAGGTGAATGTCCGCGAGGGCGACGATGTCGCCGCCGGCCAGGTGCTGGCCCGGGTCGAATCCGACGAGGTCGAGGCCCAGCTGCGCGGCGCCGAATCCGAGGTCGCGCGTTATCGCCAGGGCTTGTCGGAGGCGCAGGCCCAGTTGGCGAGCCTGCACAGCCAGACCGCCTATGAACGCAGCGAACTAACCCGCGTGCAGAAGGTGTTCGAGAAAGGTTTCGCCTCCAAGGACAAGCTCGAGGCGCAGCAGACCAAATACGCATCCGCCCAATCGGCGGAGCGCGCCGCGCAGGCGGCGGTGGACGGGGCCGCCGACGCGATCAACACCGCCCAGTCGGAGATCGACCGGCTGCAAAGCCTGCTCCTGCATGCCGAGCTGAAGGCGCCCAAGGCGGCGCGGGTGCAGTACCGCCTGGCCGAGCCGGGAGAGATCCTGGCCAGCGGCGGCCGCGTCCTGACCCTCATGGATCTCGATGACGTCTATATGACGGTGTTTCTCTCCGCGGCCGATGCCGGGCGCCTCGGCATCGGCAGCGAGGCCCGGCTGGTGATGGACGCCGCCCCCGACTACGTGTTCCCGGCCAAGGTCTCTTTCGTCGCCGCCGACGCGCAGTTCACGCCCAAGTCGGTCGAGACCCAGAGCGAGCGCGAGAAGCTGATGTTCCGCGTCAAGCTGGTGGTCGATCCGGCGCTGGTGCAGAAATTCCGCGCCCAGGTGAAGCCGGGCCTGCGCGGCATCGCCTATGTGAAGGTCCGCGCCGACGCGCAATGGCCGGCCGAACTGACGCCGAAGCTGCCGCAATGAGCGATGCGGACGAGCAACCGGGGAACGGTGCGCGCGTCGCCGAGCTGAGGAACGTCTCGCATCGCTACGGCAAGCTCGCGGCGCTGCAGGGCATCGACCTCGCGATCCCGGCCGGCTGCATGGCCGGCCTGATCGGCCCGGACGGCGCCGGCAAGTCCACCCTGCTCGGCCTCGTCGCCGGCACCAAGCGCCCGCGAGCCGGCGCGATCCGCGTGCTTGACGGCGACATCGCCGAGACGGCGCACCGGCGGCGCTGCTATGCCCGCATCGCCTTCATGCCGCAGGGCCTGGGCAAGAACCTCTATCCGACCCTGACGGTGGCGGAGAACCTGCATTTCTTCGGCCGGCTCTATGGCCAGGACCGGAAGGAGCGCGACGCGCGCATCGCCGAACTGCTGGCGGCGACCGGATTGGCGCCGTTTCCCGACCGGCCGGTCGGCAAGCTCTCCGGCGGCATGAAGCAGAAGCTGGGATTGTGCTGCGCGCTGATCCACGACCCCGATCTGCTGATCCTGGACGAGCCCACCACCGGCATCGACCCGCTGTCGCGCCGGCAGTTCTGGGACCTGATCGACCACATCCGCGCCCGTCGCAAGGGCATGAGCGTGCTGGTCGCCACCGCCTACATGGAAGAGGCCGAGCGCTTCGACTGGCTGGCGGCGATGTCCGAGGGCCGCGTCATTTCCACCGGCACCGCCGCGGATTTCGAGCGCCGCACCGGCGCGGCAAGCCTGGAGGCGGCTTTCATCCAGCTGCTGCCGGCGGAGAAGCGCGAAGGCCACCAGCCCGTGGTGCTGCCGCCACGCAGCGGCGACGACGGCGCGCCGGCGATCGAGGCCAGCAATTTGACCTGCCGATTCGGCGACTTCACCGCCGTGGACAGGGTGAGCTTCCAGATCCACCGCGGCGAGATCTTCGGTTTCCTCGGCTCCAACGGCTGCGGCAAGACCACGACGATGAAGATGCTGACCGGCCTGCTGCCGGCCACCGAGGGCGAGGCGAAGATCTTCGGCCGCACGCTCGACGCCGCCGACCTGCAGACCCGCCGCCACGTCGGCTATATGTCGCAGAGCTTCTCGCTCTATTCCGAGCTGACGGTGCGGCAGAACCTGGACCTGCATGCGCGCCTGTTCCACCTGCCGGCCGAGCAGGTCGCGCCGCGCATCGCCGAGATGCTGCAGCGCTTCGACCTGGAGGCGGTCGCCGACACCCTGCCGCCGGCGCTGCCGCTCGGCGTGCGGCAGCGCCTGTCGCTCGCGGTCGCCCTCATCCACAAGCCGGATTTGCTGATCCTCGACGAGCCGACCTCCGGGGTCGATCCGGTGGCGCGCGATGCGTTCTGGCGCTATCTGATCGCGCTGTCGCGCCACGACCGCGTCACCATCTTCATCTCCACCCATTTCATGCACGAAGCGGAGCGCTGCGACCGTGTCTCGCTGATGCACGCCGGAAAGGTGCTGGCGGTGGGCGCGCCGGCGGACCTGGCGCGCGAGCGCGGCGGCGCCTCGCTCGACGACGCCTTCGTCGCCTATCTGCAGGATGCGGTCGGCGACGCCGTCGCGCCGCCCAGCGGCGATCTCGCCCGCTCACCCGATGACAACGGCCGCGGGCTGGAAGCGGCGGCGCGTGCCTTCAGCTTCGGCCGCCTGCTCGCCTTCGCCGCGCGCGAGCTGACCGAGATCCAGCGCGACCCGATCCGCCTGACCTTCGCGCTGCTGGGGCCGCTGATCCTGCTGGTCACCTTCGGCTTCGGCATCTCTTTCGATGTCGAGCGCCTGCCCTTCGCCGCCTATGACGCCGACCGCACGCCGGAAAGCCGCGAACTGCTCGAGGCGCTGAGCGGCTCGCGCTATTTCGTCGAGCAGCCGGCCCTGGCCGGCCCGGCGGAGATGGAGCGGCAGTTGAAAAGCGGCGCCCTCAGCCTCGCTTTGGAGATTCCCGCCGGCTTTGGCCGCGACCTGTGGCGCGGCACGCAGCCCCAGGTCGCGGTCTGGCTGGACGGCGCGACGCCGTTCCGCGCCGAGACCGCGCGCGGCTATCTCGACGGGCTGGTGGTCCAGCATGCGGCGGAGTTGGCGCGGCGCCAGGGGCGCGATGCCGACGCCCTGCTGCCCGCCGGCATCGAGACGCGGCTGCCGTTCAATCCCAGCTTCGAGAGCGTCTATGCCATCACGCCGGGCATCATCATGCTGCTGCTGGCGATGATCCCGGGCATGATGACGGCCCTTGGCGTGGTGCGGGAGAAGGAGATCGGCTCGATCGCCAATTTCCATGCGACGCCGGTCAGCCGCCTGGAATATCTGGCCGGCAAGCAGGCGCCCTATGTCGCCATCGCCATGGCGAGCTTCCTCAGCCAGTGGCTGGCGGCGGCGCTGATCTTCGGCATCGATCTGACCGGCTCGGCCACGGCGCTGATCGTCGGCGCGCTCGGCTACGTTGCGGCGACCACGGGATTCGGCCTGCTGGTCTCGACCTTCGTGAAGACGCAGATCGCCGCCATCTTCGCCACCTCGATCATCATCATCATCCCGGCGGTCAACTTCTCCGGCTTCTTGACGCCGGTTTCCTCGCTCGATGCCAGCGGCCGGATGTTCGGCCTCGCCTTTCCCTTCGCCTATTTCCAGCAGGTGAGCCTCGGCGCCTTCGTCAAGGGGCTGGACTGGCACCAGCTCTGGACCAACCACCTGGCGCTGGCCGGTTTCGCGGTCTTCTACCTGACCGTGGCCATCCTGCTGCTGCGCAAGCAGGAGGCGTGAGATGGGCAGCGCCTTCAGCAACATCTTCCGCCTGGGGCTGAAGGAGCTGCGCAGCCTCTATGCCGACCCGGTTCTGCTGATCCTCATGCTCTATACCTTCACGGTGGCGATCTACGAGGTGGCGCAGAACGTGCGGATGGAAGTCGAGGACGCCGCCATCGCCATCGTCGACGAGGACCACTCGCAGCTCTCGCATCGCCTGGCCGATGCCTTTCTGCTGCCGCAGTTCAAGCCGGCGGTGGAGATCGCGGCCGGTCACGTGGACGCGGCCCTGGAGAACGGCGAATACATTTTCGTGCTTACCATCCCGCCCCATTTCGAGCGCGACCTGCTGGCGGGGCGCAAGCCGGGACTGCAGCTCGATGTCGACGCCACCGCCATGTCTCTGGCGGGCAACGGCGCGGTCTATATCGAGAACATTGCCCTGCGCGAGATCGCCGGCGCCCAGCACCTGTCCGGCACCGAATCGGCGCTGCCGTTTTCCGTGGTGGTGCGGGCGGCGTTCAACCCCAACCTGTCGTCGCGCCAGTTCATGGCCATCATGCAGCTGACCGAGAACATCACCATCCTGGCCATCATCCTGACCGGTGCCGCGCTGATCCGCGAGCGCGAGCATGGCACCATCGAGCATCTGCTGGTGATGCCGGTGACGCCGTTCGAGATCATGTGCGCGAAGATCTGGGCCAACGGCCTCGCCATCCTGCTGGCGACCGCGCTGTCGCTCTATGCCGTGGTGCAGGCGGTGCTGGACGTCCAGGTCCAGGGGTCGATCCCCCTGTTCCTGGCGGGCAGCGCGCTGTACCTCTTTTCGGTCACCGCGCTCGGCATTTTCCTCGCCACCCTGGCCGGGTCGATGCCGCAATTCGGGCTGCTGTCGATCCCGGTGTTCATCGTGATGAACCTGCTCTCCGGCGCCATGACGCCGCTGGAAAGCATGCCGCTCTGGCTGCAGACCGCGATGCAGGCCTCGCCCTCCACCCATTTCGTCAAGCTGGCGCAGTCGATCCTGTTCCGCGGCGCCGGCATCGACTTGATCTGGCGGGACCTGGCGCCCATCGCCGGGATTGGCGCCGTCCTGTTCGCCATCGCCTGGATCCGGTTCCGCCGCGCCATCGCGCAGACGTGATGCCGGCGCGCCACGCCCCGGCCGGCGCGGGCTTGTGCCTGCGCCAAGCCCGATGCAGGCTGCCCACGCCGCACCGATCCCGGGAACGTTTCGGCGGCCTGCGGCATCCAATCCCGGCCGCCATCCAGCGAGGACACCATGCCGCGCGCGAAATCCGCCAGCCTGCAAGCCGAAGACGATGCGCACCTGGTCGCCCGGGCCAGGCAGCGCGATCCCGCCGCGCTGGCGGAGTTGATGCGGCGAAACAACCGGCGGCTCTACCGCGCCGCCTGGGGCATCTTGCGCGACGAGCAGGAGGCGGAAGACGCCGTGCAGGACAGCTACCTCAAGGCTTTCGCCGCCTTGGACAAATTCCGCGGCGAGGCGGCGCTGACCACCTGGCTCACCCGCATCGTGATCAACGAGGCGCTGATGCGCCGGCGCCGGGGCCGGCGGCTTGTCCTCGGCGCCGACAACGTCGTGCCGCTGCGCCGCCCCGGGGCGGCGGCATCCGCGCGGGACCACGAACCGGGCGCCGAGACGCCCGAGAGCG
>WBZN01001972.1_pt1 | contig 11789 bp, 4 predicted proteins | sample 5204281 | NCBI WGS metagenome assembly WBZN01 (sample SAMN12344347, study PRJNA552823) | activated sludge metagenome | biome: Activated sludge suspended growth; feature: Nitrification reactor; material: Wastewater; isolation source: activated sludge from nitrification reactor of wastewater treatment... | reverse complement strand
GATGCCGCGTTGCAGCTGCCCCATCTGCACGAGGGAGTGTCCCCGGATGTCAGTGCCGAGCATCGCGGCCCACAAGAACTTGGCCTCGTGCGCCGCCTGTAGTGCGCGCAAGCCATGTGCCGCCGCGCCGCGAAACCGCCCCGTGAAGTAGCACTGGCAGGCGAGTCCCTGAAACACGAGCGCGCGGATCCACGGATCCGGATGATGGCGATCTCGAAACGCGTCACGCACGAGCAGCACCACGGAGCGATCGAAGTACCCCGCGCGCGCCGCGGCGAGGCCCAGGAAGAACCGCCCAGCCGCGAGCGTGCGCGGCGCCACCTCCCGCGACCTGGCCCGCTCGAAGCACGCCTGCGCTTCATCTACGCGATCGAGGAACGACAGCGCACCAACGACGAATGCGACGTCGATCGTCGCGACGTCGCCCGCATCGAACGACGTCGCGACGACCTCGGCATAGTGCCCGGCGTAGAACGCCTTCGCGAGCGACGTCTCCCCGAACGCCTTCACAGAGACGCGATTATATGATTGAAATTAAAAAATAAAACAAAAATCACGTCACGATTCGCGCGACCGACGAAAGCCGTCGAAACTCGACGGTTCGCGGGCGCGCCGTTACATCAGGTGCATGTCGAAACCCAACAAACTTGTTTTCGCCCTGATCTCTGCGTCGCTCTCCACCCTCGCGTTCGCTGGCTGCATCGGCAGCAACGACGGCACCGCGACCAGCCGCTCGCTCGTCATCCAGCAGGACTGCGCGACGAGCACCCCCTGCCCCGCCGGCTTCGAGTGTGAGGTCGAAGATGTCACGGACACCACCACCACCAGCTTCTGCCAGTCGGACGACGACTCCGGCGGCACGTGCCCAGCGGGCTACGAGCTCGAGGTCGAGCACGGCCAGGCGTTCTGCAAGCCGCACGGCGGCAGTGGCGGCAGTGGCGGCAGCGGCAGTGGCAGCAGCGGCAGTGACGATGGCGCCGGGGATGACCACGGCCACGGCAGTGACGATGGCGCCGGGGATGGCCACGGCCACGGCCACGGCCACGGCGGTGACGATGGCGCCGGTCATGTCTGAGGTGCCGCGCATCATCCGCGTGATCGAGACGCTCGGTCGATCCCTCGCACATCGCTCCGATCGCGGGGCACGCGAGCTCTCCCGGCGGACCACTCGACACACGACGGAGGCGAAGCCCCGACCCACGCTTCCGGAATCGACGCCGCGCCGGAAGCCCGCGCTGTCCACGCCAGGCGCGGGGCCCGCGATCAAGATGGGGTAGGCTCGCGGTACGATGAACCTGGCCCGGCTGCTGCTCCTCTCCGTTCCCCTCGTCGCTTGCAGCAAGAAGGCGGACCCGCCCGCCGCGCAGGCGAACCCGCCCGCCGCACCCGCGGACGCGCCGGCGATGATCGACCCCGCCGCGGTCAACACGCTCGTTCCCGCGGCGCTCAAGGACAAGCTCGTGTTCGGCAAGTGTGACGTCACCGAGGAGCGCGCGGGCCAGCGGCGCCTCTACACGCTCTCTGCGCCCAAGTCATGGACCGAGGGCGAGATGAAGATGCTCCCCAAGCTGGACCCGCCGCGCGAGGACGGCTGGGGCAACCTCACGGGGATCCACCTCGCCACCAACTGCGACGGCGCGTGCACCGCCAAGGACTGGGCCGCGATCTCCGAACGCGTGGATCTGAGCCAGTTCCGCACGGCGCAGTACACGATCGACAAGGAGGCGACCGGCAAGACCAACCACCTGATCATCGCGCACCAAGACGGCGCCGTGTTCATCACGTACGTGTGGTGGGTCGACGGCGCGCCGAACTACCATCGCTGCAGCGCCACGCTCCAAACGTCGGGCCTCGCGGACGACTCGGCGCCCGATCTCCGCACCGCTACCCCCGCGTTCGAGGCGGCGTGCAAGGCCGTCGCGGTGACGGACCTCTGATCAGCACGCCTTCCGCAGGCATCAGCTACCGGCGAGGGTCGGGGTGTGGCGCCCGCTCGTCGGTGATCACGGACGAGCTTCGTTCGACGAGCGAGATCCCGGACAGTACCGACGCACGGTGGCGAGCACCATCTCGCTGGTGACCGGCTTGGTCAGCACTTCGAGGCCGAGGCCAGATGCGGTGTGCACCGCGTTGCTATCACCTGACAACACGACCACGGGCAAATCGGCGATCGTGGGTTCGCGGACCTGCACAGCTCGAAACTGCATGCCGTTCATGCGCGGCATCATGAAGTCGAGCAAGATCACGCACGGACGATCTCCGCCGCGAATCCGTTCGAGGGCGCGAACCCCATCGGCGGCGGTGATGACGCGATACCCGTGGCCCTCGAGCAGGATCTCGAGCACTTCGCGGATGTCCGGATCGTCGTCAACCACAAGTACGCAGTGGCTATCGTTCATTGGACTGATCTAGCGTACCCGAAGCCGTCGGGCTCAACGGCAATTCGACCGTGAATGTCGAGCCAGCGCCGAGCTCGCTGTCGACGCGGATCGTGCCGCCATGCGCTTCTACGATGCTCCGACAAATGTATAGGCCGAGCCCCAGGCCTCCGTAATGTTCCGAGGACACCGCGCGGGCGAACCTCCCGAAGATCCTGCCGCGCGCGGCCCGATCCATCCCGATGCCGCCATCTCGAACCGTCAGCACGGCCAGGTCGCCCCGCCGGGCGATCTGGATGGTGATCGGACGGCCGGCGCCGAACTTGAGCGCGTTGGACAGGACGTTGGTGATGACCTGGTCGATGCGGGATCGATCCCAGCGCCCGCGCGCTGCGGACGTCTCGGAGATCGTGACCTCACAGCCCGCGCGCGAGAGATCGGTCTCGTTGCGAACCACGATGTCGCGAACCAACCCGCCGAGATCGACGTCCTCGATCGATAGCTGGAGCTGGCGCCGGCCGATCCGGGACACGTCGAGCAGATCGCTGACGAGCCGGGTCAGCCGAACCCCTTGCCGCCGCGAAAGCTCGATCAACCGGCGCAAGGTGAGCGGATCGACCGGTCGCGGCCGATCCGGTTCGACCATCGCGTCGAGCGACAACATCAACGAGGTGATCGGCGTGTACAGCTCGTGAGACGCGACCGCGAGGAAGTCATCGCGAACGCGGACCGCTTCGCGTGCCTCGCGGTAGAGGCGCGCGTTCGTGATCGCGATCGCGGCGGTGTGTGCCAGCTCCTGGGTCAGGGCGAGCTCGGCCTGGCCATAGCGGTGATCGCTCGAGGCCAGGGTGATCGCTCCGACCACCTGGCCCTGCGCGATCAGCGGAACCACCATGACCGAAACGGCGCCGAGCGCGCGGATCAGCATGGCGTGCTCGGCGTTCTCCGTATACTTGGCGAGCTCGGTGTCCGGGAGCTCGTCGAGCACCAACGGGTTCCGGGTCTTGAGCACCGCGGTGGCGGGATGCCGGCTATCGGGGCCCGGTGGAAATTGCCGCTTCAGCTCGTCGAGCAAGGGCTGCTTCGCCGGATCCCGATGGGTGGCGGCGATCCGCACGAGCTGACTGTCATCGAGCATGTCGATCACGCACCACACGGCGAGGAACCGCACCGCGAGCCCGGCCAACCGCGAGGGAATCGACTCGTACTCCAGCGATTCGGTCAGCACCCCGGTCGCTTCGGCGAGGAACGCCGCACGGCGCTCGGCGGCTTCGGCCTTGGCGCGCGCCGCGCGCTCGCGCACCAACGAGCGCGCGGTCTCCAAGGAGATCGCGGCTTGCGACGCCAGGAGCTCGACCACCGCGACCTCCGTTGGCCGGAAGGCTGCTTCGACGAGATCGTTCTCGAGGTAGAGCAACCCGATCGGTTCCCCCTGCCGGATGATCGGCAGGCACAAGATCGAGAGTGGCCGGACGTACGCGAAGTACGGATCGGCGCCGAACCGCTCTGCCCACTCGACGGCGTGATCGAGGACCGCAGGCTCGCGAGTCCGCCACACGTAGTTGACGATCGAGATCGGAACCAGCTTCGACGCTGCGACCGGCAGTGACGGTAATAGCCTGGCCTCGACTCGTTGGTCGGAGATGGCCTCTGCCTCGAGCGTGAGCGCTCCGGCGGTCACCAGGATCAAGTACCCTTTGCGAGCGCCACCGTGCTCCACGACCAACCGGAGCAGCGTGGTCGCCAGGTTCTCGATCGTCAGCTCGCTCGAGATCGTCTGGGAGGCCTTGACCACCGAGAGCAGATCGAGCGCGATCTCCGGTGGCGCGAACGTTCTGCCAGGATGATCGACGGACCGCGGATAGCGCCGCTCGAGCTGCTTGACCTTGCCTTCTCCCCCCCACCGGTGGAAGCACGCGCGTGCCTCGCGCACGAACGTGTCCGCGACCACCTCGAATCCATGCTTACGCCAGAACTCCGATGCGAGCTCGTAGGCGAGCCCTTCGATCTGGACAAAGCCGCCCGCGCGCGCCATGCGGATCGCCTGCTCGTAACAGCGAATCGCTTCCATGTCCTGCCCGGCGATCCGCAAGATCTCGGCCGACACGAGCTGACACGTGTGCGCGAAGTTCCCCGGATGGTGGCTCGCCCATCGGCGCAGGCGGGATTGAAGTTCCGCGGGGTCGGCCCGCTCGTAGTTGCCGGTGAGCGCCAGCGCGCGATAGACGTGGTAGTCGTGGAACTGAACGTGGCCGAGCGACGACCACAACAGCTCCTTGGCCTGACTGCTCGCGACGAGCGCGGCCTCCAGATCGCCGGACAGCAGCCGCGCTTGCAGCTTGATGATGTAGTACCAGCAGACCATCGTGCTTGTCCGCTGCGGCGTCAGCGTGGCCTCGAACGCCACCTCGTCGAACCCCGGTCCTGTGAAGCTCTGGAAATCGACGGTGTCTCCACGCATCACCGCGACGAAGCGCTGCATCCCCAAGATCAGATCGTAGGCGTCATGAAAGTTCGCGCGACGGACGAACTCGAGGCACGGCTCGGACTCGCGGTAGACGTGCTCGAGTGGATCCCCTCGCTCGAGCAGATCGGCGATCAGATGACTACAGCAGAAGCACGCCAGCGTTTGATCGCCGATCTCGACGGCTTCGTCGAATGCGGTGCGAAGATGGCCTTCCATCTCGTCGAGCGGCCGGCTCCAGAACGACAGGGTCTCCAGCGTGAGACGAGCCTTCGCGCGGGCGCCAACCAGGTTCTGGCGTTCGGCGAGCTCGAGCGCCAGCTTGCCGTAGCGATAGGCGTCGGCATACCGATCGAACACCGCGACCAGCACGAATCCCAGGAGGCTGTAGCCTTGCCCCGAGCTGGCGGCATTGCCCTGGGCCAAGCTCAGCTCCACCATGTACAGACCGTGCAGGTACAGCAAGTTGTTGTCGGTGAAGTACGCCGGGCCGGCCATCGTGCTCAAGATCGACATCGCCGCCTTGGTTTCGGGGCGCGTCATCGCCGGGAGATCGATGATGTCCTCGATCTTGCGATCGCCGAGCAGCGCGGTCACGCGGTGGTAGGCAGCCTCGACCTGGTCGAACGTGGGATGGGCGGACAGCGCGATACCGAGCTTGCCGAGCCCTTCGAGGGCAGCCTCGATCGCTTGCGGGATCCGGCCCTCCATCATCCGTGCTTCGACCTCGACGCGGTAGATCTCGGCCGCTTCGACCGGGTTGTCCACGTGGTCGTGCAACACGACGCACAGGCGATCTGCAGCGCGAAATTCGCCGGTGAAGAACTCGCAGCGCGCGGCCTCGAGGTGCAGCTCGTACGCGAGCGGATAGTGACGCTCCCAACCATCGTCGGGCAATAGCGCGTTGCCCGCGCGCAGATAACTCACCGCAGCCGCGTACGCCGCCTTGGTCTTGGCCTTGCGACCTGCCGCCAGGTCGAGCCGCGCGATGGCGAGGCGTTCGTCGGGGTCGGCGATCAAGGCTTGGCCCAAGTTCAAGTGACCCACGATGTCGAACAAGTGATCGTCGAGCTGCTCGGGCGCGGTGGCGGCGTACAGGAGACGCCCGATGTGCAGGTGCAACCCGGGGCGCCGAGACGTGGGCACGAGCGAGCAGGCCGCCTGCTGCACGCGGTCGTGCATGAACGCCACCTGGTCCGAGGAGGATTGGATCAGTCCGCTGGCGATCGCCGTCGCCAGTTCGCGAGCGATCTCGGGCTCCGAGCGCTCGGCGATCACGCCGAGGGTGCGCCGATCTACCGTGCTGCCGATGAACGCTGCACGCGTCAAGATCGAGCGCGTCACCTCGGGCAGCTGGTTGAGCTTCTCCACCATCAGATCGACGATGTTGTCGGTGAAGCCTCGGTCGCGAATCTTCTCGAGGTCCCACCGCGATCTCCCGCTGGTCTGATCGATCTCGATCAACCTCTCCTGGCGCAGCGCCGTCAGGAACTGGATCGCAAACAACGGGTTGCCTCGGGTCTTGATCTCGATCAGCTGCGCGAGCGCTCGGACGTCGTCATCCGATCGATGGACCGTGTCGGCGACGAGCTGCTCGAGGTGTGCGACCGAGAGCGGCCCGACCTCGACGTCGGTCGGGGTGATCCCCCGAGCGCGCAGCTCGGCGATCGTTCGCGACAGCGGATGGCCGGCGCCGACCTCGTTGCTGCGAAACCCGCCGATGACCAGCAGATAGCGGGCCTCCGCGCTCGTGAGCAGGTGCTGCACCAGGGTCAGGCTCGCGGCGTCGGCCCATTGCAGATCGTCGAGGAACAGCACGACGGGATGATCGCGCGTCGCGAACACGCTCACGAACCGCTGAACCACGTGGAGGAACCGATGCTGGGTCTCGTTCGCCGACAGCTCCGGGACCGCCGGCTGCTCGCCGATCAGCAGCTCGACCTCGTGGATCACGTCGGTGATGATCCGGCCGTTCCGTCCGAGCGCCGCCGCCATCTGCCGCCGCCACGCGACGACCTTGTCCTCGGGCTCGGTCAGGACCGTGAGCACGAGGTCGCGGAGCGCGCCCACGACCGTGGCGTACGGGGTGTGGGTCGGCAACTGCTCGAACTTGCCGACCGCGAACAGACCGCGCGCGCCCATCATCGGCACGGCCAGCTCGTGGACCAGCACCGACTTGCCGATTCCCGAATACCCCGAGACCAGCGCGACCCCGGCGGCGCCGGTATCCACCATGCGCTCGAACGCGTGCCACAACCGCGCGAGCTCGGCCTGGCGACCGTACAGTCTCTGCGGGATGCGCAGCGTCGTGGAGAAGTCGCGCTGGCGGAGCTCGAACGGCGCGATCGTCCCGGTCGTTTCCCACGATGCCAGGCAGCGCTGGAGATCGGCCTCGAGCCCCTCGATTCCCTGATAGCGATCCTCCGGCATCTTGGCGAGCAAGGTGTGGACGATCGCCGCGAGGGGCTCCGGGATGTCAGCGGCCACCTCACTCAGCGGGGGCGGAGTCCGCGCGAAGTGGCAGTGAATCCACTCGATCGGGTCGTGGGCGAGGAACGGCAAGCGACCCGAGAGGAGCTCGTAGAACAGGACGCCCAGCGAATACAGATCGCTTCGCTGATCGACCGACCGATGCGTACGCCCGGTGCGCTCCGGTGACATGTATGCGAGCGTCCCTTCGACCGTTCCGGACGCCAGCGGCGCGTAGGGAGCTGGCCGAGCGAACTCGAGCTCGGCGACCTTGAGCTCACCGGTGATCGGGTTGAGCAGGATGCTCTGCGGAGTGAGGTCCGCGTGGATCAGACCTCGCTGATGGATCTTGGCGACCGCCGACACGATCTGGAGCGCGAGCCGGATGAACGCACCGGGATCCATCGGCCTCTCCACGACGCGATCGAGCTCGACGCCACCGAAGTCCTCGACGACGAGCGCCGGCATGCCGTCGTGCGTCGATACCGCCAGGGGTCGCACCAGGACGTCGAGGTCGAGCGCTCTCAAGATCTCGTACTCGTGGTGGAGTCGCTCGTTCTCGCGCGGGCTCGGTCGGATCGGACCGAGCGCCTTGACCAGCACATCCCGGCCATCCTCGGTCCTGGCGCGAAACACCGTGACCCGATCGGTCTGACGTGCGACAGAAGACGCGACGTAATCGATGCTCGTCGAGCTCTGAGACCTGCCGGGGGTAGGAACTTCCAAAGGCGTGCTCCGGTACACGCAAGTTCAGCAAGATCCGAGCCGTGACGCTCGGCTCGGTATTCGTATCACCGCTTCATGCGCACCCCGCCGATCACCTCTCCGCGCTCCGCAGGAAGTGCATGCAGCTCGGGTGGCGCAGGGACCGGTTGTTCTCTGAACACGGACCGAACAGGATCTGTTCGCGTCAGCGCTTCGCGAGCCCGGCATCGATCGTCTGGGCGATGCTCGCGTCGGCCTCGATCGCGGCTGCCCACGCCTTCGCGACCTCGATGTAGCCGGCCTCGTCGAGATCGAACTGGGCGAGCGCCTCGCCGGGCGCGAGGGCCGCGAGGTCGCGCAGCAGCGCCACATAATCGCTCGCGCGCGCGACCTTGGTCCCGGGGACGACGACCCGATCCTTGAACGACGGCGGCGGCGGGATGTCCGCGCCGAGCACGACGCCACCGCGCGCGCGAAACTCCTGATAGAACGCCTCGCGCGTCATCCGGTCACCGAGCCGCGGCACCGGATCGCGGGCGAACCATGCCTGCTCGCGGATCTGCAGCGCGAGGGCGCGGCACATCATCGCTTCTCGATGGACGCTGCCCACCGTGTCGGCGAGCACGGTGGTCGCCGCGGCACGCGCGCGCGGGGCGACCGCGATGTCGTTCTCCGAGGAGAACCGGAACCGGGTCGCGTGCAGTGCGGCGCGGCGAACGCGCCAGTTCGCATCGGTGACCAGCGTGGACGCGGTCGCGAAGTCCCCGGCCTCGAGGAGCGAGAAGATCGGCTCGCGCTTCCGGGTCGGTGCGGGCGGTGGTGACGGGGGGGTGGGCGTCTGCGACCTCGCCCGTTCGAGCGTGGCGGTGAAGCCCGCCGTGTGGTCAGGCAGCGGATTGTTCGCGACCGCGTCGCTCGCCAGCTTGACCGCCGCGTCGAACCGGCCGAGACCGATGTAGGCGCACGCGAGGTGATTCCAGCCGCTCGTCTTCCACATGAGGTCCCCGAGCGAGCAGCCGATCAGCTTCTTCGCGATCACCTCGCACCTCGCGTGATCGCCGACCTCGTCGAGGACCCCGGCGTACGCGTCGAGCTGGCTGGCGTCGAACGCTTCGGGATCGAGCTGATAGGCGATCGAGTACGCCAGGGCGGTGCGCGGGTTGTCCATCGCGGCGTACGCGACGCCACCGTAGGTCAGCCACTGGTCCGCGCGCACGTACCAGCGGCTCGCGTAATCGAGGACCACCATCGCCTCGGAGAGCTTGCCGCTCTGGTAGAGCACCCCCGACAGGATCTGAGTCGCCAGCTCGCGGCTGCCGCGCACCAGGTGAGGGAGCGCGTCGATGACCTTGCCCTGCTGTGCGAGCGCGATCCCGAGGTTGCGATGGATCTCCGCGTTGGAAGGATCGCACGCGACGGCCCACCGTCCGAGCTTCTCGGCGCGCGCCTGGTCGCCGCTCTGCAGCGCCTCGAACATCGCCGATGCGACCTGGGTGAACGCGAGCGGGACGTCGATCTTCGCGGCGTCCCACAGCTCCGACAGGCTCGCGAGCTGGCGGGCGCGCCACTCCGCACCCGCAGCGCCGAGACCCGCGCACAGCACCTGGAAGGCCGCTGGCCCGCGCCCCGCCTCGAGGAGGAGGCGCGCGGCGTGGAGACACGGGCCCGCGCTGATGCCCTCGACGAGGTAGCAAGCGGTGTGGAGCGCATCGAGCGCATCATCGCTCTCGATCGTGCGCGCGGCGAGCTGCGCGACGATCGCATCGGCCCACTCGTTCGCGCCGAGGTAGCCGGTGTGCATCGCGAGCTGAGCAGCTTGCACGGTCACCGCACGAGCCCAGTTGTTGGGACGCTCGCGGTGGAGGCGCGCGATCGACGCCGCGAGGACCGCGCTCTCTTCGGGACCGAGGATGCGAGAGGCCACGGTCACGTGCTCGCGCGCGAACCCGTGGACATCTCCCGCGGCGCGCTCGTCGATGCCGCAGCTGCGCTCCACGATGCCGAGCCAGCTGCTGCCGATCCACCGATCCACGCGCCGCAGCAGCGGATCGATCGCGCCGAGCAGCGCCCGGGCCTCGCGATCCCCGAGCACGTCGCGATGACGGCGCACCAGCGCGAGCGCCTCACCGGCGACGGTGCGCAACGCTCCGGCGATCGGGCTCGCCGGGGCCGTGGTCGCAGCGAGGTAGCGCCCGAGGGCCTGGGCCGCCGCGTAGCACGCCGCCTGCGCGAGGGCCGGCGGATCCTCCTCGCTGGCCTCGGTGAACACGACCTCGAGCCAGCGGTTGACGAGCCGGTCCGCGCGCACGCGAGCGTCGGAGACGTCGCCGAGGCTCTTGCCCTTGTCACCTCGGCGGTCCGAGGTCGGCTTCGCCGGGACCAGCTCGGAGAACAGGGCATCGAGCGCCCGCCGGCTGGGTGTATCCGCCGCGAAGCCTGCCAGCGAGCCGGGATCGAACTCGGCGCTCTTCATCTTGCCCAGCGCGCGCGTGACGATCGTGCTCTTGACCGCGCCGGGGCAGAAGTCGGCGATGTCGCGCGCCATCCGGCGTGCCAGCGTGGTCGCGCCGGCCGCGAGCCGCTCGGCGAGCCCGGCCTCGGCGATCTCGATCGGAGCGCCCGACAGCAGCACGCCACAGCGCGCGATCTCGACGTGCTCGTCACGGCCTGGCTCGGTGAGCTCGATGCGCCACAACTCCTCGAGCCCGCGCCGCCACTCGCCCGCGGCCATCAAGGTCCGCGCGGCTGCGTGCCGTGCGACGGGCCCCAGGTTGCCACGCCCAAGCCCGAAGTGTGCCCACGCCAGCGGCACCTCATCCTCTCGTCCCATCGCGACGAGGGCGTCGAGGAACACGGCGACATCGACGTCGCTGTCGGGCTCGATCCGTCCGAACCCCTCCACCGCGCGCGCCGGGTCCCCCCGGAAGTGACCCTCGCGCGCGTAACACCACGCGACCAGCCGCGGATCTCTGCGCCAGGTGTTGAGGATGCGGGTATGGCGCGACCATGCGGCCTCTCGACCTTCGAGCCGGTCACCGCGAAGCGCGATCGCTTCGTCGAGCCGGCCGACGGCGAGCAGCGCATCGGCGACGTACAGATCGATCTGGATCTGATCCGCGTACCAGGGAAGAACCGGATCCATCGGACGGCCGTGCACGCGGCCACTGCGCTGCGCCTGCGCGAGCCGCGCGCCCTCACGCTCGGTCTCCTCGTCGAGGTCGAGCAGCGCGATGTGTGCGCGTGACTCCTCGTGATGGGTGGTCAGGGCACGCTCGAGCAGGCGCACGCCCTCATCGACGAGGCCCGCGTCATCGAGCCGGTTCGCGGCGGTCTCGATGATGTCGAGGTTCGCCGGCCGGCACATCGCCGCGATCCCCGCGCCCGCGACGGCCTCGAGCTCGGTCGGCGCGAGCGGGTCCGGCGCGCCGGCATCCGCGGCGTCTTCGTCACCGGCGGGCACGAGCTCCGAGTACGGCCGCGCCCAGCACGGCGCCGCGGCGATCAAGCGACGGAGCAGCGCGAAGTCCTTGCCGCTGGCGACCGTCGCGCGGAACCTGGTGAACAGCGACTGCGGGTGTTCCGGGTCGAGCGCCAGGATCAAGTCCTCGAGGTCCTCGCGAATCGCGAGCTCGAGCAGCCGGAGCGCAGGCAGCCGCATCGCCGCCGGCAGCCGGTTCGCGAGCGCCCGCGCGATCTTGGGGCGGTCCTGCGCGGCGGCATGCATCGCGCCGTCGTCGTCCTCCTCGGCATCGTCCTCGTCGTCATCGTCGTCA
>WBZN01001970.1_pt1 | contig 11797 bp, 10 predicted proteins | sample 5204281 | NCBI WGS metagenome assembly WBZN01 (sample SAMN12344347, study PRJNA552823) | activated sludge metagenome | biome: Activated sludge suspended growth; feature: Nitrification reactor; material: Wastewater; isolation source: activated sludge from nitrification reactor of wastewater... | reverse complement strand
GATGGATATGCCGTTGTCGTCGAATAGCACGACGAGGCGGCTGAGCTTCAGATGTCCGGCAAGGTCGATGGCCTCGTGGCTGATGCCTTCCATCAGGCAACCGTCGCCGGCAATCACATAGGTGTAGTGATCGACGAGGGCGTCGCCATGGCGGGCGTTCAGCATGCGCTCGGCCAGCGCCATGCCGACCGCCGTGGCGAGGCCCTGGCCCAGCGGCCCGGTGGTGGTCTCGACGCCCGGGCAATGACCGGCTTCCGGGTGGCCGGCGGTCAGCGCGCCCAGTTGGCGGAAGCGCCTCAGCTCTTCGAGGGTGATGCCCTCATATCCGGTCAGAAACAGCAGCCCGTAGAGCAGCATCGAGCCGTGGCCGGCGGAGAGCACGAACCGGTCGCGGTCCGGCCAGTCGGGTGCCGTGGCATCGAATTTCAGGAAGCGCGAGAACAGCACGGTGGCGACATCGGCCATGCCCATCGGCATGCCTGGGTGGCCGGATTTCGCCGCCTCGACCGCATCCATGGCGAGCGCCCGCAACGCATTGGCCATCCGCGCATGGCTGACTTGCGGCGCGGGGACTGTGTCGAGAGGCTGGGCGAGAGCGTTGGTCATGGTCTCTCCCTCACGCGGCGCGGCTCTTGGCGTCGATCAGGCGCAGGATGCTGGGCGTCAGGATCAGCTGCATCGCGAGATCGAGCTTGTTGCCCGGAATGACGATGGAATTGGCCCGCGACATGAAGCTGTCGTGGATCATCGAGACCAGGTACGGGAAATCGATGCCCCGCGGATTGCGGAACCGGATCACCACCATCGATTCGTCCGGCGTCGGAATCCAGCGGGCGATGAACGGGTTCGAGGTGTCGACCGTCGGCACGCGCTGGAAATTGATGTCCGTCAAGGTGAATTGCGGACAGATGTAGCGGATGTAGTCCGGCATCCGCCGCAGGATGGTGTCCATCACCGCCTCGGTGGAATAGCCGCGGGTGGAGCGGTCGCGGTGGATCTTCTGGATCCATTCGAGGTTGATCACCGGCACCACGCCGATCTTGAGGTCGGCGTGGCGGGCGACGTCGACCGCGTCGGTCACGACCGCCCCGTGCAGGCCCTCGTAGAACAGCAGGTCAGAGCCGGCGGGGATTTCGCTCCAGGCGGTGAAGGTGCCGGCCGGGGTGCCGTAGCGCTCCGCCTCCTCGAGATCGTGCGCGTAGTACCGCATGCGGCCGCGCCCGCTCTCGCCATAGCTGCGGAACAGCGCCTCCAGCTCCGCGAACAGGTTGGCCTCGGTGCCGAAATGGCTCATGTGCTTGTTGCCGGCGGCCTCCGCCTCGGCCATCACGCGCTTCATTTCCGCACGATCGTAGCGGTGGAAGGCATCGCCTTCGACGACAGCCGCGTTGATGCCTTCGCGGCGGAATATCTGGGCGAAGGTGTGCTTCACCGTGGTAGTGCCGGCGCCCGAGGAGCCGGTGACCGAGATGATGGGATGCTTGACCGACATGGCGCCGCCCTCAATTCCGGTAGAGCCCGCGGCGGTTGAACAGCGGCGCCGGCAGCGGCGCCTCATTCATCCGCCGCTTGTAGCCCGCCACCCGAGCGACCTCGTCGCTGTCGCCGAACACCAGGGGCGTGCGCTGGTGGAGCGCCGCGGGGATCAGGTCGAGGATCGGGTTGATGCCATTCGTCGCCGCGCCACCCGCCTGCTCCACCAGGAAGGCAAGCGGGTTGGCTTCGTAGATCAGGCGCAGCCGGCCTTCGGCATAGCCGGGGCGGCTGTCGCGCGGGTACAGGAACACGCCGCCGCGACCCAGGATGCGATAGGCTTCCGCCACCACCGAGGCATTCCAGCGCATGTTGTAGTCGGCGCTGCGGGGGCCCTCCTTGCCAGCCAGGCAATCGTCGATGTAGCTGCGAATGCCGGGTCCCCAGAACCGCCGGTTCGATGCGTTGATGGCGAACTCGCGGCAACCCTTGGGAATCCGCATAGCCGTCCTGACCATGCGGAAGGTTCCGCTGCCCGGGTCGAGCTGGGCTGCGTGCGTGCCGGCGCCGAGCGAGAACACCAGCACCGTTTGCGGGCCGTAGATGGCGAAGCCGGCGCCGAGCTGCATGCGTCCGGGCGCCACGAAAGCGGAAAAGTCCGGGTCGGAATCCGAGCGCGCCGGCAGGATGGAGAAGATCGTGCCGAGCGCGGTGTTGGCCTCGATGTTGGACGAACCGTCCAGCGGGTCGATGGCGACGGCAACCTTGCCGGCGGGATCCAGCGCGATCACGTCATCCGATTCTTCCGAGGCCATGGCTGCGACCGGCGCCGCCGCCAGGGCGGCCAGCACGATCTCGTTGGTGCGCAGGTCCAGCCACTTCTGCTGGTCGCCCCCGGCATTTCCGCCGACGATCCGGCCCAGGGCATCCGCGGCCTCGGCGGCGATCAAGCGGGCGATTTCCGCTGTCGCCCGGCTCAGGGACAAGAAGGTCGCGGCGACCGGAGCCCGCTCAGGACGACCCCCCGCCCAGTCCCGCACGAATTCGCCAAGCCCTTGATCACGTGACACTTATCGTTCCCCCTCAGCCCCGCGCCGCGGCTCTTCTGGTGGTGCTCTGATTCCGCGCGGCTTCGGAAAGCATGGTGGGCGGAGAGGGAGATAAAGGAAATTTGAATTAACTCTTGCTATCTGTTAGAAAAACTTAATGCCTCTGCATCATGCGACCTTGCGCCAGTTGCGCGCCCTCTCCGCGACAATCCGCAGCGGAACCGTCACGGCCGCGGCGCAGGAGCTGAACGTCACGCCGCCGGCGATATCGCTGCAGCTGAAGCTGCTCGAGCAATTGGCGGGGCTGCCTCTGCTGGAGCGGGTCGAGGGCGGCATGCAGGCGACCGACGCGGGCCGGACACTCGCCGAGACCGTCGACCGTATCGACGCGCTGCTGGTCGAGGCCGCCGATACCCTCGACGGGCTGAAGGGCGGCTCCGCCGGCCATGTCCATGTCGGCGTCGTCTCGACGGCCAAGTATTTCGCGCCGCGCGTCCTCGCCGCGTTCAGGCGCGCCCATCCGGGGATCGAGATCCAGCTTTCAGTCGGCAACCGGGAAGAGACCGTCGCCGCGCTCGAGAGCTTCGCCATTGATCTCGCGGTGATGGGCCGTCCGCCCAGCCGCTTCGAGGTCGAAAGGTCGGTGATCGGCCCGCACCCCCATGTCATCGTCGCGCCGCCCGATCATGCGCTGGCCAAGAGCCGCTACATTTCGCCGAAGGTCCTTTCGGCCGAAACCTTCCTGATGCGCGAGGCCGGTTCCGGCACGCGCATGTTGACGGAGCAATTGCTGGCGGAGACCGGGGCCACGCCGCGGATCGGCATGGAGATTGGATCGAACGAGACGATCAAGCAGGCGGTCATGGCCGGGCTGGGAATCGCACTGCTCTCGGCCCATACCGTCTCGGTCGAACTGGCCGACGGCCGCTTGGCGATGCTCGACGTGGTCGGCCTGCCAATCATGCGCCAGTGGTTCGTGGTGCGCCGTACCGATCGGCGGATCATGCCCGCCACGTCGCTGCTGTGGCAGTTCTTCGCGTCGGAAGGCGGCGGTTTCCTGCCGGCGCTCGCGATCGAGACATAGGATATTGGCGTCAACAGTCGCGCGGGCCGCAGACACCGCCCACAATCGCCTGGCGCGACGGACGCGCGGAGATTGCGGCGCACGCCATCGAAGACGGCGCGCGGCCCTTATCGGCTTTCGCCGCCATCCCTTGTCGAATGCCAGATCAGGTGCGACAGGAGCTGAGACGACCTGGTCACCGAAGACTGCACGCTCTCCAGCATCTCCGGCATGCGATCCAGGTCCATGCTGTCGGTGATCTCGAGCGCGGCAAGTTGTGCGTTGCCCACCACCGACGACATCAGATTGCGGTACATCAGGTCGCCCCTGGTATCGAGCGGCTGGGCCATGGCGCGATGCCGCTCGACCGTCTCCTCCTGGAATCGGCGGCGCGCCGTCTCGGCGGCCTTGCGCTCGGTCAGGTCGGTGAACAGGATGACTATTCCCAGCACCCGATCGGGCGTGGAATAGACCGGATCGGCGCGCACCAGCAGCGACTTGATCTGCCCGGTCCTGCTCCGCAGATCGACCTCTTCACGCCAGGAGCGCCGCTGGGTCAGCAGTTCCCGCAAACTGCGGCGTGCCTTGTTGGGGTCGGTAAAGAACGGCGCCAGATCCTCGATGGATTCCAAGTGCGGATGCGCCGACGACAATAGCCGGTCAAAGGATTCGTTGGTGACCAGGATGCGGCCGGTCGGGTCGGCGACGATGACCGGCTGCTCCGACTGGCGGACCTGGCGGCTGACCTGCTCGAACTGGTCCTTGGCAATCAGGGTGCGCACGGAGCGGAACTGCAGCACCACGTCGGAGACGATCTCGCCGACCAGCTTGGCGACGGTGAAATCGGCCACGCTCCAGGATTCAGAGGTGCCTTCGACCAGTTGATGCCACTGGGCGAAGGATCGACGCGGCGACAGATCGGCCGGATCGTCGCCGATCACCACCGGCTTGAACGGGTTGCCGCCCCAGGTCACGGTGCGGACGCGTTCCGGCCTGAACCAGATCAGATACTCGCCCGGCGTGCTGGAGACCGGGACGGCCAGCAGCCCGCTGGCCACTGAAGCGGAATCAACGAAATCCGGTTGGTCAAGGCTCAGCGACGCCGTGGCGATCACGGGTGCGCGCGGCCTGGTATCCAGCCATCGCCCCATGTCGCGCAGCTCCTGCGTCCCCGGCACCTCGCCGGCGGTCAGAATCTGGTCCTCGAACAGCAGCGCGGCGCCGCTGGCGCCCATCGGCTGCAGCAGTGACTGAGGTTGATCGAACAATGCGCCGCGCCAGTCGCCGTCATGCGCGATCGCCTTCAGCAGGCGCTGCTCGACACGCCGCACCGAGAGCGTCGCCTGCGCCTGGACGAAGCTGTCGAGCGCGGAAATCCGGGTGCTGATCGCCTCCGCAAGAAGCTCGCACACCGCGCGCGCCTCGTAGTGGATGAAACGCGGCTGGTAGTGATGGCAGGCGACCAGGCCCCACAGCTTGCCCCCGACCACGAGGGACGCGACCAACGTCGCGGCGACGCCCATATTCTTCAGGTACTGCACGTGGATGGGCGACATGCTGCGCAGAAAACAATAGGACATGTCGAGATCTTGTCCGGTCAGCGGCGACATGCGCGGTATCAGGGGGACCGGCGCATATTCGACGTCGCCGATGATACGGACGCGATTTCGCTCGTAGAGGCGCCGGGCGATCTGCGGAATATCGGATGCGGGATAGCGATTGCCGAGAAACGGCTCCAGCTCCGGCCGGCGCTGCTCGGAAAAGACTTCGCCGTGACCTTCCTGGTCGAAACGGTAGACCATGACGCGATCATAGCCGGTGAGATTGCGGAAGATGTCCGCGGTCTCCTGGGCCAGGATCTGCAGCGTGGCGGCGGAGACGATCCGCCGCAAGGCGCGCTCGACTTGGCCACTCATGTCCACCTTGGGGCCGGCGCGCTCCAACTCGATGATGAGGCCGCCGCCCGCGGGCCGATGCAGCATGCAATCGAACTCGGCAGCAGATTCGCCAACATGACAACGCACCGCGGGCGGGATCGTCTGCAGCAGCACCGAGATGTGCGGCCGCACCCGCGCCGCGAGGTCGCCTTTGATCTCGCTCAGTTTAAGGCCGATCGGCGAGACCGGGAGATGCAGAAATTCAACAGCGTTCGCGCTGCACTGGACGACGGTCAGATCAGGCTCGCGCAACACCAGCAATGCGCCATGCGGCTGGATCGAGCCGGCAAGATGAATCTGCTCACGCTCGCAATTCGAAAGGTCAGCTTGCCCGAAGGCGGGATTCAGTAGCGTGGATGCAACCACGCCCAGAATCCCACGCGACTACCCGTCCTGATCAAGATTCTCATCGGATCTCCCAACCAACCCGTATCGATCGAGTTTCGCGTAGAGGTTTTGACGGCTGAGACCAAGCAATTCGGCCGCAGCGGTTCGGTTTCCGCCAGTCATCTGCAGCGCCGCGTCGACATAGTGCCGTTCGACAACTTGGACCGTTTCCTTGACCAGCTTGCGCAAGGTGCTCTTGCCGAGCTGCTCGGCCACAGGCAGATGGATGCCGCCACGGTCCGAGCCGTCGCCGATGTCGGCCAATCTGCGACCAACATCGCGGATCAACAGGCCGATGAATTTGGGCGCGACGTCCGTAGTGCCGACCGCGGAAATCTCGACCTCGGTGTCGGCGCCGAGCTCGCCATGCAGGGTGGTCGAAAACAAACGGACCACGCCATGCCTTTGAATGGTGGCGAGCAGGACCGTGAGATCGGCGCCCGGGCGGCCCAGCCAGCGGCTCAGCCGCTCGCCATTTAGCCCGCTATTCCCCCCGACCTGGACCAGATCGACGAAGGCCCGGTTGGCGCGCACGATGACGCCTTCGTCATCCATCACCACGAAGCCGTCGGGGATGCGCTCGATCAGTTCCTCAATCGAGACGTTCGCTTCATCAGCCCGCCTCGGCAGGGTCCCGCCGATCGGCGAGAACTGCAGCATGTAGAGGGGCCCCGGCTCCGACGACATCAGCGACGCGCGGACGATCCAAGGGGCATTGTCGCGCCCGACATGGAGCATGATGCCAGGTGCCCTGCCCTGCTCTCGGGCCTGTGCCAGCGCACCCTGGAATGCCTCGCGGTCTTCGGCGGCGAGTTCGGGCAACAATTCACGCCCAGCGACCGGCTTGCCCTTGTGATCGTTCATATCGAGGATGCGGAGCGCCGCCGGATTGGCCTCGACAATGCGCAGATCGACTGCTCGAATCAACAACACGGCCTCCGCGGAGGCGTCGAACAGTATTCGATAGCGCGATTCCACCTGGCGGAGCTTCCAATAGTCGCGCTCCATCGCCTGCTGTGCAGCGATCAGCTTCGATTGGAGGTCGGCAACCGCCTGCAGGGACCGGCCCACCGCGACAAAGCCAGCCGAACCCTCGAGACGCACGGTGGTGAATTCCAGCAATACCTCCCGGCCGCCAGGAAACCGCTGGTTCAGTTGTCGAAAGCCCGAGACGCGGCTGGTGCGGGCGTCTTCGACCATCGAGCGGACTTTGCTGCTGCCGATATCGTCGACGGTGTCGACCCAGGGACGGCCGATAAGATCGCGTACGTGCTCATCGGCGACACCGCCCGCCAAGGTCACATCGCGGATGACCCCTCTCTGGTCGAGGAGGAGGGTGATGTCGGGCCGCGTCATATTGATACTGGTCATCTTGCAGAAGTTTCTTCCGATTTCCCGGGACCTGCCGGCCGACCCATTGGAAAGATCGCGTGCAGACTCGGGAAATACTACTCCAGTTTAAGGGGTTGTGGAAAACTCCTGTCACCTTCGACCGACAAGGGTTAAAGTCATACGCAAACCAGACGTCACCCCGGCTTGACGGCCAGATTACAGAGTTTTGTTTTCTTTCAATATCTTAGAGTGATCCACTCGGCGGTGGGCCCGCGCCGGGACGATCCGTCCGGGCGCGACACTTCGAAGCGCCGCCGCCCGCCCGCGCGCCCGCTCAGTCGAGCGACCCGGCGTGCGGGCCGCCTTCCGCCCGATGGCGCAGCCGGCAGTCAGGCCGCGCGCTGCATCCCGAAATCAGCCCAAACCGCCGTCAACGCCGAAATCAGGTGCTCGATGTCGCGTTCGGTGTGCAGGGGCGACGGCGTGATCCGCAGCCGCTCCGTGCCGCGCGGGACGGTCGGGTAGTTGATTGGCTGGACATAGATGCCGTGCTGCTCCAGCAGCGCGTCGCAAATTGCCTTGCAACGGACCGGATCGCCGACGATCACCGGAACGATGTGGCTGTCATTCTCGAGGCAAGGAAGGCCTGCGGCCTTCAGCCGCTTGCGTACCGCGGCCACCACCGCCTGGTGGCGGAGACGCTCGGAGGCGCTGGCCTTGAGATGCCGGACGCTGGCCAAGGCGCCCGCGGCCACGGCGGGCGGCAGGGCGGTGGTGAAGATAAAGCCGGAGGCGTGGCTGCGCACGAAATCGCACAGGGCCGCCGACCCGGTGACGTAGCCGCCAAGCACGCCGAAAGCCTTCGCCAAGGTGCCTTCGATGACGGTAAGGCGGTGGCACAGGCCTTCGCGCTCCGCGATGCCGCCGCCGCGCGGGCCATAGAGGCCGACGGCATGAACCTCGTCCAGATAGGTCATGGCGTTGTGGGCTTCCGCCACGTCGCAGAGTTCGGCGATCGGCGCGACGTCGCCGTCCATCGAATAGACGGATTCAAACGCGACCAGCTTGGGACGCTCGGAATCCAGCGCCGCCAGCTTGCGGTTGAGGTCCTCGGGGTCATTGTGCGCAAAGAGAAGCTTCTCGGCACGGCTATGGCGGATGCCCTCGATCATCGAAGCATGGTTGCCCTCGTCGGACAGCACAACGCATTGCGGAATGCGCGCGGCGAGGGTGGCCAGCGTCGCCCAGTTCGAGACGTAACCGGAGGTGAAGAGCAGCGCCGATTCCTTGCCGTGCAGATCGGCGAGCTCGCGCTCCAGGAGCACGTGATAGTGGTTGGTGCCGGAGATGTTGCGCGTGCCGCCAGCGCCCGCACCGCAGCGGCGGATCGCCTCGTGCATGGCGTCAAGCACGGCCGGATGCTGCCCCATGCCAAGATAGTCATTCGAGCACCAGACGGTCACCTCCTCGCGATCGCGGCCCCGGTGGTTCGTGGCGCGCGGGAAGTTCCCGGCCTGGCGTTCGAGGTCGGCGAAGACCCGGTAGCGTCCCTCCCGCTGAAGCTCCTCCAATTGACGCTGGAAGAATGCCTCGTAGTTCATGATCGCCTCCAATGGTTGGAAGGGAGAATGTGCGCGCGGGCGCGCGGCTGCAGCCCTGCGACCCCGGCGCGAACCGGTCGGGGGGACGGCATCCGGGGGCGGACCGACCCTTGGCCGGTGCCGCGATCGGCGCCAGCGCGCGGCGCCCATGGCATCCGACCGGCGCCGCCATCACCCGGCGCCCCGCGGCGCAGGCTCCAGCTCCACAGGGCATTGACCGGCAACGGCAGAACCAGGAACCAATGCTCGAGAATGCCCAGGACCAGAATCGTGGCGATCAGCGTCAGTCCGGCGGCATCGAATGCGCTCGCCTCCGCCGCCACTGCGGCCTCGATCACCAGCGCCGCGATCACCGTGGAGACGACGATCGAGACCGGGAACAATAGGTTCATCGGCCGCTTGTTGAGATAGGCCCGCAGGAACTGCAGATGCGGCGGCAGCAGCTCGGCATTCAGGTTCGGCACGCCGAAATACAGGTTCAGCTTGGCGCTTTGCCGCATGCCCCACAACACCAGGAAGGTCCAGGTGCCAACCTGGTTGGGCTGATTCCAGGTCAAGGCCACGACCATCGCCGCGGCGACAAGGATTGCCAGCTCATGGTAGAGAATCGCCGCGATCGCATGCCGGAAATGGCTCCAGCCGCGGCAGCCGGCCTTGCAGGCGCGCTTACGTGGCCCCGTCACGAAGCCCATCAGGAACGCCATCTCCTGCCATCCCCAGACCATCAGGGCGCAGGTGAATGCGAGATACGCGCCGGTCACGTCGGTCATCGCGCTGCTGATCGCGAGACCGTGCATCGACACCGCCAGCAACGCGGTCGCGCCCAGCATGCTCCAGCGGAACGTCTGCGGCGGCAGGCGGTCCAGAAACAGGATGGCCCCGGTGCTGAACCACCAGACGAACATCGTGTAGAGTGCCGGCAGCGCATATTCCGACATCGCGCGGGTTCTCCTACCAGGCCGGCGACATGCGCACATGCGACGGCAGGGCATTGTCCCTGGAGCGCATGAAGAACAAGCCGGCGAACGCGAAGGCGCCGGCGGCAGCGAGGCCGACCCGCTGGATCGCACCGATCGCACCGCCGCGCGCGCGCGCCCTGGCGCTCGCCTCGCCGATCCGGCGCAGCCGCTCCAACCCGAGGTGGAAGCGCGGGTTGTCTATGTCGATCGTGAGCGGGAAGACCTGGCGCGAGATCTCCGAGGTGATACGGAACACCTTGAAGTCATAGTCGGTCGGGTCCATGCCAAGGGCCTCGTGGAACTCCGGCCGGGCATGATCGCGGACGTACATTGTGGCAAAGACCGCAAGCAGGAAGAAGCGGATCCACAGCTTGTTCACGCCCCGCAGCAGCGACGGATTGGCACGCATGATCAGCGCGAAGGCCTCGCCATGGCGGAACTCGTCGTTGCACCATTTCTCGAACCACAGGAAGATCGGATGGAAGCGCAGCTCGGGATGCCGCTCCAGCTGCCGGAAAATGGTGATGTAGCGCGCGTAGCCGATCTTCTCCGACAGGTAGGTGGCGTAGAAGATGAACTTGGGCTTGAAGAACGTGTATTTCTTGGCCCGAGTCAGGAAGCCCAGATCAACGCCGATGCCAAAGCCCTGCAGCGCCTCGTTGATGAAACCGGCGTGCCGCGATTCGTCGCGCGTCATGACCGCGAACAGCTCCTGGATCTCGGGGTTCTTGATCCGCTTCTTGATTTCCGCGTACAGCACGCAGCCGGAGAACTCCGCGGTGATGGAACTCACCAGGAAGTCGACGAATTCCTGGCGCAATCCGTCCCTGATATGCGACAGGTCGAGCTCGAACTCCGGCGGGCGCACGAAGTGATCGCGATTGGCATCGCGGCGGAACTCGGCCATCAGCTCGTCCCACTCGGCTCGTACCGGCGTGATGTCGATACGGTCCATTTCGGCGTAGTCCGTGGTGTAAAAGCGAGGCGTCAGGACCGTCTCGGTCATCGCCATGACGGTCGTCTCGTTCGGAGACTCCAGTTGCAATGTCGCGCTCATCATCGCCTCCTCGGCAGGAACCCGACCTCGAAGAGTTCGGCCAGGATGAAATTCGACGCCAGCCGCGCCCACATGCGCTGGAGGCGATTGGCGCGAATCACGGTCGCGCTCCGCTTGCACCAGACCCTGGCGCCGAAAACGACGTCGCCGGGCGCATCATGGACGGTGACGATATCGCCGGGCTCGACCTCGATGCCTTCAAGCGCCACATGGGCGTGCAGGCTTCTCGACGTCTGCTCGACATCAATGGTGCAGGGCACCGTCATGGCGCGGCGCGATTTGGCAGGGTCCAGGTTCATTGCGCCGACACCTCCGCGTCGAGCAGCATGGCGAAGGCCTGGGCATTGGTGGGTCCGAATGCCCGCAGGTCGATGGACTTCGCGGTCGTCGGATCCTCGATCGTCAGGCGGCCATCGGCCCAGCGGGTGAGACGGAAGGAGGCCTGGGGCCCGATTTCCTGCCGCTTGCGTTCGCGCGCGAAGCCGCGCAGAGCGCCGCGGATGAAGTTGTTCGTGCCCGGCGCCAATACCGCGACCTCGCGCTGGCGAACGCTGTCGAAGACGGTGACCGCGCCGTCGGACCGGTCCTCGAAGCGAAGGTCGCGGCTTTCCAGAGCGACCGACACGGCGACTTCGGCTCCGCCGATGCCGGTGATCCGCGCCGTCGCCACGGCAATGACGGTGAACCCGATCAGAAGCGCCGCGCTGATCAGCGCAGGCTTGGGGAAGGGTTGATTGGCGAAGGGATCGCTCATGGCATCCTCGCTGTCATGCTGCGGCGCTTGCCCGCGGTGGCGTCCGGGTCGGCAGCTTCGCCGGTTCCGGCACGATGGCGCCGATGTTGGCCTGTCCGCCGGTCGCCGCGGCGAGGTTGCGCGCCAGCAACACCGCGACCTCGGCGGGATCGGCAATGCAGCGCAACATCGGCTCCGGCTGTCTC
>WBZN01001969.1_pt1 | contig 11798 bp, 7 predicted proteins | sample 5204281 | NCBI WGS metagenome assembly WBZN01 (sample SAMN12344347, study PRJNA552823) | activated sludge metagenome | biome: Activated sludge suspended growth; feature: Nitrification reactor; material: Wastewater; isolation source: activated sludge from nitrification reactor of wastewater treatment... | reverse complement strand
CGCTCACCATGACCCCCGTCCAAGCCTTCGCCCAATTGTTCGGCGCGCCGCGCGCGCTCATCGGCATGGTGCACGTGGGTGCGCTGCCGGGCACGCCCGCCGCGCACCATTCGGTCGAGAAGCTGGCCGCGCTCGCACTGGCCGAAGCGCGCGCCTATCGCGATGCCGGCTTCACCGCCATCGCCATCGAGAACATGCACGACCGTCCGTATGTGAAGGGCGGCGTCGGGCCCGAGGTCTCGGCGGCCATGGCGGTGATCGGCCGCGACCTCAAGCGCGAGACCGGCCTGCCGCTGGGCGTGCAGGTGCTGGCCGGCGCCAACCGCGAGGCCGTGGCGGTGGCGCACGCCGCCGGCGCCGAGTTCGTGCGCGTCGAGGGCTTCGTGTACGCGCACGTGGCCGACGAAGGGCTCGTCGAATCCTGCGCCGGCGACCTGCTGCGCTACCGGCGCGGCATCGGAGCCGAACGCGTGCGCGTGTTCGCCGACATCAAGAAGAAGCACAGCTCGCACGCGATCACCGCCGACGTGTCGCTGGCCGAGACCGCGCGCGCGGCCGAGTTCTTCATGGCCGACGGCGTCATCGTGACCGGCACCGCCACCGGCGCCGCGGCTTCGGCCGCCGACGTGCGCGAGGCCGTGGACGCGAGCGCGTTGCCGGTGCTCGTGGGCTCGGGGCTCACGCCCGCGAACCTCGCGCAGTACGCGGCCGCGCACGGGTTCATCGTGGGCTCGTCGGTGAAGCAGGGCGGGCTGTGGTCGAACCCGCTCGATCCCGAGGCACTGCGCGCGGTGGCCGCCGCCTTCGCCGCACTGCCGCGCGCTTGAGCCGCATGCCGGACGCCGCGACCACGCCCGAGTTGGTGCTGCTCGGCAACCTGCTCGTCGACGACATCGTGTACGCGGACGGCAGCACGCGCCTTGGCCAGGCCGGCGGCGCGATGCTGTACTCGTCGCTCGCGGCCGTGTTGTGGGACGCGCCCACCGGCTGCGTGAGCGTGCAGGGCAGCGACTATCCCGAGAGCATGCTCACCGAGCTGCGCGGCCGCGGCGTGCAGCTCGACGGCATCCGGCGGCTCGCCGGCCCCGGCATCCGCACGTGGCTGCTCTATGAGCACCACCTGCGGCGCGTGATCCACCGGCTGGGCTGCCCGTCGCACGAGGACGTGTCGCCCGTGCCGGACGACATCCCGGTGGCGTGGAGAGCGGCGCGCGCGTTCCACCTGGCGCCCATGCCGCTCGCCACGCAGACCGCGCTCGTACACGCGATCCGCCGCTGGGAAAAGCCGGACGCGCCCGCGTTCATCTCGGTCGATCCGTATGTGCTCGTGACGCCCGAGTCGCTGGGCGCATGGCGCGAACTGCTCGCGCACGTCGATGCGTTCTTCCCCAGTGAAGACGAGCTGCTGCTGCCCGGTGTGGCCGACGAGCCCGAGCGCGTGCTCGCCTCGCTCGCGGGCGGCCGGCTGCGCTACGTGTTCGCCAAGCGCGGCGCCGCGGGCGGCGTGATGTACGACGCGCACGCCCAGCGGCTGCACGAATGGCCCTCACTCACGCCGGTGTCGGTGGAACCCACCGGCGCGGGCGATGCATTCATGGCGGGGTTCGTCACCGCCATGCTCTCGGGACTCCCGGCCGAGGACGCGCTCAAGCGCGCCGCGGTCACTGCGGGCTTCGCCATCGCCGGCGTGGGCCCTTCCGGACTCTTGAACGCGACGCGCGCGCGGGCAGAAGCGCTGCTCTCGGCATGGTCGCAGTTGGAGGAGCAGTCATGAACGAAGCCCGCTGGCAACTCGCATCCGAAGTCACGCGCGCGCTGGCCGCGCATCGCGGCGTGGTCGCGCTCGAGACCACGGTGGTCACGCACGGCCTGCCCGCGCCCGAGGGCGTGCAGGTGGCGCACGACATGGAGGCCGCGGTGACCGCGGCGGGCGCGGTGCCGGCCACGATCGGCATCCTGGGCGGCCGTGTGCGCGTGGGGATGACCGTGGCCGAGCTCGACGAATTGGCCGCCACGCCCGAGGTACCCAAGCTCAACCTGAGCAACTTCGCCGCCGCGCTGCTCGCGGGCGGCACGGGATCCACCACGGTCGCGGCCACCATGCTGGCGTCGCATCATGCCGGCATCGGCGTGTTCGCGACCGGCGGCATCGGCGGCGTGCATCGCGGCGCGTCCGAAACCGACGACGTGAGCGCCGACCTCACCGCGCTGTCGAAGTTCCCGGTCGCCGTCGTGTGCTCGGGGGCCAAGTCGATCCTCGACCTGCCGCGCACGGTCGAGCGGCTCGAGACGCTCGGGGTGCCGATCTTCGGCTGGCGGTGCGACGACTTCCCGGCGTTCTGGCGGCGCTCGAGCGGCCTGCGTCTGGACCAGCGCTTCGACGACATGGCGCAACTGGCCGAGGCCATCCGCATGCACTACACGCTCGGGACCGGCACCGGCGTCATCGTGGCGAACCCGGTGCCCGAGGCCAGTGAGCTCGACGAGGAATCCTATGAGCGCGCGTTGAATGGCGCGCTCGAGATGGTCGAGTCGCAGGGCATCCGCGGCCGCGAGGTCACGCCCTACATCCTGGATTACATGCAGATGGTCACGGGCGGCGAGGTCACCGCGCCGAATGTGGCGCTGCTCAAGGACAACGCCCGTGTGGCGGGCGAGCTGGCCGTGGCTCTGGCGGCGGCGCGCGGCTGAGGCCGGCGACGCCGGCCGGGCCCGCGGCCGGCGTTCAGGGGCCCGGCCTGCGTTCGGCCCCGGACTTCCCGGCGTTCGTGGGCAGGCCCGTGCGCGTTCGGCGCGGGCGGCCCATGCTCGCCGCAATTGACGGCAACCTCACAGCCGCGCCACCCGTAGAACGGCTACCGTGCGCCCGCCCTCGCACGCAACACACCCCACGCCGGTCGTGACCCGGCGGACCCAGTGGCAGGGACCGAGACGCCCATCGGTCTCCCCGGAGCCCCCATGCGAATCCTTGCCTGCCTCATGCTGCTCGCGTCGCTCGCCGTGCCCGCCCGGGCCGCGGACGAGCGTCCCCCTGTTCGTGCCGTCCGCACCGACCGGCCCGTGATCATCGATGGCCAGCTCGACGAGGACATCTGGAAGCACGAGCACTCGGTCACGAACTTCCTGCAGCAGGACCCCGATCAGGGGTCCGTGCCGCGCCAGCGCACCGAAGTGCGGCTGGCCTACGACGACGACGCGCTCTATGTGGGCGCCCGGCTCTACGACTCGGCGCCGGACTCGATGCGCGTGCGCCTGTCGCGCCGTGACAACGACGCGGGCTCCGACATGTTCGGGCTCATGCTGGATCCCTTCCACGACAAGCGCACCGGCTACTACTTCATGGTGAGCGCCGCCGGCACGCTCATGGACGGCGTCCTCCTGAATGACGGCTGGGACGACGACTCGTGGGACGGCGTCTGGCAGGGGCGCGCGAAGCGCGACGCGCAGGGTTGGACGTGCGAGATGCGCATCCCGTTCTCGCAGCTGCGCTTCCGCAGCTCGGACCCGATGGTGTGGGGTGTGAACTTCAAGCGCTGGGTCCCGCGCTACAACGAAGAGGACGCCGTCGTGTACACGCCGCGGGGCCAGTCGGGCTTCGTGTCGCGGTTCGACGAGCTGCACGGCCTCGATGGCCTGCAGGCCCGCCAGCACATCGAGCTCACGCCGTATGTGACCAACAAGACCGAGCACCTGCGCTTCGACGGCAACAGCCTGCAGCGCTACGACGGCGGCGATCCGTTCCACGGCGACTGGAAGGCCAAGCCCGCCGTGGGCGGCGACCTGCGCATGAGCCTCGGCACCAAGTTCACGCTCAACGCCACCGTGAACCCGGACTTCGGCCAGGTCGAGATCGACCCGGCCGTGGTGAACCTGTCCGACGTCGAGAGCTTCTTCAGCGAGAAGCGCCCGTTCTTCACCGAAGGCGTGAGCGTGTTCCGCTGCGGCAACAACGGCGCCAACGACTACTCGAACTTCAACTGGCCCGAGCCCATCTTCTTCTATTCGCGCCGCATCGGGCGCGGACCGCAGGGCACGCGCGGGCTGCCGAACTCGGACTACCTCGATCTGCCCACCGCCACGCACATCCTCGGCGCGGCCAAGATCACCGGGCAGCCGGCGCCGGGCTGGAACGTCGGCAGCGTGCAGGCGCTCACGAATCGCGAAGAAGCCACGCTGCGCACCGCGGGCCTCGAGTCGCGCTACGGCGTCGAGCCCATGAGCTACTACGGCGTGTGGCGCGGCATGCACGAGATGAACGACCGCCGGCAGGGCCTGGGGCTCATGGCCATGACCACGGCGCACTTCTTCGACAGCGGCACCGACCCTTTGCGCGACGAACTCAACCGCAACTCGGTCGTCACGGCGATGGACGGCTGGACGTTCCTCGACAAGGACCGCACCTGGGTGATCTCGGGCTACGGCATGGCGTCGCGTGTCGAGGGCAGCACCACGCGCATCGCGCGGCTGCAGCGCAGCTTCCCCCACTACTACCAGCGGCCGGACCGGCCGGGCCTCGGGGTCGATCCGACGGCCACCACGATGGCCGGGTACGGCGGACGGCTGTGGCTCAACAAGCAGCAGGGCAAGGTCATCTTCAATGCCGGCCTCGGCGCGATCTCGCCCGGGTTCGACAACAACGACCTCGGCTTCCTGTTCGGTGGCGACATCGTGAACGGCCACGTCCTGAGCGGCTACCAGTGGAACGAGCCCAAGGGCTGGCGGCAGTACGCGAACCTGTTCGGCGCGGTGGCCTCGAGCTGGGACTTCGGCGGCAACAGCACCATGAAGATGCTGTTCATGGGCGGCAACCTCGAGCAGCGCAATCACTGGAGTTGGAGCGGCAACGTGTTCTACAACGCCGAGGCGTTCAGCGCGCGCAAGACGCGCGGCGGTCCGCTCATGGTGACGAAGCCGGGTGGCAGCCTGAGCCTGAACTTCGACACGAACAGCCGGAACCCGTGGTTCTGGGCGATCGGCACGAACCCGAGCTGGTCGGCGGACGGCTCGTGGGAACAGCAGGTGAACCCGAGCATCCGCTGGCGGCCGAAGCCGAACCTGAGCCTGAGCGGCGGTCCGGACTTCTATCGCGGGCACACGGACTCGCAGTGGCTCGGCAACGACGGCACGCTCGCCACCGGTTCCGTGTTCGCGGAGCTGGAGCAGACGCAGTGGTCCATGAACCTGCGCGCGGACTACGCGGCCACGCCGAACCTGAGCATCCAGGTGTTCGTGCAGCCGCTCATCTCGACGCTCGACTTCCACGACACGAAGGAGCTCGCGAGTTCCCGCACGTATGACTTCATCCCCGTGAGCAGCGGCACCGTGTTCGGCCAGACGTTCGGTTCGTTGCGCGGGAACGCCGTCGTGCGTTGGGAGTACGCGCCGGGCTCGAGCGCGTTCTTCGTGTGGACCCAGGAGAGGGCCGACGCCGATGGCATCTCGGAGTTCGACCCCAACCACTCCTATCGCGTGGTCTCCAAGGCCCCGGCCAACAACGTGTTCCTGATCAAGGTCGCGCACCACTTCGACATCTAGTCTCTCGTACCGCCGTCACGCCGAAGCCCGCCGCGGAGTCACGATCCGCGGCGGGCTTCGGTGCTTCCGGAGGACTCGGGCTAGAGCCGGTCAGCGCCCGCCCTGCATGACGTCCAGCACGCCGGGCTCGCGGCCGCCACGGCGCACGCCGCCTTCGGCCTCGGGCACATCGTCGCCCTCGCCGGGGGCCAGGAACAGGTTCTTCTCGAGCCCGTGCTGGCGGTCGTAGAGGTCGCGGTAGCGGCCGTTCAGGGCATACAGCGCCTCGTGGTCGCCGCGCTCCACGATGCGGCCGTCCTCGACCACCAGGATCTGGTCAGCGCGCCGGATCGTGCTCAACCGGTGCGCGATCACGAACGTGGTGCGGCCTTGCATGAGGTGCTGGAGCCCGGCCTGGATGTGCGCCTCGCTCTCGGAGTCGAGGCTCGACGTGGCCTCGTCGAGGATCAGGATGCGCGGGTCCGCGAGGATCGCGCGCGCGATGCTCACGCGCTGGCGCTGGCCGCCCGACAGCTTCACGCCGCGCTCACCGACCACGGTGTCGAGCCCCTCGGGGAAGCGGCTCGCGAACTCGTCGACGCGGGCGATGCGGCACGCCTCGAAGATCTCGGCCTCGGTGGCCAGCGGGCGCGAGAACGCCACGTTCTCGCGGATCGAACCCGCGAACAGGAAGCTGTCCTGGAGCACCACGCCCAACTGCGTGCGGAACGAGTCGAGCCGCACCGTCGACAGATCGGTGCCGTCCACCGTCACGGTGCCGGCCCCCGGCGTATGGAACGCCGAGATGAGCCCGATGATCGTGCTCTTGCCCGAGCCGCTCGAGCCCACGAGCGCGGTCACGGTGCCGGCGGGCGAGGCGAACGACACGTCCTTCAACACGGGCTTGTCGGCCTCGTACGCGAAGTCGACGTGATCGAACGCGATGTCGCCGCGCACGCGGCCCAGCACCTGCGTGCGGCGCGGGTCGTCGTCCTCGGCGCGGTTCGCGAGTACTTCCTGCGTGCGCTCGAGCCCGGCGATCGCCTCGGTGAGCTGGGTGCCGATCGCCACGATCTGGAAGATGGGCGCGATCAGGAAGCCCAGGAACATGGTGTAGGTGAAGTAGCCGCCCAGTGTGAGCGTGCCGGTGAGGATGTGGCTGGCGCCCACGTACATGATGATCGCGCCGACGATGCCCAGCAGCAGCGAGCTCGACAGCTGCATGACGCTCTGCGCGGTGAGCGTGGCGAGCACGTTGTCGAGCAGGCGCTTCACGCCCTCGGCGAACACGTTCTGCTCGCGTTCTTCGGCGTGGTAGCCCTTCACCGTGCGCACCGCGCCCAGCGACTCCGTGAGCCGGCCGGTGACGTCGGCGTTGATCTTGCCGCGCTCGCGGAAGATCGGCCGCATGGTCACGAACGCGCGGTTCAGCACGAGCGCGAAGCCGATGAGCACGGTGGCCGTGATGAGCGTCATGGTGGCGTTGATGCGCAGCAGCACGACCAGCGAGATGAGCGCGGTGATGATGCCGCCCACGAACTCCACGAGCCCGGTGCCGATCAGGTTCCGCACGCCCTCGACGTCGCTCATGATGCGGCTCACGAGCGAGCCCGTGCGATTGGTGTCGTAGAAGCCCACGGGCAGCCGCGAGATGTGGGCCTGCACCTTCTGGCGCATCTCGGCGATCAGGCGCTGTGCTTCCTTCGACAGCAACTGCGTGAGTGCGAACGACGTGGCGCCCTGGGCGAGCGTGGCGGCCACGACGATGCCCACGAGCGGCAGCAGCATCTCGATCTGGCGCTTGCCGATGACGTCGTCGATGAGCCACTTGGTCGAGGCCGGGAGCACGAGGCCCGTCACGCGGTTGACGGCCATGAGCAGGAAGCCCAAGCCGAGCATGCCGCGGCGCGGCTCGACGAGCGACCAGATCATGGGCCACACCTTGGCGAGCGACGGGGCGGGCTTGGCGGCGGGTTTCGGGGTCACGGCGGGGGGTGCGGCTGCGGACATGCGGAGCTCCGATGGGGTGAGGGTGCCGCGCCACTCTATAGGAGGACGGCGCGGCAGGCCCGCGGCGCAGGGGGCGCCGGGCGCCTGTTCGGATGCATTCGTGCCGTCCACGACGCACGAAATCCCGCGTGATGACCGGCGCTGGGCACTGGCGGCCGGGGCGGTCGTGACGCCCGCGCGGGCGGCCGCTATACTCCGGCGGCTACGCACCTTGCACTCGGCTACCTGCGCTTGGATCTTCCCTTTGGATCTTCCCGAGGACCTCCGTGAGCCACGTCTCTGAACTCCGCCTCCGCGACACCAGCGTCGAGGCGGCGCGCCGCAAGCTGTTGGCCGGCGAGCACCTGACCCAGGAAGAGGGCGTGAAGCTGTTCGACGCCCCGGTCATGGAACTGGGCCGCTTGGCCGACGCCTACGCGCGCGACAAGCACGGCGACCGCGTGTACTTCACGGTCAATCGCCAGCTCAATCCCACGAACGTCTGCGTGCTGGCGTGCAAGTTCTGCGACTACGCCAAGAAGCCGGACGCGCCCGGCGCGTACACGATGACCAAGGAGCAGATCCTGGCGCACGTGGACCCGGAGATCACCGAGATCCACATCGTGGGCGGGCTGCACAACAAGTGGCGCTTCGACGACTACCTGCAGATCATCCGCTGGGTGAAGGAGAAGAAGCCGGATCTGTCGGTGAAGGCGTACACGGCCGTCGAGATCGACTTCTTCTGCCGGCTCACGAAGAAGCCGGCCGACTGGGTGCTCGGCGAACTCAAGGCCGCGGGCCTCGACGCGCTGCCGGGCGGCGGTGCCGAGGTGTTCAGCGAGCGCGTGCGCCGCGAACTGTTCGGCCAGAAGATCGGCGGCAAGCGCTGGCTCGAGATCCACGAGATCGCGCACCAGCTGGGTATCCCCAGCAACAGCACGCTGCTCTACGGCCACATCGAGACGCGCGCCGAGCGCGTGCAGCACATGATCGACCTGCGCGATCTCGAGACGCGCGCGCCGGGCTTCTTCGCGTTCATCCCGCTGGCGTTCCAGCCCGGGGCCACCGGGCTCGTGCGGCGCCAGGCGTCGGCGATCGAGGACCTCAAGACGATCGCGATCTCGCGCATCATGTTCGACAACGTGCCGCACGTGAAGGGCTACTGGGTCATGCTCGGGCAGGACACGGCCGCGGCCGCGCTCAGCTTCGGCGCCAGCGACCTCGACGGCACGATCGGCCAGGAGAAGATCGCGCATGCCGCCCTCGCCAAGAGCCCCGTGGGCATGGCCGAGGCCGGCATGGTGCAGATGATCCGCGAGGCGGGGAAGACCGCCGTCCAGCGCGACGCGCTCTATCGCGTGATCCGCGAATACCCGCGCACGACCGAGGCCGCTCCGGTGGCCGCGAGCGCATAGGAACCATCGCCATGGCCCACGTGCATTCCCCGGGATTCCTCGCCATCGTCCAGGACGCCAAGTCGCGCGTGCGCGAGTTCAGCATCGACGAGTTCCTGCAGCGCCTGCAGGCCGGCGAGCGCTACGTGATCCTCGACGTGCGCGAGGACAACGAGTGGGCGAACGGCCATCTGCCGAGCGCGCATCATCTGGGGCGCGGCGTGATCGAGCGCGACATCGAGCAGCTGCTGCCCGAGAAGGACACGCCCATCGTGCTGTATTGCGGTGGCGGGTTCCGCAGCGCGCTGGCGGCCGACAACCTGCAGAAGATGGGCTACACGAACGTCACGTCACTCGATGGCGGCTGGCGCGGCTGGAACGAGCGCGGCCTGCCCACGGTGAAGCCCGAAGCCTGAACGCCGGCGCGCGGCTCAGGCCGCGCGGTCGAGCGCGTCGGTGGCCGGCTGGTCGCGGCGCGGGGTGCGTGCAGCCGGCAGCAGATACGGCAGCCGGACGATCAGCATGGCCCCGAACGTGGCGATGAACACCTCCCATGCGCCGGGCCCGCGCCACGGCGCGAAGGGCAGCCCCAGCAGTAGTGCCACGGCACACGCCAGCAGTGCGGCCGGGATCACCACGACCGGCAGCGTGCGCCAGCCGGCGACATGCCGCGGGTCCTGGCTCGTGACCTGGGCGGGCTCGGGCGGCAAGCCGGCCGGCCGGGTGGTGTCGGTGGCCGGGGTCGCCAACGCTTGCTCCAGCGTGCTCGCGAACCGTGCGGCCGCGTACTTCATCTCGCGCATGCGGCGCACGTCCGCGTCGCGCAGGGTGAACACCGCCACGCTGCCATCGTCGCGCTGCCACCGCACCGCGACGCGATGCGTGGGGAACCACGACCGCATGCCCGGCACGGACGTGATGCCGACGATGCGTTCGCGCCGCACCGTGAACGCGGCGCGTTCACCGGTGAACGACAGGCCATGCGCATCCGCGTACACGAAGCCGACGTCCCAGTCGGAGTAGCCTTCGTAGAGCCGCGGTGTGTCCCCCGGGGCGAAGCCCGAGTAGTGTGCGGCGTTCGGGAGCGCGAGCCGGCGCGCGAGCGCGTCGCGCCACGGGGCATAGGCCGCGGTCGCGCGCTGGTCGAAGAGCACGAGCATCACGACCGCGCCGAGCACGGCTCCCGACAGTGTGACGGTCGCCCCCGGGAGCGCGGCCGGGAATACGCGCGCCAGTTGCACGACCACGGCGGCCGCGAGCGCGCACGCGGCGAACGAGGTCCAACCCAGCGCGTTGGCGCTCCGGGCGCGAGCCGTGGTGCCCGCGACCGGCTCGAGGCTGGCCTCGGGATTCACGGTGGCGGTCGTCCAGGTCCAGCGCTCGGGGTCCGTATCCTCGCTTGTGAGTAGACGCTCGGCTTCAGTCGCCGCGAGCCCGCCGTGCCGGGCGAGCGCGAGCGCGCGTCCACGAGTCGAAGGATGCGCGAACACCAGTCCGGTCCACGGGCCCCAATCGAGCGGGAAGCCGTTCGACCTCGAGATCGCCCCGAGTGCGCGGATCAACGCGCCCGCGTCGTGGGTCCAGCGCACGGCCTCGCGATCGGCCGCCCATTCGCACGCGCGCGCGACCAGCGCGTAAGCCTGCCACGAGATGAGCCCGCCGAGCGCGAACCCCCACGCTCCGAGGGGGTAGAGCGCGAGCAGTGCCACGGTGGCGGAAACCACCAGTGTGGCGGACAGCAGCAGCGAGTGACGCAGCTTGAGGTGCGCGAGCTCGTGGGCGACCACGGCCTCGACCTCACGGCGGGACAACTGTTCCAACAGCGTGTCGGTGAGGAGCACGCACCGGCCCTGCATGGCGAAGGCGTTCACCAGCCGCGCGTCGCGTGCTCCGATCACGAACAGCTGCTCGACCTTGACGCCCGCGTGCGCGGCGAGCGCGAACACGCGTTCGCGCAGCTCGCCCGCGGTCACGGCTTCCAGCGACATGCCGAGCACGCGCGAGTGCCTCAGGTCGAGCCACAGCCGCAGGGCGATCCCGGTGAGCGCGCTGGCTCCAGCCAGCCGCCACTCCATGCGCTGGAGCGCCCAGAGCGCCCCGAGCAGTCCCAGCACCGGCAGCAGTCGCGCGGCCAGCGCACGCACCGCGGCCCGCACCGAGTTCGCCTCGCCCGTCACCCCGCGCAGCCGGCGCGTGACCACCCGCACGGCCCACGTCAACGCGACCATGTGCAGCGTGGTGCTGACGAGCGCGGGCCACCATGCCGCGATCACACCCGTTGCGCTGCCGGCCAAGAATGCACGCTCGAGGTGCAGGCTGAGCAGTGCGGGGGCTTCGGCGAACATCACCAACGTCAGGAACAGGTGCGACCGCAGCACGAAACCGAACCAGGCGCCCTCGCCGCCGCGGCAGGCGCGTGCCGTCCACAGCGCGAGTAGCGCCAGCGGCAGCACGAACAGCGCGGCCGCGGCCACAGCGGCCAGCGCGAGCGGGATGGTGGGCGCACTCACGGGGTGAAGGAGCGGCATGCCGGGGTCATCGGCACCGGCGCGACGGGGCTGAATCCCGGCCTCCACCCGGACATCACCCGAACGGCTCGCGTCGTGCCGGCCCATCGTGAGGCGTTCCTGGAGCGGACACCTCCACGTTGCCGCAGTGGCGGACCGATCCATCCTGCCGTCGCGCCCGCGGCCGCCGGTCTCGCGCTCCCGGGTGCGCTCGCGTACTCTGGGGTCCGCTCGCCGCCCTCGCACCCGCTCCCGCACCTCCCAAGGACCATGCTCGACTCCAGCGCCCCGCTGTTCCATGCCCCGCGCTTCACCGACCCGCAGCAGGTGCTCGAGGCCATCTTCGGCTACCGCGAGTTCCGCCCCGGGCAGCGCCGCATCATCGATGCCGTGT
>WBZN01001626.1_pt1 | contig 11802 bp, 10 predicted proteins | sample 5204281 | NCBI WGS metagenome assembly WBZN01 (sample SAMN12344347, study PRJNA552823) | activated sludge metagenome | biome: Activated sludge suspended growth; feature: Nitrification reactor; material: Wastewater; isolation source: activated sludge from nitrification reactor of wastewater... | reverse complement strand
CTGGGCGAGGTCGGAGGGGTCTTGCGACTCCTGGTGCACGAGCGGCAAATCACGCATGTCGACGTCCCGCCAGCCAGCCTCAAGAAGTTCGCGACAGGGTTCGCGAACGCCGAGAAAGTCGACATGATCGACGCTGCCCGAGCGGCCGGCGCTCGTCCCCAGGACGATAACCAGGCCGACGCATACTTTCTCGCGCGCGTGGCGCTCGCCTGCGCGCGCAGGGACGCTGTCCCGCTGAGACGCAGCCAGATGGAGGTGGTCCATCGGCTGCTCAACCCGCCGGCAAAGAAGCCGAGGCGTCACGTCCGTCGCCTCGTCAAGAACGCCGTCTGATAACCGAAGGAGCCGCTGCCGTGCAACACGCCGCCGAGATCATGCCTGGATTCACGATGACCCTCACGCCCAAGGTCGTGCGCAAGAGAGACGGCACGACGACGCAGGACTTCGAGACGGAGAAGATCGAGCGGGCGGTTCGCAAGGCGTGGGCCGAGGCGGAAGGCACGGTCGACGAGTCCGAGATCCGGCGCGTGGCCATGACCGTGGTCAGCATGTTCGACGGCGCGGAAGCCTCGGTCGAGAGGATCCAGGACGCCGTCGAGACGGCCCTGATGCGACAAGGCAAGTTCGCCGTCGCCAAGGCGTACATCCTCTACCGGCAGAAGCGCGCCGACGCGCGCAAGGCGCGCAAGGCCTTGGACCCGTCCGCGATCGCCGACTACATCCACGCGAGCAAGTACGCGCGCTACGAGCCCGACCTGATGCGGCGCGAGGTCTACGACGAGACCGTCGCGCGCGTGGAGATGATGCACCAGCGCAAGTTCGCGCACGTTCCAGGCATGCGCGAGGAGATCTCGCGCGCGTTCGACCTGGTGCGCGACAAGCGCGTGCTCCCGTCGATGCGCTCGATGCAGTTCGGCGGCAAGGCTATCGAGACCAACAACAACCGCATCTACAACTGCAGCTTCACACTCATCGACCGCGTCTCCGCCTTCTCGCAGGGGATGTACCTCCTGCTCTGCGGCTGCGGCGTGGGGTACAGCGTGCAGTTCGAGCATGTCGACAAGCTCCCCCGCCTGGCGTGGATCGACGACAAGAAGGTCACGCACCACGTCGTGGCGGACACGATCGAGGGCTGGGCCGACGCGCTGGCCGCGCTCATCGACGGCTACGTGCGCGGGCACCATGTCGAGTTCGCGTATCACCAGGTCCGCAGCGCCGGCACGCCGCTCAAGACCAGCGGCGGTCGCGCGCCTGGGCATCTCAAGCTCAAGGCCGCGCTCGAGGCGGTCCGGCGCGTGCTTCACGCGGCGCAAGGTCGGAAGCTTCGCCCCATCGAGTGCCACCGCATCATGTGCCACGCGGCCGACGCGGTGTTGTCCGGCGGCATCCGTCGAAGCGCCATGATCGCGCTGTTCTCGCTCGAGGACAGCGAGATGATGTACGCCAAGACCGGGGATTGGTGGAAGGAGGACAAGGAGCCCTACTTCGCCAACGCCAACAACTCCGTCGCCCTCAAGCGCGACGAGGTCAAGGAACGGCAGTTCAAGCGCGTCTTCCAGATGACGCGCGAGTTCGGCGACCCTGGTTTCGTGTTCGTCGAGGAGACGCACTACGGGACCAACCCGTGCGCCGAGATCGGACTGAACCCCCGCCTCGTCATCGACGACGACGTCATCGCGCTGCTCGCGGCGAAGGGGCTCGACGTGTCCGAGTTCCGCGGCCAGGCCGTCACGGGCTGGGCGTTCTGCAACCTGTGCGAGATCAACGCCGCGAAGCTGACGTCGTACGAGGACTTCGTCGAGGTCGCGCGCGCGGCGACGCTGATCGGAACGCTCCAAGCGGCGTACACGAGCTTCCCGTACCTGGGCTGGATCAGCGAGGCGATCGCGGAGCGCGAGGCGTTGCTCGGAATCGGGATGACGGGGATGATGGACTCGCCCGCCATCTCGCTGAACCCGGAGTACCAGCGCGCGATCGCCGAGCAGGTCGTCGAGTGGAACGCCGACTTCGCCGGGCGCATCGGCGTGCGGCCTGCTGCTCGAACCACGTGTGTCAAGCCGAGCGGCACGACGTCGCTCGAGCTGGGCTCCGTCGGCAGCGGCATCCACGCGCACCACGCGCGTCGATACATCCGTCGCGTCACCGCGGACCAGTACGAGACGGTGTTCCAGGCGTTCCGGGAAAAGAACCCGCACATGTGCGTCCAGAAGCCGGACGGCAAGTGGGTCATCGAGTTCCCCGTGCAGGCGCCCGAGGGCGCGATTCTCAAGAAGGACCTGCGCGCAACGTCGTTCCTCGACATGGTCCGCTCCACCCAGCAGAACTGGGTGATGCCCGGAACCGGACGCCCGGACGCCTCGCCCGGCCTGAGCCACAACGTGTCGAACACGGTCAACGTGGCCGAGGGCGAGTGGGACGCGGTCGCCGACTACCTCTGGGAGAATCGCTGGAGCTTCACCGGCGTGTCGCTGCTTTCCGAGGACCCTGTTCTCCCGTTCATGCCCTTCGAGGCGGTGCAGAACGAGGCGCAGGAGCGCCGGTTCAACGAGCTGGTCGCGAACTACCAGCCGGTCGACTACTTCTCGGTGTACGAGGCCGAGGACGGCACCAACCTCGCCGGCGAGGCGGCCTGCGCCGGCGGGGCGTGCGAGCGGCGTATCTGATGGCGCCGCCGGTCGATCAAATCCTGCGCGTCATCGAGACGTGCCCCGGCCTGACGTGGCGCCAGGTCGCGGACAAGCTCGACCTGCCCCTCCGTCACGTGGAAGACATCGTATGGAACCTGTGGTCCAGCGGAAAGGTGCAGATGGAGAACGACTCCACGCTGAGACTCACGCGGCCTGGCGAGCGCGTGTTCCGCTACGACGCGTGACCGGTCTCGTGTCGGCGTGGTAAACATGTCGAGATGAAGACCTGCAACAACTGCGGCGAGAAGTTCGACCCGGCGACCGACGGCCTCGTGACCACCGCGAAGAGCGTCGACGTCGCCGCCATCTGCGGCGTCTGCTGCAAGGACGTTCGCGTGGCGAAGCTCGTGATGCGGAAGCCCGACGTCGGGCCTTTCGCGTACGAGCAGTGGTCTCCGATGGAGATGGCGACCAGCGGGCTGTCCTCGAGCAAGCGAGCGGGATGAGCAAGGTTGAGCACAAGCTCGGCCTGACGCCCACGTTGAAGCGGCTGGCCTTCTACTACCTGAAGAAGGGCCTCGGCGAGCACCGCTGCGAGCACGAGACCTACGACAAGGTCGTCGTGCGCGAGCTGTATGGCTGGAACTCGCCCATGCCCGACACGGCTCCGCAAGGTGGGCTCGTGGTCGAGTTCCACCAGGCAGGTAAGCGTGTGCGGTGGGTCGAGTTTGCGGTGCGCGACGTCGGCGGTGGCGGCGACCCGATCGTTCGCGAGGCCTAGAGCGCGTCTTCGGACAGCATGCGGTTCGCTACGTAGCGGATCGGCGAGACGCGCACGGCCTTGTTCGTGACGCCCGTCGACAGCAGGTACGCGGCGATCGGCATCGGGTCGGAGTCCGGCAGCTTGGTTGGGTTGTCGATGATGCCGGCTCGCGTCCCGTCGATGTAGAGGATGGCGCGCGCCTGGCCGCCCGCGCCCGCCGTGAACTTGCCGTGCAGCTCGATACGGATGCGCTGGACGCCGGTCGCTGCGACACCGGTGTTGACCGTGGTCACGCCGCCCGCGACGCAGTTCGCGGAAAAGATCCAGTTCGCGTTGCCCGCCGTCTTCGAGATCATCACGTAGTCCTCGGCGAACACGCCCTTGTCGTGGATGAACCCGGCCCAGAACGAGAGGGCTGGCGTGCCGACGAGGTCCGCGGAGTCGACCTCGAACTCCACGACATGCGTCATGTTGTTCGGAGGAGCCGTGTCAATGGCGCAGTCGAACAGGTACGGGGACTCGAAGAACGCGGCATCGGCGTTGGCGACGACTTGGAGGTTCACGCTCGGGCCGCGAATCGTCGTGCTGTCGTAGTCGATGGTGGTGACGCCCGTGCCGGTCACGTTGATGGACCAGCCGTTGATGGCGTTGCTCACGATGGAACCGATCCACGACTGCGTGTGCTGGTTCAGACGCCCGGCGGGAAACCCGTTGTGGTCCAGGACGGCTCGTCGGTTGCCTGCCTCGTCGTACGCGATGAGGACGGGCTCCTTATAGTTCGACGTCGAGTTGTTGGCGCGCGGGTTGTGCCACTTGGCGACCGGCATCCAGTCGCCGGTCGTCCACGCGGTATTCGCGTCCTCCGCGCGCGTGTACATCTCGAGTCCGAGGTAGCGGAACATGGTCATCTGCGCGGCCACGTTGACCGTGTCCTTGTTCCAGTTCGAGCCGTCGTACGACGCGTTCGCGACGATCGCGAAATCGCCCGTCGACGGGAACGCGTACACCCGCGTCGCGATGGCGGAGCCGCCCGAGTCCTTGTCGACTTCCCAGAGCAGCGTGACGGGGTGCGTGCCGCTGTACGGCGTCGAGAGGCGCGCCATGCGCGAGTCCGCCGCGGTGCTCAGGTGCAGGAGGCCGAGCGTGAGGAGATCCGGGAACCCCAGGCCTTGCGAGCCGCCAGCGGGAACCTCGAGCCCAGTGGCGAAGACGAGGCTGCCGTTCACCACCTTGCAGATGGGCAGGGCGTTGACGAGCTTCTCGGGGTGGACGCGGCTGTTGAAAAACGAGCCGGCGGGAACCGCGGTGTTCGTGTTCTCGGGAATCGACTGCCGGCGACCGCCGCTCGACGCGGTGTCGTACAGCATCGCGTACGAGATGCACAGCGTGTCGCCCTCGGCCAGGGCCTCCGTCGGGCTGCCGGAGAAGAAGCTCGCGAGATTGGCCGGCGTGATCGCGTGTCCCTCGCCGTCGTAGTTCCCCGACACGTACTGCTTGGCCTGCGTGTCCAGAAAGATGTCGCCGGAGAGCGCGCCACCCTCGAGCGCGGCCGTCACGAGCGGGGACCCGTTGTCCGGCGCGGGCGGCGTGAGGGCGGTCAGCGCGGTGACGACGTCGCCGCAGGTCGTCGCAGGGGCCGAGACGATCTTGATCGTGCGGCGCAGCGTGCCCGCGTCCTCCGTGTCGAGCGTGCAGGAGAAGACGCTGCCGGGCGTGACGGTGATGTTGATTTGGTCGCCCGCCGCGTAGCTCCGGCGCTGGCTCGTCACGAGCACGGCGTTCGCCGGGCCGGTCTGCTTTTGGAGGTGGAGGACGCCGTACGACGACGCGACGGGCGGCACCGGCGGCGTTTGAGGGAATCCCGGCGTGAGCATCGGAATCAGCCAGAGCGTGTCCGACAGCGTCGGAATGCCGCTGGCCAACGCCGTCGTGCTGCCCGGCCACGTCACCTTGCCGGGGCCCGCGATGATGAGGGACCGATCGGCGTTCTCCAGATAGAACGAGTCCAGCATGCGCGAGCGCAGGGCCTCGGTGCGCTTGCGCAGGTTCTCGGACGCTCGCTTCGAGACCGTCGCGTTGACGGCCTCGCCGTCCGCGATGGGCTGGATCGAGGCAGGGTTGTTCTCGTTGTTGTCGACCGAGTTGTTCGCATTGAAGTCGACGAAGGGAGTGACGGTGCCCGACATGGTTGCCTCGCTTTACGGGGTCGCGGTGAACGCGATGGTCCAGGAATAGTCGACGACGATGGCGCCGGTCTTCGGCACGTCCGGATAGACCTGTCGCGCGATGAGGCGCGTGGTGCCTGGGGACGTGCCGGGCGCGTCGCTCGTCGACGGCGCCGCCCCGGCAGTGAAGAGCCCTGCCTCGCGCAGCGTGTTGCCGTTCGCGTCGCCCGCGGCGAGCGAGGCCGTGAAGGTGATCTCGCCGGGGGCCCCGGTCACCTTGTTGACGTCGGCGAGCTGCTTGCCGATGACGAACGCGCCGAGGTTGGTGTCCGACCGCGCGGCCGGCGTGTTGGAGCTGCCCATGCGCATGGAGTAGACGAGACCGCGCGCCGGCACAGGGTCCGTGGTGCGCTGCGCGATCAGCTCGACGAGAACGTCCGCGGCGAGGTAGGTGATCTTGTTCCGGATCGTCTGTCGACGCAGCACGAGGCCTGTCTTCGCGTCGCGAATCCAGAGCGAGATCGTGCCCATCATGGGGATCCCGTCCGGGACTCGTACGCTTCGCTTCTGGATGTTTCGCGCCATGGTGTTCCTGCCGTTGTAGTTCAGTGCGGGTTGACGATCAACGCCCGCTCGACCATGCCCATGTCGCGAGCGGCGGTCGGCGGCGTGGCGACGCCGTCCCAACCCTTCGCCGACGCGGAGAACGCGCCGGTGACGATGGCAGGATCGATGTCGGTGAAGTTCACGGTCATGTCGCCCGCGCCGGCAGGCGCGTCGGCGACGTTCCCGATGTTGAGCTGGCGATAGGTGACGTTGACCGTGGTCGCCGCCCACGCCGTCAGGCGCGTGATCTGGCGTGCGGCATAGTCGACCGAGTAGTCCACGTTCTCGACAAGGCGACGCCCGCCGATCGTGGTGGCGATATAGACGAGAACCAGACGCCCGCGCCGCGGCGCGACAGGCGCGTTGGCAAGCGTCACGGGGACGCCGATGGACGGGAACGCGGTGTTGGAGGTGAACAGCTCGTAGGCGAAGTAGTCCCCGTAGTTCCACACGCCGTCGCCGTAGTTGGGCTCGTTGTCGGCGAAGAGGACCTTGTCGGGACCGTAGACGCTCGAGCCGATCGCTCGCTTGAACTCGATGTCGTTGTCCTCGACGAAGATCTCGTCCGAGAAGCCGGTGGCCGGCGTCGTGAACGGGAACGTGTGCGACGGCCGCGCGGAGAGCACCAGCTCGTTCAGGTCGACGAGGCTTTGCGCGAAGCCGGCGCCCGTGATGGCGGACAGCGCGATGGCGTCGAACTTGACGGAGAACGTGTGCCGCTTCAGGTAGCGGTCCATGATGACGAACGCCACGCGGTGACGGAACACGGCGTGGCCGCCGGTGAAGACGGACGGGTCACCGTCATCCGCGGCTCCGTAGTAGAGGCCGGGGTCCCCGTACCGAGGGTCGTCCGACGCCCCGTACACGTTGAGAACGTACAACGGGCTCGCGGTGCGACGCGCGATGGACGGGACGTCTCCGCTCACGCGCGAGAACAGCTCGGTGGGGATCACCTCGCCGTACCACCACTGGGGGTCCTGCACGTAGTCCGTCACGGTCACCGCGACGGTTAGCGGCTCGAAGGACTCGAGCGACTGGCCGACGACGAGGTCCGTGCGCAGTGGGGTTCCCTTCGGGAACTCGTAGGTCGTCGGAAGGCTTGTCGAGGGCCTGATCATCGTGACGCGGTCGACCGCCAGATCGGTGAGGTCTGTCGAGAGGTACGTCTCGCCATCGTCGCGAACGACCGGGAGTCCCATCACGACGTTGAGCGCGCTCTCGATGCGCTGGAGGACGGGGCCGAGCACGTAGAGCTGGAAGACGCCGGCGATAAAGGCGCGATACGCCTCCGAGCTGTCTTGCGACCGGTTGATGAAGCTGCCGAAGTTGTTCGCCAGCGTCCGCCGATCGACGAGCGTGTCGGGCGCCCAGAACGCGACCTGCAGGACGCGCGTGGTTCCGGCCAGCGCGGCGATCGAGCCTGTCGTGGCGAGCCGCGGCGAGGCGCCAGCCGCGGGGTAAACCTCCGCGCGCCACGTGTACGTGCACGCGAACGTGCCGGCGCCGGCGATGATGCCGATCCACGCGGTGAGAGCGATGACCTTGCCGTGCTCGTAGTTGATGACGTAGTCGACACCTTCGACAACGTCCTCGCCGCCCGGCGCCTTGGCCCACACGCGAACCGAACCCTCGTCCAGGCGCGTGTGGGCGAGCGTGGCCGTGTTGGACGCTAGCGTGAACGACTCCGCGAGCACCTGAGGCGTCGCCGTCTGGCGCAGCACGACGTACTTCGCCGCGAGGGGAAGCGGCGCCGTCGTCTCGAAGGGCGTGTCGGCGGCGACGTAGAGCGCCCCGGCGCGTACCAGCACCACGTCGTGGTCCGAGCGCTTCCGCTGCGTGCCGTTCGTGCCGACGTCCAGGATGCGCAGCGTGTCGCCCTTGCGGACCGGTGACGTCGTCCAGTCGGCTACCCCGGAGTCCGCGAACGTGCCGCCGACCTCGACGTCGAGAGCCCGACGCGCGTATCCGGGCAACGGGACGCCGTCTCCGACGACGTCCGTCGGGTCGACGCGGAACCGAACGACTCGATCGACGACCTCGTAGTCGAGGCTAGGCTCGAGCGAGGCCGTCGGCTCGACGACGCGGTTGTCGAGCATCGCGAAGCTGACCACCGGGTCGGGCAGGCGGAACGTCCACCGGTTATCCGGCGTCGTGGCGCCGGCGTCGAAGGCGACCTCGTCCTCGCGGATCGCGATAAGCCGGTAGTGCTCGCGGTCGAACACCAGCGCGTCCTTGAGCGAGACGCTCAGGACCGCGGACATCATGTCAAGGTACGCCTGGCCGATCTGGATCGCCGTGCCCTTGTACATCGCCTCGAGCTGGTCCGCGTCCGCGAAGAAGCGCTGCCAGAAGTCCGACAGGCCGCGCAAGAACGAGTACGGGTAGTCGACGATAGGCACTAGAGCGCCTCCGCCGTCACGCCGGCCACGTTCGCGATGTAGCGCAAGGTCCGGTCGGTGACGCCCAGGTCGTCTAGGTCGAGCGCCGGGCCGGAAACCTGCTTAGCGGCCGTGATGCGCACGACGTCGGTCGTCGAGTACGACATCACGTCTCCGGTCGGCGCGCGCAGGTCGTAGTCGATGGTGATCGGCTCGATCACGCCGATGGTCGGATACGTGTTGCGGAGCAGCTGCGTGATGGCGGACACGTCGATAGGCGCGGCCTGCGTGTCGAAGGCGTTGATGAAATCGACCACCGTCTGCGCGACGACGGCGTCATCGAGCGTCGTGGTCGCCGTCGCCTTCAACGAGTACTGCACATTCATGCGCACGGCTACGGGGTGGTGACCTCGCGGCAGCTGGAACGCGGCCGTGATGCGCTCTCGACGTCCACGCACGAACGAGTCGATCGCGCCGAACGACGCGAGCGTGCGATAGCGAACACGCAGGTGGTACGTGTCGAAGCGCGCCGGGAGCGAGTCCGTGCCGACGACGATCTCCATCCACTGCAAGACGCTCTGCGCGTACGGCGCGGCGTGCACGACGGTCTGGAACTGAAGGCCGGCCGTCGGAGTCGCGGCCTGCGCGGGCGTCGTGTTCACCTGGTTCGGGAAGTGGACGAGGCCGTCGAGGGAGGACTTGAACGAGGCCTCGCCGATCGCGGGGTCGACGATGGCGACGTCGAGGATGTCCATGATGGGACCGCCCGGCAGCGTGATTCGCCCCGACGTGGAGGTCTGGCGAGACGTGACGCCGGTGACCAGCGGAAGCCCGCCGAGCGCCGATCGGATGTCGTTGAACGTCGGACCGACGCGTCCGATGGTGTAGCTCACCGTCGTCGGCGGGTTCGCCTCGTCCGTGGCGACCGGGAAGGGGCTTCGCTCGCTGACCATCAGCGTCGTCGAGTCGAGCACCTCGACCACGAGGAACTCGGCCGGAACGGTGGCAAGTCCCGCGGTGACGTGGATGACATCGCCCGATTGCACGGGCGACCCCGCGGTGAAGTTCTGGCTCGAGTCGCGGAACATGATCGCGACGCCGTCCGGGCGCGCGAAAAGGTCGCCCACCACGCCGACGAACTCCGTCTCGACGAGCGCCGTGCGCAGGTAGATGTCGGTCATGCCGCCGACGTGAAACTTGAGGTGCGGCGCGACGGCCGGCACGATGTCGCGTTGCATCTCGGGCTCGCCGTAACCGACCACCAGCACGCTCTCGATCCCGTCGAAGTTGTCTTCGAGCGTCGCCTCGATCGAGCGGTCGTTGACCAGGTTCCGCACGGAGACCGCGGTCGGCGCTCGCTCGAGAATCTCCGCGACGGTCTCGGGTCCCTTGCCGCCCGAGAACTTCGTCGTCACCGCGACGCGCGTGACGTACGGGCTGAAGCGGTCGAAGCTGGCGAACAGGCCCGGCTCGACGTTGAACGCGTCGCCGGTCTGCGCGGCGACCAGGGGGATGCGGAACTCGTAGTCGAGCACGGACTGGTCCGCGTCGACGATCGGGACGAGCTGCGCGGCAGGGATGAGCAGCGTGTCCGCGTTGTCGACGACGAACACGAGACCCTGGCTGTAGGTGAACTTGGTCGTGACGGGGACGAAGATGTCGACCTGACGGCTCGAGTGCCCGATGGCGTACCCGCGAGCCTTGCGCCCCGACTTCGGCGCGATGAAGAAGTTGGATAGGATCCCCGTGACGGCATCCTTGAGCGCGTCGGTGTCCGAGACGTCGACCGCCTGCTGGACCGTCACCAGCGACTGCATCTGTCGGATGAGCGCGGCGTCCTTGCGCAGGAACGCGACCACGGCGGCCAGCGCGTTGACCGCCAAGTCATGGAGCGCGGTGCCGTCGGTGAAGTCCCCCTCCTCGACCGTGTCCGTGAGGAACTGCTGGAGGAAGTTCGCCGCGAGCGTGACGTCCTGGGGCGTTACGGTGATTTGCGCGGTCATCTCGACACCACCGAGAGTGTAGGCAGGACGACCGTCATCCCTTGGTTGGCGACGTTGGTGATGTAGACCTGGGCGGCGAACCCGGGACCCTCCTCGATGAGGATGAAGGCGGTGATTTCGGCGGCGGCCAGGCGCTCGTCGGTAGGGATGTCGCTGCGTCCTGCCTGAATCTTGCGAATGGCTGTCGCGGCCGCGGCGACCGACACCTGGAGGATCTCCTGCGCGTCCGTGGTGGTGACGTTCGACCCGATGACGTTGGCGAGCTGCGTGCCCTCCTCCAGGTTGACCGGGTTCGTCCCGACGGGGGTGAGCAGCCACTTGGCGAACATGTTGACGAGCTTGTTGATGCCCCGCACGCCCAGCGAGCGTCGCTGGCCGAACGAGTAGAAGCCCATGCCGTCGTACTGCGCCGCCGGCACGATCTGGATGTTCACGTCATACCGGTCGGCCATCGGTCCATGTCCCCTTTTCGAAGTCGAAGGTCATCGGGCTGGCGACGGTGACGCCCGCGCCTTGGAACGCGGCGACGGCCGCGTAGAGCGAGCCTTGGTACGTCGAGACGCGGTCCGCGACCATCGCGGCATGACGCGCCTGGTTCTGCTTGATCTCGCCGACGCCCTGGTTCTGCGCGATCGTCGCGCGATCGGACGCCTGCACCTGCCCCGCGGCCATGTTGGTCACCACCTGGGTTCCCGACGGGGCGATGCCGACGGGCGGCGTGCTCGGCGCGAGCTGGCCGTTGCTTGACGTGATGCTCGTCGAGTCCGCGTGTCCCGGCCAGTAGTTCGGCACGAGCCCCGTCGGTCGGCAAAGGCACGCGAGGCCGGACGTCGCGAGGCGAACCTGGAAGTGAAGGTGCGGGAGGATGCCGCGAAGCCCGGTGTTTCCGACCTCGGCGATGACCTGTCCCTCGGACACGCGAGTCCCATTGGCGATGAGGATTTTCGAGAGGTGGTAGTACTCGGTGCGGTACCCCTCGAAATCGCCGTCATGCTGCACGAACACGGCGATGCCGCCGAACCCGATCTGGTCGAAGTCGGCGGCGAGATTTCCGTCCTTGTCGAGAATCTTGGCGTCCGGGTTCTGCTGGGCGCGCTCGAGCGCGACGGCCCCGTTGCGTCCCTGGTAGCCGACGAACGTGACGCGCCCGTCCGCGCACGCGATGACCTTCTCTCCGAAGGGCGCGATGAAGTCGAGACCGGGATGCGTCGACATCGCGGGTTGGCGGGGGTCGTACGAGAACGAGCGCGGGTCGCCCCA
>WBZN01001967.1_pt1 | contig 11809 bp, 10 predicted proteins | sample 5204281 | NCBI WGS metagenome assembly WBZN01 (sample SAMN12344347, study PRJNA552823) | activated sludge metagenome | biome: Activated sludge suspended growth; feature: Nitrification reactor; material: Wastewater; isolation source: activated sludge from nitrification reactor of wastewater... | reverse complement strand
GCCGAAGGCGGCGACGATCGACGCGCGCGCCCCGCGCGACAGGCCGGTCGCCAGGGTGAAGACCACGCCGGTGCCCGGCGATACCACGACGATGAAAGACGTGATCAGGAACTCGATGCTCACGGCCGGCCTCCCCATGGGTCCCGGCGCAGACTGCCTTGTCCGCCGCGCGCCGACAAGGATCGAGGCTAGGCTTCCGGCGGCGCGACCGGGGCGGCCCGGCGCAGGGTGACCAGGGCGACGCCGAGCGACATGGCGGCGATGGCGACCCAGATCCAGGGGCTCACCATTTCCCGGAAAATCACCCAGCCCCAGAAGACTCCCGCGACGGTGATGACGTTGGCGGTCATCGAAGCGAAGACCGGTCCCACCGTGCGCACCACCCAGACGAACAGCATCATCATGCCGGCATTGATCACCAGCATGGCGGCGGCGGCCTGCACCGGCACGGTCATGGGAAAGCTGGGCAGCAGGAAGCCGTCCAGCCCCGCGGCCAGGGGCAGGGCCATGAACCCGGCCATCAGCAGCATGCCCGTGGTCTGGGTCAGCACGTCGGAATCGGGCGGCGAATGCAGCGCGATATAGACGTTCTGCAGCGCGTAGAAGGACGCGGCGCCCAGGCCGAGGAGCACCCAGCCGACCTGGCCCGGCTCGGGCAGGCTGCTCTCGGGCAGCACGATGCAGGCAACGCCGGCGAAGCCGGCGATCACGCCCAGGGCCCTGAAGATGTCGAAGCGCTCGACCCGGAGGCACAGGATGATGACATAGGTGAGCAGCGGCGCCATCGGGATCATCAGGGTCAGCACCGCCACCGGCAGGTGCGGCGCCGCCCAGAACAGGATCGGCCCCGGGATGGTGAAGCCGAGCAGGCCGTTGATCACGTAGTTGCGCAGATAGAGCCAATGCGGGCGCGGGTAGCGGCCGAGCATGGCGCAGACCAGCAGCAGCAGCGCGCCGCTGCCGAGCGTCTCCCAGATGATCAGCCCGACCGGATGTGCGCCGGCCTCGCCCGCCACCTTCGAGAGCGCGAAGCCGAGGCCCCAGACGCTGCCCATCGCCAGCAGCGCCAGCGGCCCGACGATCAGCTTGGCAAGCGAAGGCGGCGCGACGGCCAGGTCCTTGGTGTCTTCGCTTGCCATGGTCTCAGCGCCGATCCTGGAACTCGAACAGCGCGTACATCGCCCGCTGATAGGCCCGGCGCAGGGCCGGGAAGGGGAATCGCGGCAGCGGCCGGGCCAGCAGGGGCGACGGCCGCAGCGCCTCATCGCCGGCCAGGCGGTGGGCCAGCAGCAATCCGCAATACGTGGCGAGCGCGACGCCGGTGCCGACATAGCCCAGCGCGTAATGCACTGTGCCGTCCTCCACGCTGCCGACATGGGGCGACTTGTCGAAGGGCACGCAGACCCAGCCGTTCCAGAAATGGGTGACCTCGATGCCGCCGAGGACCGGGAACATGTCGGCCAGGCGGCGCTGCAGCCAGGCCTTGTGCTGGTCGCGGCTGGCGGGCGTATCCTCGATGCCGCCGCGGGCGCCAAACAGCACGCGATGGTCCGGCAGCAGGCGGTAGTAGAACAACAGGTTGCGCGAATCGTAGATCGGGATGGTGGTGGACCAGTTGAGCGATGCGCGCTCCGCCTCGGTCAGCGGCCGGGTCACGATGATGTTGGAGAGGGCCGGCAGCAGGCGGCCGTCGATCGCCGGATGCAGGCGGTCCCCGGTATAGCCGTTGCCGGCGATGACCACCTGCATGGCGCGGACCCGGCCGCCGGGCGTCGCCAGGACGTGGCGCTTGCCGTCGCGGGACCAGTTCTGGACCGGCGAGGCGCCATGCAAGACCGCGCCGGCGCCAAGCGCCGCGCGCGCCAGGCCGCGTGCGTATTTCAGCGCATGCAGGGCGAAGCCCTCGCCATAGAGCAGCGCGCCATGCGCTTCGCGACTGATGAGGAAGGACCGCTCGAGCTCGGCTTTGTCGAGCATGCGCGACGGCACGCCGAACTTCTCCTGCATGAAGCGCTGGTCGTGCTCCAGGCCGCGCATGCGGTTGGGGAGATGCGCGAGCTCCAGATTGCCGTCGGGGGTCGCCTCGGCGTCGATCGCCTCGTCGCGGAGCAGATTGCGCACCAGGCGGACCGCGTCGCGCGACTGGTCGAAGATGCGGCGGGCTTCGCTGGCGCCCCATTTGCCGATCCAACCCTGCATGCTGGTCTTGCCGATGCCGAGCGTGGCGAAGCCGCCATTGCGGCCGCTGCAGCCCCAGCCGATCCGGTTGGCCTCCAGCACATGGGCCTTGAGGCCGAATTTGCGGCCGAGATGATAGGCGGTGGAAAGACCGGTATAGCCGCCGCCGATGATGGCGAGGTCGACATCCATGTCGCCGGCGACGGGCGTTGCGCCGTCGATCTCGGCGCCGGCGGTCGCCGCCCAATAGCTGTCCACATGGCGCTGTCCAGGCGACTGCGGATCGATGATGTTGATGGCCATGAAACCCCCTGCGGCCCGCACCCTAGCCTGTCACCCAGGCCGGCGCAAAGGGACCAAATGGTTCAGGAAATCCGACTTATTCCAAAGGTTTGATGCAGTCCGGATCGTCGTTGCGGACGCTGTTCACGCGGGTATCGACGCGGTGGCACGCGGTCAACTCCGCCGGATAGGGGGCCAGCATTTCCTGCAGCCTTTCCGCGGGCGTGTCCGCGGCGATCCAGGCATCCTCCGCCGCGCGGGGCAGCATCACCGGCATGCGGTCATGGATCGGTGCGATGCGGCTATTGGCCGATGTGGTGACGATGGCGAAGCTGCGGATGATCGGCGCGTCGGCGCCGCCCGCGGGGTCGCGCCAGGCTTCCCAGATCCCGGCGAAGGCGAAGCCCGGCCGGTCGGCGGCGACGATGCGCCAGGGACGCCGGTCGCCACTGCTCTTGTCCTTGGTCCATTCATAGAAGCCGTCCGCCGGAACCAGGCAGCGGCGCTTGCGGAAGGCATCGCGAAAGGCCGGCTTCTCGGCGATGCTTTCGGCGCGCGCGTTGATCATCGGCGCGCCGGTCGGCAGGGCCTTGCTCCAGCGCGGCACCAGGCCCCAGCGATACATCTTCAGGGCGCGCCCGCCGTTTTCGTCGATGCCGATGACCGGCGCCTCCTGTGTCGGCGCGATGTTGTAGCGCGGCCGCAGGTTGAGGCCGGTCATCACCCGGAACAACTCGCGGATGGCATCGGGCGGCAGGGTGAAGCTGTAGCGGCCGCACATCGGTCGTGACCCTGTCTTTCGCGGAACCCTGCGTGGATGGGCTAGAATGACCCCACCTTAGCCGATGGAGGTGGCGATGGTAGAGCACTCGCGGGATATGGCCGGTCGGATGGCCGTGCTGGTGGGCGACATCACCCAGCTCGCGGTCGATGCGATCGTCAACGCCGCGAATGACCGGCTGCTGCCGGGTGGCGGGGTGTGCGGCGCCATCCACCGCGCCGCCGGTCCGGAGCTGGCGGCAGCCTGCCGCGCAATCGGCCATTGTCCGACCGGCGCGGCCGTCATCACGCCCGGTTTCCGACTGAAGGCACGCTATGTGATCCATGCCGTGGGGCCGGTCTGGCAAGGCGGCGGGGCTGGCGAGGCCGAGCTCCTGGCCGGCTGCTACGCCGGGGCGCTGCGCCTGGCGGCGGAGGCGGGTGTCGAGGAGATCGCCTTTCCGGCCATCTCCACCGGCATCTTCGGCTACCCTGCCGGGGCGGCGGCCGAGGTGGCCGTGGCATCGGTCCGCCGGTTCCTAGGGCGCCAGTCACAGCCGCGCCGCGTGATCTTCTGCTGTTTTGACGAACCAATGGGAACCATTTATCGCCGCGTTCTCGCGGCCTGAATTGTGGCAAAGGCTCTTGCCAAATCAGCGCATTGGTCCATAAATACTTGCGAGGGCTTGATTTTAATATGGCATTAACCGTGATGCAGGTGGACGGTGGGTCGGGGACCTGCAGCCGGACTTGGCATGAACGGTAGACTGATGTCGGAAGAAGAGCCTACGACAGCGACCCAGGGCGAAAACGGATTCGGGGGCCAGATGGACCCCCGGCCGCTCGACGATTTGACCACGTCGACGCAGGAATCGGGCTACAGCTTCGATCCGTCGATCGTGCAATCCCACCGCATCCATCAGCTTTTCACCTATTGGCGGGAAAAGGCCGGCCGCAGCGTGCCGGCGCGGTCAGAATTCGATCCGGTCGATGTGCGCGAGCTGCTGCCCAATCTGATGATGCTGGACGTGCTCGGCGAGCCGGCCCGGTACCGCTACCGCCTGGTCGGCACCCGTGTCGTGCAGTACACCGGATTCGACTTCACCGGCCGCTATCTGGACGAAATGGTGTTCCAGGGCCGCGACTTCATGGAAGAGTGCTATCGGCTGGTGATGACCGACCGGCGCCCGGTCTTCGGCCACTACGCCTGGCTGGTGCGGTCGCGCCATTTCGGCCGCTGCGAATTCGCCTTGTTTCCGCTCTCAGATGACGGCAAGCGGGTTGACCGCTGTGTCTCGATCGAGGATTACGAGCGGATGGAGCGGGATATCCTCGCCTTCGGCCATCAGAAGTCCTTGTCGCGCGCGCCGGGCAAGCCGGGACGCTGAAGCCCCGACGCCAAAGCCCAGACGCCAAAGCCCAGACGCCAAAGCCCAGACGGGCAAGACCGATCAAGCTGGGGGCAAACCGTCGCACCCGGTTGCCAGAAGCCCGGATTCTCCGTATTGCACACCTGTCCGCTGCGTCCGGAGTTCCCCCATGGATCGGCCCATCGCCCTGTTCGAGTTGACGGCACTGTCGCGCGCGGAGCGCGACCGCCTGCTGGTACGCTCGGAGGCCGATCTCGCGGTTTTCGAGGCGCGGGTCGCGCCGATCATCGAGGAGGTGCGGCGGGACGGCGACGCGGCGCTGGCGCGCTTCGCCGCGCGGTTCGATGGGGCACAGTTGTCGCCGGACGCCATTCGCACCCCGGATGAGGAATTCGATCGCGCCTTCGCGGCGGTGGCGCCGGAGGTGATCCAGGCGCTCGAATATGCCGTCGACAACGTCCGGCGTTATCACGAGGCGCAGCGGCCCGAGGACATGTGGATGAAGGAAATGCGCCCCGGCATTTTCGCCGGCGAGCGCTGGTCGCCCATCGACTCGGTCGCCTGCTATGTGCCGCGCGGCAAGGGTTCCTTTCCTTCAGTCGCCGTAATGACGGCGGTGCCCGCGATCGTCGCCCAGGTGCCGCGCGTCATCATCTGCACGCCGCCCCTGCCCGATGGCCGGACCGATCCGGCAACGCTGGTGGCGGCGAAGCTGGCCGGCGTGCGCGAGGTCTATCGCTGCGGCGGGGCGCAGGCCGTCGCCGCCGTCGCCTATGGCACCGCGACCGTGCCGCGGGTGGTGAAGATGGTGGGACCGGGCAGTCCCTATCTGGTGGCGGCGAAGAAGCTGCTGGCGCACCGTATCGATCCCGGCATCCTGGCGGGGCCGTCGGAATCCATCATCCTGGCCGACGAGACCGCCGATGGCCGGCTCGCCGCGCTCGATCTGCTGATCGAGGCGGAGCATGGGCCGGACTCCTCCTGCTTCCTGGTCACCAATTCGCGCCGCGTCGCCGACGAGGCGCGCGCGGCCATTCCCGGCTTCTGGCGGCAGATGTCGGCGCAGCGCGTGGACTTCTCCGCGACCGTGCTCAAGGGGCCGCAGGGCGGCATCGTGCTGGCCCCGGACTTCGCCGCCGCCTGCGACTTCGTCAACGACTATGCGCCGGAGCATCTGACCATCCATGCCGCCGATCCGTGGCAGCACATGGGCAAGATCCGCAACGCCGCCGAGATCCTGCTCGGCGACCGCACGCCCAACACCCTGGCGAACTTCGTGCTGGGGCCGAATGCGGTGCTGCCGACCTCGGGTGCCGCCAAGACCAGTTCGGCGCTCAGCGTCTACGACTTCATCAAGCGCAGCTCGATCGCCTATGTGACCCAGGCCGGCTATGGCGAGGCCGCCCTGCATGCCGGGCGGCTCGCCGCCTATGAGGGCTTCGACGGGCATGCCAATGCGGTCTCGGAAACGCGCGACCGCCTGATGCGGGTCAACGCCAGCGGGAGCGGATCGTGAAGATGGCGCGGCGACTGCTTCCCGCCTCGGACGGCTCCTTGATGGCGGAGACCGAGAAGAGCGCCGCCATCGAGACGCTGGGCCGCCTCAGCAATGAATCGCGCGCGGTCTACGAGGTTTGGCTGCTGGCCAAGGTCATCGGCAAGCTGCCGCGCTACGACGACCTGCACCTGAAGCCGATCCTTCCCCTGATGCCCAGCATCCTGGTGGTCGATGTGCTGCCGGAGACCAGCGACTATCGCTATCGCCAGGTCGGTTGGCGCGAGGTCGAAGCGCGCACGACAGATCCGACCGGCAAGACGGTGCGGGAGTGCTACCAGGGCGAGGGGCTGGATTTCGTGCTCGACAACTACGACCACGCCGTCCGCAGCCGCGAGGCTTTCGTCGATTTCTCCATCGATATCACCGCCAGCCAGCGCTACATCGAAACCGAGACGCTGTTTCTGCCGCTCTCGCTGGACGGCAAGGCGGTGACCCAGGTGATGGTGTACAGCCATTTCCTGGACCGGCCGGGAGTTTCGACGGTCGGCGCGGAGCCGACCCTCTAGAGCGGCTTCGCCTCCACAAAGCGGCGCACCACGTTCTCGGTGATGCGGCTGACGTTGTTGTCGTAGCCGTTATGCGCCAGCGACCCGGCCCAGGAGATCGAGCTCACCGAGAAGACCGCGCCGCCCTTCGGCGTCTCGAAAAACACCAGGTCAGCCTTCACCATCGGGCAGGTATCGCCGTTGACGGCGGAATGGGAGTGGTTGAACTCCTCCTTCACCCAGTGATAGCTGGCCGGGAACTCGCTGGCGGTGGCGAGGACCAGCGCGTGCGGCGGCGTGCCCAGGCTGGCATCGGCGCGGTCAAGTTCCCAGCCGGCGGCGCCGCCGCCGATCGAGCCGAAATCGCCGATCTTCTCGTTTTCGCCGACGCCCTTGAAGATGAAGGCGGCGCGCGGGTCGCGGCTGTCCGGATTGCGCTCGTACCAGCCGGAATAGTCGAAGCCCTGCGCCGTGAAGCCGACGCCGGCCAGCATGTTCGGCGGCCGCCCGTTGCGCCGCCACAGGCCGGAATACTCGCCGGTGAATTCCATGTAGCTCTCGCCGGTCTCGGTCCACCAGGCGCGCATGCCGTCTTCCGAGCGGCGATGCTCGATGACGCCCGGCAGTTTCGGATGCCAGGCGATGCGCCAGTAGAAGCCGTTGGCGCCCAGATACATCAGCCGGCCGCCCTGGTTGGTGTAGTCCTGCACGCCGTCCAGCATGCGCTCCGAATAGTATTCCGGGTGGGTGCCGGTCATCACGCAGGCATAGGGCTTCAGCGCCGCGGCGCCGTCGCGCTGCAGTTCCTCGTCGGTGATGACGTCGTAGGGAATCCTCTTCGCTTCCAGCCAGTCGATGATGTGGGTATCGGCGTTGAACTGCCACAGGTCCGTCTTCGGCCGCATGTTGAGGATCGGCCGCAGATAGGACGAATGGCAGACGCCGCTGCCGTCGTTGTGCAGGTCGTAGGTCGAAAGGCCGAGAGAGCCGCACTCCTCCATGAATCGGTCGGCGGGCGACAGGGTGGTGAATTTCGACGAGCTCAGCTCGTCGAAATGCCAGGAGGTCGCCATCTGGTGGTTGGCATAGGCGAGATAGCTCGCCGTCGGCACCAGGAAGGCCAGCTTCGCGGTGGGCTTGCCTTTCGCCGGCGTCACGAACAGCGGCGCCCATTCCTCAAGGTCGCCCTGGGTGAGATGCAGGCAATAGATGCCGCTCTTCAGGGGCTTCGGCAGGCGCAGGGTGAAATCGGTTTGCCAGCCGCAATCGTAGAGATCGTCGTCATGGAAATGGATGGCGCCGTAATGCTCCGGCTTGTGCACCCAGTTCAACTCGGTGCCGTTCCAGTTCCACCCGGTCATGGCGCGGGTCGGCAGGTTCACCGTCTGGCCGTGGCGCCGCTTCGGCCCGCGGTCGACCACCGAGGTGCCGGGGATGTCGCGGGCGAAATCCCAGGCCGCCACCGCCTGGCGTGGCGCCAGGGCGCCGCGTCCGCCCGGCGGAATCAGCAGCGCTTCGATCGCATGCGCCTTGGCGTAGACGGCGGGCGAATCGATCTTGCCGTTGAAATGGGCGGCGGCCTTGGCGCCGTCGTTCCAGGCCGCGATCAGGAATCGATTGGCGGACGCGGAAGGCTTCGCCTTGCCTTTGGCGACCTGGCGCTGCGGATTGCCGGCATAGGGCAGATGCCGGTGCGCGGCCAGGGTCACGCGACCGGTCTTTGCGTCGAAACTGGCCGCGACGCGATACCAGTGGCGCGGCAACGGCGCGTCCGCAAGCGTCACCGGGGCGCCGCTGCCCACGCGCAGGGCGAGGCGGCCCTGTTCATCGAGATAGAGCGCATAGCCGGTGCCGTTCGCCGCGTCCCAGTTGCCGAGGATGCCCTGCGCCTCGCCCTTGTCGATCCGGGTCGGCCAGATGAAGGCGCTGAGCGAGAAGGAGGCGAGGGCGAAACCCTTGCGGTCCTTGATCGCGACATAGGAGCCGAGCGGGACCGGCTGGAATCGCGCCGCATGCTCAGACCCGGCGACGCCTTTCACCGGTTCGACCTTGAAGCCCGGCCCCTCCGCGGAATCGTCGCCGCAGATCACCCGGACCAGCCGCGCGCGGTATTTGCCCGCTTGCGGCGAACTGACCTTGACCTGGACCAGGTCGCCGGGCTTCACGCTCAGCTTGTCGGTGTAGGCGAGCAGACGTTCGGACATGATGGATTTCTCGGATTGTGATTACTCGACCGGGCAGTCGCGGCCGGTCATTTCCTTCCAGCGCGCGCGGAAGCAGGCCCAGACGGCCTCGTCGTGATCGTGGAACACCCGCGACGGGTCGATCAACACCTTGGTGCCGCGGCGCGGGCCGAGCCTGGCCAGCCGCCATTCCTTGTGCGGCACGGTGCACAGGATGATGGTCTTGCCGCGCGCATAGCCCCAGCGCATCAGATCCAGCAACCGGTGCAGGTCGGCGCTGTGGCGGCCATAGGGGTGGCGCTTGAATTCCTCGCACAGATCGGTGCGGGACGGGTCGATCGTCAGCATGAATGGCGAATCCCGAGAGCGTGACTAGGTACGCCAGGCATCATAGAGAGCCATCAGACCCGCTGTCGAGCCGTCGCGGGCGATTCCGGAGCCGCCCAGGATGTCGTTCGCCAGCTGCTTGCCGAGTTCGACACCCCATTGGTCGAAGGAATTGATGCCCCAGAGGACGCCGAGCACGAAGGTCTTGTGCTCATAGAGCGCGATCAGCATGCCCAGGTGATAGGGATCGAGCTCGCCCAGCAGGATCGAGTTGCTGGGCCGGTCGCCGGCAAAGGCGCGATGCGGCGCCAGCGCGCGCGCCTGTCCTGCCTTCATCCCCGCCTTGCGCATCTCCGATTCGGCTTCGGCCGCACTCTTGCCCAGCATCAGCGCCTGGCTCTGCGCCAGGTAGTTGGCGGTGAGCAGGCGGTGCAGTTCCGGATGACCCGAGCGGTCGCGCGCCGCCAGGATGAAATCGCAGAACACCCTCTGGGTGCCCTGGTGGATCAATTGGTAGAAGGCGTGCTGGCCGTTGGTGCCGGGCTCGCCGAACAGCACCGGCCCGGTGGCGCACTTCACCGGCTTGCCGTCGCGCCGCCGGCCCTTGCCGTTGCTCTCCATTTCGAGCTGCTGCAGATAGGCCGGCAGCCGCGCCAGGTCCTGCGCATAGGGCAGCACGGCGTAGGCGTCGCAATCCAGGAAGTCGATGTTCCACAGCGCGATCAGGCCCATGGTCAGCGGCAGGTTGCGCTCCGCCGGCGCCTCGCGGAAATGCCGGTCCATGGCATGGGCGCCGGCCAGCAGCTTGGCGAACCCCTCCCAGCCCAGCGCCACCGCGATGGGCAGGCCGATGGCCGACCACATGGAATAGCGGCCGCCGACCCAGTCCCAGAAGCCGAAAACGTTCGCCGGGTCGATGCCGAAGGCCTTGGCCTTGTCGACCGCCGCCGAGACGGCAACGAAATGCCTGGGCACCGCCGCCAGGGAAAGCCGCGACGTCAGCCAGTCGCGCGCCGCATTGGCATTGGCCAGCGTCTCCTGCGTGGTGAAGGTCTTGGAGGAGACGATGAACAGCGTCGAGGCCGGGTCGGCATGGGCGAGGGCGGCCGCGAGATGCGCGCCGTCGACATTGGAGACGAAATGGAAGCGCAGCTCCGGATGGCAGAACGGGCGCAGCGCCTGCACCGCCATCGCGGGGCCAAGATCCGAGCCGCCGATGCCGATGTTGATCACATTGCGGATGCGCTGCCCGGTGGCGCCGACCCAGTGGCCGTCGCGGACCGCGGTGGCAAAATCCCGCATCCGCGTCTGCACCGCACGCACCTCCGGCATCACGTCCTTGCCGTCGACGGTCATCGGCGCATGGCCCTGATGGCGCAGGGCGACATGGAAGACGGCGCGGTCCTCGGTGGTGTTGATGCGCTGGCCGGTGAACATGCGCTCGCGCCAGGATTCGACGCCGGCTTTCGTCGCCAGATCGCGCAGCAGCTGCATCGTCTCCGGCGTCACCAGGTTCTTGGAGAAGTCGAGGACGAATTCATCCAGCCGCAGGGAGAATTGCGCGAAGCGGCCGGCGTCCCGCGCGAACAGGTCGCCGATCCGGGTCTTCGCCAGCGATTGCCGATGGCGCTTCAGCGCGGCCCATTCGGCGCTGCGCGTGAGGTCCAAGTCGCTTTTGCCTGCTTCAGTCATTCCTGGCCCCGCAGATGCCGTTGCCGCCCGTCGACCACGCCGCGATCGGTCAAATGCAGATTGACCAGGGTGCGCTCGGCGTGACGCATGCGCCAGGACAGCATCTTCTGCGCGTAGCGCAGCAGCACGTCGCGATACTGCGGGTCGCCCGCCAGGTTGTTCATCTCATGCGGGTCCTTGCGCATGTCGAAGAGCAGCGGCGGCAGGCTGACGAAGTGGACGTATTTGTAATTCTCGTCGCGGATCGCGGTCAGGTAGCATTCGTCGGGATGCAGCCCAAGCGCGGTCTCGCCGTCGAAGCCGGGCGAGGTGTAGGAGAAGCGGAAGTCGAGCTCGTAATGCACCTCGCGCCGCCAATCCGGCGGCGACGCGCCTTCCAGGAACGGCAGCAGCGAGCGGCCGTCGCATTGCTCGGGGATCGGCCGGCCGAGCCACTCCAGGATGGTGGGCAGGATGTCGACCGCCTCGGTGAAGCGGTCGACCTTGGTGCCGCGGCCCTTGTCGGCCAGGCGGCGCGGGTCGCGGATGATGAGCGGGATGTGGAAGCTCTGCTCGAAATAGACTTCCTTGCCCCAGCAATAATGGTCGCCGCCCATCTCGCCGTGATCGCAGGTCAGCACGATCAGCGTGTCCTCGTACTCGCCGGTCTGCTTGAGATAGGCGACGAGCCGGCCGATCTGGTCGTCGACCTGCGTGATCATGCCGTAATAGGTCGCCCGCATCTGCCGCAGTTCCAGTTCCGGCATGCGCACGAGGTTGTTGGGGTTGTGCTCGTCATAGCCGGTGCGGCCGTCGAAAGCGTCGAGCTTCACCTTCAGCAGCGGATGCTGCTGCGCTTCCTCCTCCGGCGTCGGCTTGCGGTTGACCATCGGCACCTTGGCCGGGTCGTACATGGCGTTGTAAGGCTCCGGCGCGATCACCGGCGGATGCGGGCGCAGGAAGACGCAATGCACGAACCAGTTCTGATCGCGTCGC
>WBZN01001966.1_pt1 | contig 11822 bp, 11 predicted proteins | sample 5204281 | NCBI WGS metagenome assembly WBZN01 (sample SAMN12344347, study PRJNA552823) | activated sludge metagenome | biome: Activated sludge suspended growth; feature: Nitrification reactor; material: Wastewater; isolation source: activated sludge from nitrification reactor of wastewater... | reverse complement strand
GCAAGGGCAAGGCACATCCGCATGGTCGCCGCAATCTGGACGCGAGCAAGCTGCTCCGCGTTCCCGTCGAGATCCGGGATCCCGCGCTCGAGGCCCAGGGAGTGCGGCTGATCCGGTTCGAGGACTCGAACGAGATCGCCTTTCGTCGCGGCGGATTCTTCATCGTGGTCAAGCGCGTCGCTCAGTACGAGGTCGTCGAGCAGAGCGTGGCGACGGTGGTCCCAGCGCAGTCCTCCGAGACACTGTTCCCCAAGGCGCTGCTGCACACCTCGACGATGTCGTACATCCTCACGTCGAAGTTCGCACTCGGCGTGCCGCACTACCGGCTCGAGCGTGACCTCCTGGACCAGGGTATGCGCATCGATCGCGGACTGATGAGCCGCTACGTCGAGCACGCTGGCAACACGTTCGGCGCGACGGTCGTCGCGGCGATGTGGCGAAACGCGATCGCGAACGGTCAGATGATCTCGACCGACGCGACCGGCGGGCTGATCCAGCCGACCAAGGCCAAGGACAGCAAGGCGCTCGCGTGCAAGAAGGGCATTTCTTCACCGCCGTCGTCGACGCCGAGGCTGTGCTGTTCGCGTACGTCGAGCGCCACACCAGCGAAGCGGTGAAGGCGATCTTCGGCGACTTTCGCGGCCTGCTCCAGGCCAATGCGAGCTCGGTCTACGAGATCTTGGCGCGCGGTCGACCGCCCGACACCGACGACGGCGTCACGATCGTCGCTTGTTTCGCTCATTGCAGACGCTATTTCTTCGAGGCGGCACTATGCCGGCGCACCCAGCCGGCGTACAGGGCCTGATGAGGATCCGTGCGATGTACGCGGTCGACGCGGCGGGACGCCGCGTGCCGCGCGAGGAGCGCACGGCGTTTCGCGCCACACACCTGCGTCCGCTCATGGACGACTTCTTCACGTGGGCGGCCACCGCGCGCGACCTCACGCCGGGACGCAACCTCGCGACCAAGGCGCTCGGCTATGCGCTCCACCAGGAGGCCGAACTGCGCAACGTGCTGCTCGACGGCGACATCCCCCGCTCGACAACACGCGCGCCGAGCGCGCGCTGCGAAAAATCGTCATTGGTCGCAAAAACTGGCTGTTTTACGGAACCGACACACACGCCGAGGCCGCCGCCGCGATCTTCAGCATCATCGCAACCTGCCGGCTACACGGCATCGATCCGTTCGTCTACTTCGACGAGGTCCTGCGCGTCCTGCCGTACTGGCCACAGGATCGCTACCTGGAGTTCGCGCCCCAACACTGGCGCACAACCCGCGCTCGACTGGATCCTGTCGAGCTTGAGCGCCCGCTGTCCCACATCACGGTCCCGCTGACGTCGTCGGCTTCGACCGAAACGCGGACGCAGGACGGCTGATCCTACGACCGTACGACGGCTGCGCCAGCCGCAGCTACGTGGGGTTCACACAGCGGTTACCTATCGGCTGCTGCGGCGCCATCGGCTACTCCAGCACCGAGACCGTGCGCGACCTCGCACCCATCGTCGACCGCGCGAGCACGTCGCCACTGGCCCGAATCAGGTCTGGGCGTGGGACATCACGGGTGCTTCGGCGATGTCCCGCTCGCTGTTGAAACTGGAGTGGCGTCTGTTCTGGTGATCACTACCCGCTTCGGGATGGCTCGGCAACGGTTCCGACCAGGTTCGGTCCCTTGTCCCGCACCTCACGCCGATCAACACTCGCCGCGATGGCCAAACTCTCGCCGCTGCCTCGCGGTCAAGTCTCGCTCGATCCCGCGTCTGCGTTGTTACTCGGCCGCCTCGCAGTGCAGCTAGGCCGCCCAGTATCGGCGACGATTGCGCCCGGTCCGATCGAGGATGCCGAGGCCGCATGGCACACGGCGATCCCCTACGATGTGCTGGCCGTACTCGCCATCGAGCAGCGGTCGCTCCAAGCGCTATTCGAGCTCACGAGTGAGGCACGCACGTTCTACGATGCGACCGAGCGCGGGCTCGCACACGACCTCGGGCTCGACAAGGTCGTGCTGTTCGCGAGGCTGCTGACTGACCCCGTCGAGCCGCGGTACGCCGGGTTCGACAAGACGACGCGCCGCGACCGCGCGTCGGTCGTCGACTGGGTCCTGCGCAAACCGGGTGTCGGCCGCGAGGCGTGGTCGCTCGCCGCATATCTCGAGGTGCGCTGGCATCTCGTCGTCCCTGAGGCGCAAGCGTTCACGCTCGCGATCGAGGCGCCGCCCGAGCTTGTGCAGTACGCGACGCACGCAAAGTTCGGGCGAGGACGCGTGGTGGCGCGCGCCGACGGCAAGGCGATTGTCAAGTTCGCCGACGGCAAGCGTACGCTCGCCGAGAGTTTCCTCGTGTTCGAGAGCTGATCGCGGAACCGATCCTTGCGTGGGTCGAGCTTTGACCTCCTTCGCACTCTCTCCTGCGCATAGCGGCTGCGCGTGCTCGGGGCATTGGAGCTAGGCGTGCCACCAGGTCGAAACGCCGCGATGCCAGTGCGGTAACAGGTCGTCGAGGGATGTCGCGCGAGAGCCACAGCGCTTTGCAGCCTAGACAATGGCGCGCCTCGCGTTCGAGCTCGTGCATCGTGTCGCCGCACCGCGGACAGGCGAGCAGGTGCGCGGCTTCGCGATACGGATCCATCAGACGGTCACGCCGTGGTTGAGCATCGTCATGATCGTAGCGGTCACTATGCGCCGTCGCAGGAACTCGCCGAGTGCGCCCGCGGCACCCGACGCGACGGCAACGTCCGCCTCCCGGACGATACGCAGCTTGTACTCAGCCGTGAACGACCGGCGCTTCGGACGTTCGGGGGACGTGGCTCTCTCCGGATCCCCCGACCGGGCGGCCTCCCGGACCGCGGACGCCGTGCCCTCGCACGGAGCAGCAGCAGCGGACTTCTTGACGGACATGCTCAGCATCCTGACTCAATCCCAGCTGGCCCTCGACGGTAATTGCGACCGCGTTCGCTGTCTCAGTCACGTTGGCATAGAGGGATCGCGCGGTGTCGGTCCCCATGGGTCTCGACCAGCGTCTGTGCGAGTATGACTGGCGCGCGACGCGCTGGTCACCATGGCGCGAACAAGGTATCCGCCAGATCCGGATGATCTGCACCGAGCGCGGTCTCGGTGATCGCGATCGCCCGCTGATACAGTGGCACCGCTCGCGAGTACTCGCCGAGCCCCTGGTAGGTCTCGGCGAGATTCTGAGCGATGACCGCGACCGCGAGATCCTCCGGCCCCAGGCTTCGTTCGGTGGCCGCGAGCGCGTGCTCTTGATAGCCACGTGCCGCACGAAGATCTCCATGGTCGGCGAGTAGATTGGCGAGGTTGGACAGGCACGCGATCACCGTTCGATCGTCGGGGCCGTAGCCCGCCCGCAACTCCTCGAGTGCCCGCCCGAATTCCGCCCGCGCGCGATCGTAGTTGCCGACCTTGCCGAGCGATGTTGCCAAGCTCATCCGCAGCGCACCGATCTCGCGAGAATGCGCGCCGATGACGGTCGTCCAGATCGCCAGTGCGCGTTCGTATGTTGGCGCTCGCGTGAAACCGCGGAAATCTGAACCGGCCCGATCACGCCTTGGGCTTCGAGCGGCGTGCCGACTTGCCGGCCTGCGCCTCGCGGCGGCGGTAGCTGTCACCTTCGATGGCGATGATCTCCGCGTGGTGCACGACGCGGTCGATAAGCGCTGTCGTGCACGCAGCGTTCGGGAAGATGGTCGGCCACTCGCTGAACGCCAGGTTCGTCGTCAGGACGAGGCTCTTGCGCTCGTAGCGACGGCTGACGACCTGGAACAACAGGTCGGCGTTGCGTGCGTCGTAGGACAGGTAGCCGATTTCGTCGATGCAGAGCAGCGGTCGCGACGTGTAGTAGCGAAGCCGGCGGTCGAGGGCACGCACCGATTCTTGCGCGCCGAGGTCGAGCAGCATCTGCGCGGCGGTGATGAACAAAGCGCTGTGGCCCTTGAGCAATGCGGCGTGGACAATATTCTGCGCGATCATCGTCTTACCGAGGCCCTGCGGCGCGACGAGCACGACGTTGTGCGCCTCGTCGAGGAATTCGAGTTTGGCAGCGGACTCGACCGCCTCGCGTTCGATGCGCTTGGGCCACGCCCAGTCGAACTCGGCGAGCGGTTTGAATCCGCCGAGCTTGCTGCGGCCGACGCGACTCGAGGCTTCGCTTGGCGCGCTCGCGCTGCTCGGCATCTGCGACGTGCTCGAGGATCTGGGTCACGCTCCAGCGTCGCTTGGTGGCAAGCGCGACGAGGTCGTCGAGCTCGGCGGCAGTGTGTGCCAGGCCAATGACCCGCAGTGCTTCCGCGAGCGCGCTCACGACGTGGGCTCCTCGTCGTCGGCGGTCTTGTCAGCGGTGGGGGCAGGCGCGGTGTCGAGCTCGGCCGCGTAGAGCTCGTCGTAACGGTCGAGTGCGTGCGGGGTGACGCGAAGATCGCGAACGCGCGGATCGTCGGGCAGCGTGGCGTCGAGTACTGGCAGCACCTTTCGAGCACGAGCACGCTGGTCGAGGATGTGCGCGACCGAGGCCGCGCCCGGTGCGCCGCGCGCGAGCGCGTCGGCGATCGCACGGTCGAGCTCGGCAGCGCCGTAGCGGTCCATGAGCTGCGTGAGCCGGGTGGTGTGCCCACCGAGGCTCTCGCCGCGAAGTGCGAGCGCGTCGAGCAGCTCGTCGGCGTGCTTGCACGCGCTGCGCAGGAGATCGCGACCGCGCAGGTCGTGGGCGCGGCGCTTTTCGCGAGCCAGCTCGGCGATGTGTGCCGGAACCTCGATGACCCTGCCGCGGTCGTAGCTGCGGTCGTGCTGCGCGACCTCCACGTCTCCGTCGAGGATGCGTAAGGTGCGCTCTTCGGCGACGAGCGTCAGCGGCCTTTTCACGAGCGTGTGCGGAATCGAGTAGTCGTTGAGATCGAACCGAACGTACGGCGTCTTGCCCGAGGTCGCACCGAGCACACGCCCGCACGATATCGCGTGCTCCGGCAGCGACAGCAATCGCGCGCGCTCGCTGGAGAGCAAGTCGACGACGCTGCGGCCATCGGCGTGACCAGGCGCGCGCCGGGTGTGCGCAATTTCGGCAATCCAACGCGCGAGCTGCGCATTGAGGTCCTCGACGGACGAGAACCGCCTCGCGGCGAAGAACGAATGGCGAAGGTACTGGATCTGTCGCTCGACCTTCCCCTTCTCGTTTCCCCGGTACGGCGCGCATGGCTTGGGCGCGAAGTGGTAGTGGCCGGCGAGGTCGAGGATCCGCGGATGGAACCGGATGTGATCACCGGCGCGCTCGAGCACGACGCTCTTGAGATTGTCGTAGAGGATCTCGCGCGGCACGCCGCCGAGCGCCTCGAACGCGAGGACGTGGCCGCGCATGAAGCTCTCGAGCGTCTGGTCGAGCGCGAACCGCGCATACATCGCGCGCGACCACGACAGTACCAGCACGAAGCACGACAGCGACCGCTTCGCCGAGCCGACCTGGATCTTGCCGAAGTTTCCCCAGTCGACCTGTGCTTGCTCGCCGGGCAGCGTCTCGAGCCGTAGAAAGGCCTCGGACTGCGTCGGTCGAGTCTTGGCGATGTGACGACGGAGCTGGACCACGGACCCAAGGTAGCCACGCGACCGGAGCATCTCGAAGATGCGTGTGGCCCGGAGTCGCGGATGGTCGTCAAGGATCTTCTCGACCAGCCCCTTGTACGGATCCAGCAACGTCGGCCGGATCTGCGTACCGGTCCGCACGAAGCGGTCGGCCTCGACGGCATTGCGAACCGCGTCGTGGTGAACGCCGAGCTCGGCCGAGATGGTCCCGATGCGCCAGTGCTCGGCATAGAACAGGCGGCGGATACGTGCGCGCGTGTCGGAGTCGATCATCGGGCCACCTCGAACATCGCGAGCTGCCTCAAGTCATGGAACGGTCCGAGCCCGCCAAGCGAGTCACGATGGCGGCGCCTGTGACCGTCGACGAACTCGAGCTTGTACAGCGGCTCTCCGACGAAGTCGGCCAGCCAGTCGAGCTTGAGTCTGGTGGCGGACGAAGCGTCCTTGCCACCCGCAACGACGACAGCTCGGACCGGCATCCCCTCCCACATCGCGAGCGCCTCCAGTAGTGCTGGCACCGCGCGCGGATGCTGCGCCGTCGCTGACAGCCGCGCTTTGAGCACGGTCTCCCTCGGTCCCGCCGTCGCGAGCACCCGCGTCTCGTGGCACCTCGAATCGATTGCTACCCACAACGAACGCATCGGTCTTCTCCTCGCCGCTCGAGGTCGATGCGTCGTGCGTCGGGACTGGACGCGGCGCGGCGAGGTCTACGTGCTCGGGCAACTTCGCGGCACGCTGATGCGTCACGACTTGCGTGCGCCGGTCTCTGTACGCCTGCTGGCGGGCAGCGTGGTCGCGCCGGCCCTCCCGACTCTGCTGGTGCCGCCGGTGCCGTAGAGAATTTCGAAGTCAGCCTCGCGGAACGGCGGGGCGAGCTGTTCTTCACGACCTTGACCTTGCACTGGCTGCCGACGACCTCCTCGCCGCGCTTGATCGCTTGCTTGCGGCGGATGTCGAGGCGCACCGAGCAATAAAACTTGAGCGTGTTGCCGCCGGTGGTGGTCTCGGGGTTGCCGTAGACGACGCCGATCTTCTGGCGCAGCTGGTTGCAGAAACCATCACGAGGCGATCCTGCAATTACACCTGGTTGCGTGACGCTCATGGCCGAACGCCGAAGCCCGACGGACGCCATACCGCCTCGGTGTTCCGAGCTCGCCGCCGCGCTATCATTGCGAGATGTCGCGGACGCGCCCCCCCATCGATCCCGCATCGATTCGCGCGTACATGAATCGTGACTGGGCGCGCGCGAGACGCCACAAGCAGATGTATTGGCGGGCGCGCATCGCGCGAGTTGGGTTGCGCGGCGTTCTGCAGATCTCGGAGGACCTGCGGGCATGGATGATCGCGCGGATCCCGGGATGGCCTACGCAGAGGGAACGTGAAGAAGACCTCGAAACGCACCGTCGTGTCTCGCAAGCGCTCGCCGCCACGGCGCGGACGACGGCCGCACAGAACACCCGCCCACGAGGACGCGCTCGTCGCGTTCGCTGACCTCGCCAAGCGACTTCGCCTCCGCTGGTATGTGTTCGGTGCTCAGGCGGTGAACGTCCACGGCTTTCCGCGGGCGACCGCGGATCTCGATCTCACGATCGATCTCCCCGATGGGCCGACCCCCTCGTTCTTGCGCGCGCTGAACGCTGCGGGATTTACTCCGCGCTTCGTAGATCCAGACTTCGTTGCGATGACCCGCGTGCTGCCGGTCGTGCATCGCCCGTCGGCGTTGCCGATCGATCTCGTGCTCGCGGGACCAGGACTCGAGCAGCGATTCCTCGACGAACTGCACATCGAGAACATCGGGCGGCGCAAGATCCCGTTCCTGTCCGCCGAGAACCTGATGGTGACCAAGCTGCTGGCCGGCCGCCCCAAGGATCTCGAAGACGTCCGCGAGTTGCTCGCACGCCGCGGCGGCGAGCTCGACCATCAGCGCGTCGAGAGCCTGTTATCGCAGCTCGAGGCCGCGCTCGACCAGCGCGACCTACTGCCGCTCTACCGCAAGCTCCGATCCCAGGCGAGCTAGTTTCCGTCCCGGATCGCGTAACGTCTCGCGCGGAGAGGCGAATCCATCGACGGAGTCAGCAGCGTGTCGAGGAACCAGGCGCGGTCTCGCGTTCTCCGCGAGACGCGCCCTGATCGGGAAGCTCAGCGCGTCGATTCGACGCCGGCTCCTCGACGCGCAGCTGACCTCCGTCCAGGACTCCCCTTCGGATCCCGCAGTTAGCCCATTCGGGACGGGAACGAGCTAGCCCTTCACTTCATCGTGGAGAGGAAACCCTTCGCTCCCCCCATTCCAGCTCATGGCGCACCTCCGGGCGTTGCGACGCCGTTGGGTGCCGCGTTCGCGGTGATCGCGCTGGCGGCGATCGCGCGCGCTTGCTTCATGAGCGCGTCGCGCAGCTGAAGCTGCAGGGTCGGATGATCGTGGAGGTGGGCGACGACCTTGTCGCGACCTTGACCGAGCTTCTCGTTGCCGTACGAGTACCAGGTACCCGCCTTCTCGACGAGACCGAGCTTCTCACCCGTGTCGACCAGCTCGCCGAGCTTGTTGATGCCGGTGCCGTACAGGATCTCGAACTCGGCCTCGCGGAACGGCGGGGCGCACTTGTTCTTGACGACCTTGACCTTGCACTCGCTGCCGACGGTCTCCTCGCCGCGCTTGATCGGCTTCTTGCGCCGGATGTCGAGGCGCACCGAGCAGTAGAACTTGAGCGCGTTGCCGCCGGTCGTGGTTTCCGGGTTGCCGTAGACCACGCCGATCTTTTGACGCAGCTGGTTGATGAAGATGACGATCGTGCGGGTCTTGGAGATCACCGCCGTGAGCTTGCGCAGCGCCTGGCTCATCAACCGGGCCTGCAGGCCCATGTGCGCGTCTCCCATATCGCCCTCGATCTCCGCGCGTGGGGTGAGCGCGGCGACGGAATCGACGACGATCAGATCGATCGCGCCGGTGCGCACGAGCGTGTCCGCGATCTCGAGCGCCTGCTCGCCGCAGTCAGGCTGCGACACGAGTAGATCCTCGAGCTCGACGCCGAGCCGGCGCGCGTAGTCCGTATCGAGCGCGTGCTCGGCATCGATGAACGCGCAGACGCCGCCTGCGCGCTGTGCTTCGGCGATCGCATGCAGGGTCAGCGTGGTCTTGCCCGAGGACTCGGGTCCATAGATCTCGATGATCCGGCCTCGGGGCAGCCCGCCACAGCCGAGCGCCACATCGAGCGCGACCGAGCCGGTCGGGATCACGTCCACCGGCTGCACCTCACTGCCGTCGAGCCGCATGATCGATCCGGAGCCGAACTGCTTGTGGATCGTGCGGATCGCCTCGACGATGCTCTTGTTCTTCTTCTCCTGGATCGACATGGAACCTCCGCGTCAGGTCGTTCCACGTCGCGTGCCGGCGCAACGCCACGGATTCACATGGGCAGCTGTCCGGGCGGACCGGTTGCCGGACGCTGTCCGGCCGCATTTCAGTCGCGAGCCCTCAGTTGCCGATGTGCACCACCAGCCCGATGTGGTGCCCCACCCCCGCGAAGTACACCGGGGTCCCGGGGACCGTCGGGCTGTAATCGGGCGCATGCACGCCCGTCCAGCTCTTCAGCTTGAGCACCGTATTGCTGATCGTGATGTTCTTGTTCGAAGGATCGTTGTTGCCTCTCAGCGGCTGCATGATCGGCGAGGGCGCCAGGTCCGACAGCGTGATGTTGTTCAACGTGACGTTTTGATACTTGCTGCCCGGGAAGCGAATGCCTGGGAACAGATTGTTCAAGAAGGCGCTATTGTACGTGGCCACGACGTTCAGGATCTTCAAGTTCGTCGATTGCAATACGTCCATGAGCCCGTCCGGGCGATACGACGTGTAGCCGTCGACGATGATGTCGACGCCGCCGATCTTGAGCGAGTTCGCATAACCGCTGACGGTGTCGGAGCCCCCGCGATCTCGCGCGGTCCCGACGCGAACTCCGTAGTCGAGGACGTCGAAGACGTGGATCCCCGCGTTGAACAGGGCGGGATCTCCGTTCGTCGCGTAGTTGATATAGAGCAGATGCGGCGGCGCAAACCACTTCCCGACCCCGCCGACGTTCTTGCCTTGGGCGTCCTGCAAGTCAGCGTATCGGCGCGAGCGAACGTGGTTGAACAGGGTATTTTTAACGTTCCCCTGAAATCCAAAATACGATCCATCGATGTCGATGTGATCGAGTCGAAGCCCGGTGGGGATATCGAAGAGGTCGTGCGTGACCGGAGAGCTCCGAGAGATCGTCACGCCGCTCCGCTCTCCCGCAATGAACCCGAAGCACATCGGGATGAATCGATCTGCCCCGGCGTTGCTCGGGACGGAGAGCTTCATGTTCTCGACGACGAGCACCGACGTGGTGCCCTTGACCAGGAAGATCGCGCTGAGCGTCGAGGGGCCGGCCCAGAGCGGGTTCGCGCTCTGGTACTTGACGTTGCGGTGAGTCGTCATCCACGTCTTGAGGGGGCCATCGTTGAACTGGCCCGCGGCGCCCGACATGGTGATCGGAAGCCGGCCGTCGTACTGAACGACCCAGTTCAGCAACGTGACGCGGTTGGAGTTTGCGATGACGAACGCAGGAATGCCGGAGTTATCGACGAGCAGCTTTCCGTTACCGGAGAAGACGACGGTCGTGTCCTGGTCGATAAAGATAGGCCGCGTGATGTCGTTCCCGATCCGCAACCGGACCGGGCAATCGACTTGCAGCGGGAACGCGCCGTTCCGCGCGGCGGCGAACGCCCGGGCGACGCCGAGGGTGTCGTCGGTGACGCCGTCGCATGTCACCCAGCCGCGGATCGATCTCGCGGACTGCGCGAGCAGGATCTCGTCGGGTGGATCGATCTCCTCGGCGGGAATCGAGGCGTCGTCATCGGCGTCTTGAAGCTCGTCGGCGGCGCACGCCGCGAACGCCCAGAGCGAAAATCCAGTCACGAGAGCCACGCTCGTTCGCATGTTGAACCCTTCCTCGAGAGTGTCGATGTTCCGTGCGCACGGAAGTTATCGCGGCGGCCTCGGAGAAGAAGCGAGAAATGGCCGCCGGGAACGAGTCCCTCCTTTCAGTCAACGTCTGTTTGTCAGCGTGTGTTTGACGTGTTGCCAGCACGTGTTGGTCAGCACGTGTTGGTCAGCTAGCCTCGGCGAGGAAACGACCTTCGTGGCGCTCGCGTTCGCGCGAATCCCGTTCGGAGCAGCGGTGCCTCACCGCGACGCGAGCGCATCAATTCAGCGCGCGCGCTCGGCGAGCTCCGGGATCGACGCGAAGCCGCGCGCGTCGTGCGCGGGGACGATGACGATCTGGGGATATCGGGCCGCGATCGCCGCGAGCCTCAGGATGTTCTCGCGAACACCGTCCGCATCGTCGTCGGCGAGCAGCCGGTTGAGCCAGGGACGCTCCTCGCGCTCGGTGATGCCCTCACGCTGCCAGACGAGGTCCCCGACGAGCGCGTAACGCTTGCCATCGGGGAGCGCGAGGAACACGACCACCGAGCCCGGCGTGTGTCCCGGCGCGGCGACCACGACGATCGAACCGTCGCCGTAGACATCATGGCTGGTGGGAAATCCCAGGTACGGTCCGCCTTCGAAGCCGTAGTCCTCGTAGCGCACGTTCGGGAGGTCACGTGTGAGCTCCATGATCGCGCCGCCGTCGCGAATGTGGGCGTGCTCGTTCTCGGTCACCAGGACCGGCGTGTCGGTCAGCTCGGCGAGCCCGCTGACGTGATCCCAGTGGGCGTGGGTCAACAGGATCGCGCGCAGCGCCTTGCGATCGTATCCCGTGGCCTCGAGCTGCTCCGCGACCGATCGAGACCGCTGGAGCCGGGTGGTCGCTTCGAACCAGAACGGCATCGACTCGATCTGCGTGGCGATGTCGCGCCCGAGCCCGGCGTCGATCAACAGATCACCGCGCGGATGCTTCACCAGGAGCGCGGTCATCACGAACTCGCGTGCGTCGAACGGGGATCCGCCGCGATAGGCGAAGGCCGCGGTTCGATGAGTCACACCGGTCGGCAGCTGGAACACCGCCATCGTCGGCGGCGGCGTGGCAGCGGGCAGCTCGGCGTCGAGGCGCGCCGGCGCCGGCAGCGGCGCACCGCAGTAGGTCTGGAGAAATGCCACGAGCGCGGCGTTCGGGACGATCGCGACGAGGCCGCGCCAGCGCAGCTTCGTGGCCACGACTACCGACGCGGCGCTTCCTCCGACCGCGATCACGCCGGCGGCGAGGACGACCGGATCGAAGCCGCG
>WBZN01001965.1_pt1 | contig 11823 bp, 10 predicted proteins | sample 5204281 | NCBI WGS metagenome assembly WBZN01 (sample SAMN12344347, study PRJNA552823) | activated sludge metagenome | biome: Activated sludge suspended growth; feature: Nitrification reactor; material: Wastewater; isolation source: activated sludge from nitrification reactor of wastewater... | reverse complement strand
CACGTCGTCGAACGGCGACGTGATGCGCGCCTCCCAGCCGGGCGACAGCGTGCCCGACACCGGCACGCCGGCCGCGAGGTCCAGGCGGTGCGCCACCGCGACGTCGGTGGGCGCGAGCAGGGCGGCATCGGCGATGGCCGCAGCCTCGGCGGCAGGGGAGCCCGCGGCGGCCGGCTTCTTGGCCTCTCCGCCGCAGCCGGCGGCCAGCACGGCCAACAGAGCCAGCATGGCCGCGGCGCTCGAGAGATGGCGAACGGGAGTGTTCATGATCAGCGCTCCTCGATGGGCATGGGGTCGAACGTGAGTTCTTCGAAGGTCTTCATCTCGGTGGCCACGGGCCGGCCGGCGGCGCGATCGAGGCGCGCCAGCGACAGCCGGTAGTCCTTGAGGGCCAGCACTTCATTCACCTGCGCGTTGAGCATCTGCAGCCGCGCGTCGCTCACCTCGAGCTGCGTGCCGAGGCCGTTCTTCCAGCGCACGTCGGCCAGGTGATGCGCGCGCTCGGCGAGCTGCGCCGTGCCGCGCCGGGCCACGAGCGTGGCGAGCGCTTCCTGCACACCGAGCTCGGCCTGTGCGAGCTCCATCTCGGCGGTCTGCTTGGCCACGTCGCGCTGCGCCATGGCCTGCTGCAGCTCGTTGTTCGCGCGCTGCACGGCGCCGAACGTGCGGAAGCCCTGGAACAGCGGCCACTCCAGCTTGAGCGTGGCGTCCATCGAGCGCTGGAACTGGTCGCGCTCGGGGGAGCCGTCGCGCGGGAACGCCTGATGCAGCACCGTGGCCGACGCGGTGAGCTGCGGCCAGCGGCCCGACTTCTCCACACGCAGCGCAGCCCGGCGCGCGGCGACCGCGGCCTCGGCGCTCTGCACCGCGGGGCGGATGCTGGCGTCGCTCGGGGACTCCGCCGGCACCGGCAGCTGCCGGTCGCCGAACGTGAGCGGCGTGTCGAGCACGAGCGGTTGCGACAGCGGCAGGTTGAGCGCGCGCTTGAGGCTCAGCAGCGCCAGCTGCGCGGCACTGCGCGCGGCCACCACCGGCGGCTCGGAGTTCGCGGCATCGACCTGCGCTTGCAGCAGGTCGTACTCCGAGCGCGAGCCCTGCTTGCGGTACAGCTCCACTTGGCGCAGGTGCTCGCGCGCCTGTTGCAGCCCGTGCTGGGCGATCGCCACCACTTCATGCGTGTAGAGCGCGTTCCAGTACGCCTGCTGCACGCTCAGCCGCACGTCGGCCTCGGCCTGCGCGCGGTCGTTGGCGACCGAGTTGCGCACGGCCTTGGCGGCGGCGATCCCAGCGCCCACGCGCCCGCCCGACCACAGCAGCTGCGACGCCGTGAGGTCGGTGGTCCAGCCGTGCACGGCGCCGAACGACGTGTTCGCGAACAGGTCGCCGAGCCCGCTGGTGTCCTGCGTGGCGAGGTCGCGGAACACCGAGTCGAACTTGCGGTTGTAGCTCACCGTGCCCGTGATCTGCGGCAACGCCTGCGCGAGCACTTCCTTCACGCGGCCCTGGGCGATGCCGACGCTGGCGCGCGCCACCTGCATGTCGGAGCCCGACTCGAGCGCGCGCGCGACAGCGGCGTCGAGCGTCAGGTGCAAGGTGTCCGTGGGCGCCAGCACCGGCGGGCGCGCGGCCTGCGCGGGCGCCGTGATCGCGCACGCGGCGAGCAGGGCCAGGATCATGCGAACGGAGATGCGATTCATGCGCGGCCTCCCTTAGCGGCGATGCCATCCAGCACGAGGTCGATGCGCAGGCGCAGGCTGTCGAGCAACGAGGTCGAGAGCGCCGCTTCGCCACCGTGGGGCACCGTCTTGGACTCACCCGAGCCCGTCGGGCAGCACAGCCAGTAGTAGAGCGTGGTGATGTAGATCGAGCTCAGCATGGACTCGAGCAGGATGGCCGGTGCGTCGCTGCGCAGCTCACCGGCGGCCTGGCCCTGTTCGATCACCGCGGTCACCAGCGCCTGCCAGCGATTGCCGGCCTCTTCGGTGGGCGCGAACGCCTGGCGCATCCATTCCTCGAACACGTAGCGCGACAGTTCGCGGTCCTGGATGTAGGCGGACGCAGCGAACGCGTAGATGTCGTGCAGCTTCGCGCGCGCCGTGGCCGTGTCGCCCAGCAGCGCGGCGGCGTTCTCCTCGGCGAGCGCGACGCGCTCCTCCGACAGGTACGCCAGCACGGCTTCCTTCTTGGGGAAGTAGTTGAAGAACGTGCCGCGGCCGACATCGGCACGCTCGGTGATCTCGTCGACGGTCGTGGCCTCGAAGCCGCGCTCGCGGAAGAGCGCGATCGCCACCTCGAAGATGCGGCGGCGGGTCTCTTCCTTCTTCCGCTCGCGGCGGGACAGCTCGCTCAGGGTCATGCCTCACCTCGGGTCATCGCACAGGGCTGGCGGGGGACTCGGTTCAAAGTGCGTGTCAGTATAACGATGGACTCAGTCCAGAAGTTTCATGCGGAACACAGATTTCCTGCAAGCTTTTGTGAAGCAGTGGGTTGGCGGGTCGTCGGCCCGGATGCACCCGCCAACCTGCTGGCGCAGAATGGGTTGAATCTGCTCCGGCCACGGGGCACAATGCCGCGCCCCCCGTCCAGAGCCCCGGACCCCGACCCGAAGGAAGACCGCCTGAGCCCCGCCGAGTACTCGATCAGCACCGCCGCCGCGACCGACGTCGGCCGAAAGCGTTCGGGGAACGAGGATTCCCACGCGTTGTGGGTGGCCGAGCCCGGGCGCGCGCACGCGGCCGACCGGTTGCTGGTGGTGTGCGACGGTATGGGCGGCTCGAACGCCGGCGAGGTGGCCAGCCGGATGGCCGTGGAGATCGTGCTGCGCGAGCTGCAGGCCGCACCGGCCGATGACCTGCCCACGGCGCTGGCCCGTGCCATCCACACCGCCAACCACGAGATCTGGGACCAGGCGAGCGCCCACCCCGAGCAGAACGGCATGGGCACCACCTGCACGGTGATCGCGCTGCGCGGCGACGAGGCCCTGGTGGGCCACGTGGGCGATTCGCGCGCCTATCTGGTGCGCGGCGCTCAGGCGCGGCAGATCACGACCGACCACTCGCTGGTCGCACAGCTGGTGGCGCGCCAGCAGATCACGCCCGAGGAAGCGAAGGTCGACCCGCGTCGCAACGTGGTCACGCGCAGCGTGGGCGTGTCCGCCGACATCGAGGTCGACGTGGTGGCCGTGGGCGAGCCGCTGCGCGATGGCGACACGCTCGTGGCCTGCTCCGACGGGCTGCACGGCCTCGTGAGCGACGCCGAGATCGCGAGCCTCGCGGCCGGCGACTCGCTCGAGGAGGCCTGCCGGGCGCTCATCGCGCTCGCCAACGAGCGCGGCGGTCCGGACAACATCACGGTGGCGCTGGCCCGCTGCCTGCGGCGGGACCGCAAGGGCGGCAACCCATTGGGGCGCTGGTTGCGCTCCTGGGGGGAACGGCGCGAAGGTTGAGCCCCGCCGCCGGGCGGGCACGGAGGACCTGATTTTTCACGTTACCTGACACGACCCATTCCGGGTCTCGTCATCATCGGAGGGTCCGCGCCCCATGCGCGGCCATCCCCGGACCTGATCCCTCGAGGAGGATTTCGAATGCGTTCACGCCTCTCTGCTCTGGTGACCTTCGCTTGTGCTGCCGTGCTCGCTTTTGCCGCCGTCGCGCGCGCCGAGGACACGCCGGCTGCTGCCCCGGCCGCTGCGGCTGCGAAGACCGAGGCCGCCAAGCCGGCGGCTCCGGCGGTCGATGTCGCCAAGGCCACGGCTGCGGATGCCGCCATCAAGGCCATCGATGCGCAGATCGCGAAGGCCGCGGTGAACAAGAAGGACCCGGCGTGGCGCACCAAGCTGCCGCTGCCGACGGCCGTGAAGTTCGATGCGAGCAAGTCGTACTTCGTTCGCATGGGCACCAACAAGGGCGAGATCCTCATCAAGTTCATGCCCACCGTGGCGCCTCTGCACGTCACGAACTTCATCTACCTCACGCGCCTCGGCTACTACGACGGCCTCACGTTCCACCGCGTCATCACGAACTTCATGGCGCAGGGCGGCGATCCGGTCGGCAATGGCACCGGCGGCCCGGGCTACGGCTTCAACGGTGAGTTCAGCCCGGCGGTGCGTCACAGCCGTCCCGGCATGCTGTCCATGGCGAACGCCGGTCCCGGCACCGACGGCAGCCAGTTCTTCCTCACGTTCGTCGCGACGCCGTGGCTCGATGGCAAGCACACGCTGTTCGGTGAGGTCGTGAGCGGCATGGACGTGCTCAAGCAGCTCGAGGCCGCGGGTTCGCAGGGCGGCCAGACCAGCGAGCGTCTCGCCATGACCAAGCTCTCGGTCGAGGTGAAGTAGTCCGCACGCTCGTCGTATAGTGCCGGCCCCGGACGCACGTCGCGTCCGGGGCCTCACTTTGCCCTCACGGAGGAGTCCCCATGGCTTCCGGGCCGCGCATCCCGTTCTCCGGTGTCCTGCTCGTGGTGTTCGGCTGCCTGTTCCTCGCCGACCAGATGGGCGCGCTGTCGTTCGGTCAGGTGTTCAAGACCTGGTGGCCGGCGCTGCTGATCCTCGCGGGACTGCTGCAGTTCATCGAGAAGCCGGCGAGCGTGTTCGGCTCGTTGATCCTGGTGACCGTGGGCGTGGCCATGCTGCTCGCGAACCTGCACATCCTGCAGATCGAGCGCGTGTGGCGGCTGTGGCCGCTGGTGCTGATCGCACTGGGCCTGAACATCCTGGTCACCGGCGGCGGGGGCGGCAAGGGGAAGGGCTAGCGAACGGCTGCGGGGCCGCTGGCGAACAGCGGCCCCGCTGCCGTGAGCGCCGCCTAGAACTCCACGCGCACTTCCGCCTGCCAGCTGCGCGTGGCGGCCGGCATCACGTGCGGCACCAGGTCGCCGTGGCGGTCGAAATCCATGTAGCCGGTCGTGGCGTAGCGCAGGTCGGCCAGGTTGAGTCCGCGCACGAGCGCGGTGACCGGTGTACCGCCGAGCGCGTGCGTGGCCGACAGCGACGCGTTCCACACCGTGTGCGGCGCGATGCTGTTCGCCTCGGTGCCGGTGTTGTCCACGAACACGCGGCCGGCGTGCTGGGCCTCGAGCCGCGCGAGCACGCCGCGCCAACCCGCCTGCACCGCCACGTTCGCCATGATCGCCGGTGCGAACCCGATCGGCTGGCCGTCGTACACCACCTGGTCGGCCGGCGTGGGCCCGTAGCTCTCGCGGAACTCCACGAAGTGGTTGTCGGACAGCGTGGCGTTGCCGTCGAAGCCCAGTTCGAGGCCGGTCGCCAGCCGGTGCGACGCGGCGGCCGCCAGTTCGACGCCCTGATGCACCGAGCGTGCGGCGTTGCCGAGGATCGAGTAGCCGAGGTCGGTGTTGAACTGGCCCGCGAACACCAGTTCATCGCGGAAGTCCATGCGGTAGAGGTTCGCACTCAGCGCCAGTGCCTGGCTGCGCCACGATGCGCCGAGCTCCAGGTCATGCACGTGCTCGGGCTTGATGAGCGGGTCCTCGTACACGCCCGCGGCCACGTCGACGCGCCGGTAGAGCGGCACCGAGCCCACGCCCTCGGCGTCGTACAGGTCGCGGAACGCCGGCTCGCGGCTCGAGTAGGCGTACGAGGCGAACAGCTGCGTACGCGCATCCGCCTGCCACTGCAGCGCCACGCGCGGCGAGGCGAAGTCGTAGTGCTGGTCGAACGCGATGCCATCGAAGCGGTCCCCGCGCATGGCGTAGCCGACGTGCCGCCACGCCAGGTCGCCCGTCGCGCGCCAGCGCGGCGACAGGTCCCACTCCTCGCGCGCATAGAGCCCCGCCGCGAGCGTCCGCGGGTGGTAGTCGTAGTAGCTCGCGGGGTTCGTGGTGCCGGGCGGAAGCGGGTCGCCGGCGAGCACGCTGCCCACGTGGCGGCCGTCGTGGAAGCGCAGCTCGCCGCCCAGCGTGAGCGCGCCGTGCGCGTGCGCCAAGCGGGCGCGCGGCAGCCAGCCGTAGTGCCGGTTCGTCACCTCGCGCCGGCGCGTGACGTCGAAGTTCACGATCTGTGCGCGGCCCTGAGCGTCGCGCACCAGCACGCCGTTGGCATCCTGCGCGTAGTGATCGCGCGGCACGAGCGTGGTGTCGGTGGTGGCGATCGCGGGCAGACGGTAGTCCGCGAGCGCACGGTTCAAGCGCCGCTCGTCGAAGTAGCCGCGGCCGTCGAACCAGAACGCGGTCTGCGTCAGCGTGAGCGCGGGGCTCGGCGCCCAGGTGTGCACGAACTCGTAGTGCGGCTCGAAGAAGTGGTCGCGCTCGCCGTCGTAGGTGAGCGGGTTGAAGCGCCGGTCACGATCGGCATCGCCGCTGATCGCGCCGCTCAGGTACTCGGGCGACAGCGCGAGATACGAGAGATGCGTCTCCTCGGGGCCGCCGTACAGGTTCACGCGCCACGACTGTGTGCCGCGCGTGCGCCGCGCCGACAGCGCGTACGACCACAGCCGCGACCACGACTGCTCGCGATAGCCGTCGCTCTCGACGCGTGCGTAGCGCCCATACAGGTCCCAGCCGCCCGCGAGCGGTCCGGACGCGCCCTCGAGCACCAGCCGGCGCAGCCCGAACGAGCCCGTGCCGCTGGTCACGCTGGCGCGCGGCGCGGCGGCGAACGGTGACGTCTCCACGCTCACGCTGCCGCCGAGCGCGGCGGCGCCATAAAGTGCCGGCCCCACGCCGCGCTGCACCTGCACTTGGGCGGTGGCGCTCATGAGATCGGGGTGGTCGATCCAGTACACCTCGTGCGACTCGGGATCGTTCAGCGGCACGCCGTTCACGAGCACGCTGATGCGGCGCTGCGGGAAGCCGCGCAGCGTGAGGTAGGAGTAGCCCACGCCGTTGCCCGCGTCGGAGTACGCGAATGCGCCCGGCAGCGTGGCGAGCAGCATGGGCGTGTCCTGGCCCCAGTTCGCGCGCCGCAGCTGCTCGCGGCCGAGCGTCGAGGCCGCCACCACCGGCCGTTCGCCGGCGCGACTCGTGCTCACTTCCACAGGTGCCATCGGCACCACCTGCGACAGCGTGTCGGCACCCGTCGCGGTCTGCGCATGCGTGCCGACGGGCGTGAGCAGCAGGATCGAGGTGGTGAGCAGGGCGAGACGGCAGTGCATGGCGGGGGCTCCAATCGGGTTCGGCATGGCACGCAGTGCGGTCATGCGGGGCTTGGTTCGCCGCTCGCTCGCGGCGCCACGAGGTGGGCGAGGCCCCAGGCCACGAGCGACGTGGCGAGGCCGGCGTAGATGGGTTCCAGGTGCCACGGGTAGTCCGCGTGCACGTTCTTCCACAGCACCCAGCCCAGCGTGACCGTGCCGGGTGCGAGCATCATGAGCAGCGCGCCGCGTGCGCCGGGTCGGCCGCGACCCGCCACGGCGAGCAGCACGGGCAACAGCAGCATGGGCGTGACGATCGAGCCCAGGTCGTGCCACAGCGCCACGACGCTCGGGCGCGCGAGTGCCAGCAGCGTGGCGAACGCGGTGGCGAACCACAGCCCGTAGCGCGACCACACCGGGATGCGCGCCGTGTCGCCGCCGCGCAGTCGCCACACGAGGTCACGGCCCACGGTGGTGGCGGCGATGAACGCATACGAGTCGATGGTGCTCATGACCGTGGCGATCATGCCGAGGTAGAACAGGCCCAGCGCAAGGGGCGGCAGTGTGAGGTTCGCGAGCTGCGGGAACGCGTACACGGGGTCTTTTAACGCCGGCAGCAAGGCGCGCGCGTACAGTCCGCACGCCGTGGTCATGAAGTCGAAGCCGATCCAGAACACGATCGACCACAGCACGCCCTGCCGGGCCACGCGCGGGTCGCGAGCGGCGTAGGCGCGCTGCCAGAACGCCGGGTCGACCATGGTGCCGAGCGCGATCACGTACCACACGATCACCGCCGCAGCGCCGTTGCCGCCGTGCCACACCCAGTGCGAGGCGGGCGTACGGGGCAGCAGGAACGCGAGGCCGCCGTGCTGCGCGAACAGGAACGCGAGCAGCATGGCGAAGCCGCCGTACATGAGCGCGAACTGCACCTGGTCGGTGAGGATCACGGTGCGCAGCCCGCCGCGGTCGACGTAGAACACGCTCAGCACCGCGGCCGCGACCACCCACGGTGCGGCGGGTCCGCCGAACATGGCCGCGAACAGCGTGCCGAGCATGAGCACGTACGCGGCCGGTGCCGAGGTCACGAACACCGCCACCGCGCCCACCAGGGCCGCGCCGCGGCCGTAGTGGCGCTGGAGCAGGTCGGGCAGCGTCAGCAGCTCCGACTGCCGCGCGCGCTTGGCCAGGAACAGCGCGAACAGCCCCGCCCCCAGATAGTAGGGCGCGCCGAACACGAGCCAGTTGGCGACGCCGTAGCGCCACGTGTACTCGCCCACGCCCAGGATGCCGCCGTACCACGTGGCCACGAGCGTGGCCACGAACGCCGGCAACGTGACGCGCCGGCCGGCCACGAGGTAGTCCTCGGTCGTGGGCTTCGCGCCGAACGAGCGCAGCCATACGAACGCGAGTGCGAGGAAGTAGAGAGCGATGAGCGCCCAATCGAGCGCGTTCTGCGTGAACATCGGCACGACGCCTTCCGGACGGCAGGCGTGGCCGCAGGCTCACGAGAGGGTGCTGGGGCCGCGAGAAGCGGCGCATGCACCGGTCGAGTCCCCTGAAGACACGAAAGCCGTCCACGAAGGGGACGGCGGGGAAGATCACTCGAGGAGCCGGTGTCTTCGCCGTTTCCCTACGCTGGTATCAACCAGTTCAGGTTCGACGGGTGTGTTCTCAGGCGCGCGGCACTTCCGCGAGCCACCCCGAACGGACGAGACCCATGATGCGCTCGTCGGCGGGCGGCTGCAAGGGCGCGGGCCGGCGCGGCCCGCGCGGGCGTCAGTGCCGCGGGTACAGCATGCGGACCACGAACGCCAGCACCGGGGCGGTGAGCGTGGGGAACAGTTGCCACGCCGCGATGATGCCCACGAACGACAGGCCCGGCGCCGACACCGCCGAGCGCAGCGAGCGCGCCGCGTTCGCGGGCAGCAGCAGCGTGCACACCGACGCTCCGTCGAGCGGCGGCAACGGCAGCAGGTTGAACGCGAACAACAGCACGTTCAGCGCGAGCAGCACCGACAGCCCCTCGGCGAGGAAGTCCCCGAGTTGCAGCGCATCGGGCGGCATGGCGTTGCTCACCAGGTGCTGCACCGTGGCGTGCTGCGGCGGTTCGAACGCGCCCAACACGAGACCGGCCTGGATGAGCAGGAACGCGGCGACGGCGATCGACAGGTTGCCGAGCGGGCCGGCGAGCGACATGAGCGCGGCACGCTTGGGGTACTTGTCGGCCCACGCGGGATCGTACGGGGCGTGCGCCCAGCCCATGGTCCAGCCCTGCGTGAGTGACGTGACGAGCGGGATCACCAGCATGCCGATCGGCGAGCGCCGCACGTGGGGCCAGGGCGACAGCGACACCTGACCGCCGAGATACGCCGTGGGATCGCCCAGCCGGAGCGCGGTCCACGCGTGCGCGGCCTCGTGCACGGTGGTCGAGAACAGGAAGGCGGGCAGCCAGAACACCAGGGCGTGGAACACTTCGGCAGGCACGGTGCGGTCTCCGGAAGGGTGCGAAGGCAAGGATGGGACCGTTTTCACTGCACGGGTCGCGCCACGTGGTATGCGCCCTTCGGAGCGCCGCAACTCGCTGCGAGTGCGTGCGGACGCGCACCGGGGCCGCCTGGCGTGCGTGCTGCACGCCCGGACGTTCGTGCAGGTCGCAACGTGCGGGGGAGCGCTGGCCCACGGTCATGGGACGGCGCGGGGTCGCCGGTGCTCGTGTGCGTTCGGCTGCGCGCGTTGCCCGCCCTTCGCGCCGCCGCGTATGCTGCCCGTATGCGCAAACGTACGGGTGCCGTGGTGTGTCCCGGCTGTGGCCGGCTGGTCGACGTGAACGAGAAGGCCTGCCCGTACTGCGGCCGGCCCGCGCCCGGCATGTTCGGCTACGGTCCCGCGCTCCAGCGCGTGCTGGGCGGCTTCAACCTCTCCACCGCGATCATCGGCGCCTGCATCGTGCTGTACGTGATCACGCTGCTCGTCGACCCGCGCGGACTGCTGCGCATGCGTGGCATGTTCGACTTCCTGTCGCCCACGAGCGGCGCGCTGGTGGTGCTCGGAATGACCGGCGGCTTCGCGATGTCGAGCGGGCAGTGGTGGACGCTCATCACCGCGGTGTTCCTGCACGGCAGCCTGTTGCACCTGCTCTTCAACATGGCGATCACGCGCCAGTACCTGGCCAATGTCGTCGATCTCTACGGCCCCGCGCGCGCCTGGGTGATCTTCCTCGTGGCCGGCGTGGGCGGGTTCGTGCTCTCGAACTTCGCCTCGGGGGTGCCCACGATCGGCGCCTCGGGCGCGATCTTCGGGCTGCTGGCCGCGCTCATCGTGTACGGCCGCCGCACGCGCCAGCACGCCGTGGCGCAGCAGCTGTGGATGTCGGCCGGCATCATGTTCCTGTTCGGCTTCTTCATGCCGAGCGTCAACAACTGGGCGCACGCCGGTGGCTTCGCGGCCGGCTTCGTGGCCGCCGAGGCCCTGAGCTTCCAGGGCCGGCGCGAGAGCCCGGCGCTGCTCGCGCTGGCATGGGGCACCGCCGCCCTCACCGTGGGCGCGTTCGCGCTCCAGGCTTGGCGCGTGTTCACCGTGCTGTTCGCGCACTGATCCCGTTCGCAGTACCCGACGTCCCCGCACGACACCGCCCCCGCAAGGGAATCCCTATGACGAAGAAGCGCTGCCAGTGGGCCGGAAGCACCGATCCTTTGTACATGACGTACCACGATGAGGAGTGGGGGGTGCCGTCGCACGACGACCACCACCTGTTCGAGATGCTCATCCTCGAAGGCGCGCAGGCCGGCCTGTCGTGGTCGACCATCCTCAAGAAGCGCGCGAACTACCGGCGCGCCTACCGCGGTTTCGACCCGCGCAAGGTGGCCCGCTTCGGCGCGGCCGACCGCGCGCGGCTGCTGGCGGACGCGGGCATCGTGCGCAACCGCTTGAAGGTCGATGCCTCCATCCAGAACGCCAAGGCGTTCTTGGAGGTGCAGGCGGAGTTCGGCAGCTTCGCCGCGTTCGCCTGGAGCTTCGTCGGTGGCGCTCCGATCGTGAACGCGCGCGTCGCACTGCGCGGCATCCCGGCACGCACGGCGGAGTCCGACGCGTTCTCGAAGGCGCTCTTGAAGCGCGGCTTCAAGTTCGTGGGCTCGACGATCATGTACGCGTTCATGCAGGCGACCGGCATGGTGAACGACCACCAGACCGACTGCTTCCGCTACGGCGCCACGAAGCGGCTGGCGGCGGCCGCGGGCCGCACCACCAAGTCGCTCACGCGACTGGCGGTGCCGTCCAGGCCGGCGCGGCGCGCGAAGGCGCGTGCATGAGCACATCGCTGCTCGAGGCCGTGGGCGAGGTCGCCGCGCTCGCGGGTGCCGAGGCCCTGAAGCACTTCCGCTCGGTGCTCGACGTGGAGTCCAAGGCCGACGGCTCGCCCGTCACGCGTGCGGACCGCGACGCTGAACGCGTGGCCCGGCAGTGGATCGAGCAGCGATTCCCCGAGGACGGCATCGTGGGTGAGGAGTTCGGCGAGGTGCGTGCGAACGCACCTCGCCGCTGGTTCCTCGACCCGATCGATGGCACGCGTGCGTTCGTGCGCGGCGTGCCGCTGTGGGGCACGCTCGTGGCGGTGGCCGAGGGCGAGCACGTGCTGGCCGGCGCAGCCGAGTTCCCCGCGGTGGGCGAGAGCCTGCGAGCGGCCCGCGGCGCGGGTTGCTGGTGGAACGGGCGCCGTGCGCATGTGTCGTTG
>WBZN01001964.1_pt1 | contig 11823 bp, 14 predicted proteins | sample 5204281 | NCBI WGS metagenome assembly WBZN01 (sample SAMN12344347, study PRJNA552823) | activated sludge metagenome | biome: Activated sludge suspended growth; feature: Nitrification reactor; material: Wastewater; isolation source: activated sludge from nitrification reactor of wastewater... | reverse complement strand
AAGAAGAGAACGGCCGGCTCAAACGGCTCGTGGCCGAGCTCTCCCTCGACAAGCACATGCTGTCGGAGGCCTTGTGAAAATAATCTAAGGCCCGCCCGCCGCCGGGAACTGGCCCAGTGGTTTCACGGGACGTTTCAGGTGAGTTATGCGCGGGCCTGCCGCTTGGCGCAGTTTGGTCGAGCTTCCTGGTATCGAACCAGTCGCGCCAAGGATCAATCGGCGCTCCGGCTCCGCATTCGGGATCTGGCGCATGCTCGGCCTCGATTTGGCTACATGCGGATCTGGCGCTTGCTGCGGCGTGAGGGGTGGCTCATCAATCGGAAGCGCGTCCGACGGGTGTATCGCTTGGATGGATTGCAGCTCTGCATGCGGGTGCGCCGACGAAAACATATCGCCTTCCACCGTGGACCGGCTCCCGTGCCGAGCGGTCCGCACGAGCGATGGCGTATGGATGTTGTGCATGATACCCTGGCCGACGGACGGCCGTTTCGGATCTTCACGGTCGTGGATAATTGGAGTCGGCACAGTCCCCTACTAGAGGCAGGGTTTCGGATGACGGGAGAGACGGTCGGGCAGGTGCTTGATCGTGTCCTGGACACCCCTGCGGTGCCCCGCTCGATCACGGTGGATCATGGGACAGAATTCCACTCGCGCGCCTTGGAGGATTGGGCCTATCGGCGAGGCGTCCAGCTCGACTTCATACGACCGGGCAAACCCGTGGAAAATGCGTGTATTGAATCGTGTAACGGGCGGCTCCGTGATGAGTGCTTGAACGTGCATCAGTTCGCCTCGCTGGCCGAGGCGCAGACCCTCATCGAAGCCTGGCGCATAGACTACACTCAGCGTCGGCCTCACAGCTCGCTTGGGCACCTGCCCCCGAACGAGTTCGTCGCACAATGTGAGGGACAATCGATCGTCGAAGCTGACGTCTGCTCTGGTTAAGAACCGTCTCAGAGCGGGGGCAACGTCAGCAGCCAGAAGTTCTCCCTTGCCACTGTCTCGTTGGCAGGGGAACTTACAAATGATTTGCAGAATGAAGACCTGTACGATATACGCTCACAGCATATCACCCCATGTGTCCCAGCTATACACAGGGTTTTCGCTTCTCGCTATGAATGGTGAAATCCGTTTGAAGCAAAGGTTGTACAATTATTCCCACAAGAACAGAGTCGTCTTGAGGAACTTGGCGCCGCATGCATTGAACGGACTATTCGCCACCATTGATGACAAGGTTCTGTTTTACGATACGAGTGACAGTTCTGATCTGCTCGATGGCGCATTGCAGATAGTCGATGCCTATTTCAAGAGAAGTTATTTGCGAGAGAGGATTCCTGACCGTTATGCAGCCCGTGTATTTCCGTTGGGGCTCAATTACGAACTCTATACCGGGAGACTTGAGCGTCATGAAATTGCAAGATTTCTTTTTCGTAAGAGCGTGCTCAACAGGTTTCCCAAGGCATTGCTTAGGGCCGTGGCTGAACTTGCCTCATTAAGTTTTCTTCCCACAATAACTAATATGTATTCCCCGCCGAAGCATCTCCAGGAGCCTCAGGTGCTTTTCATGGCACGTGCATGGGACCCGAAAGGTGAGTTGGCTGAGTTGACCGAAGAGGAAAAGCGAGAGCGGGTATACATCAACGAAATGCGAGCACGCTGCATCCGACTGTTAAGAGACGAACTTGGCCCCCATTTCTATGGAGGGTTCGCTCGAACCTCGTACGCAATGGATAACTTTAAAGAGCTCTTAGTTGAAGATGCGTTGGTTTCCGGAAAGAAGCGCTATGTATCGCTGCTTCATGATTATCCGATTTGTATCGCTACAGCTGGGCTGCATGGCTCGATCGGTTGGAAGATGGGAGAATATGTAGCCTTTTCGAAGGCGATTGTTTCTGAAAGATTGAACTGTTCCGTTCCGGGCGATTTCACGTGCGGCCGGAATTACCTAGAGTTCGATACTCCAGAAATGTGCTTAGAGCAAACTATGAAGCTGGTTGAAGGTCGAGGGCTTCGAGCGCAAATGATGGAAGACAATTGGACGTACTACAATATGCATTTGATGCCGGACAGGTTGATTATGCGGACTCTCAAGATTGCAAGCGATATGTAGGGAAACTCCAAGGTCTAGGGGCAGCGGGAACGGCTCCGTGTGTCGTCCAGTGGGTACTGCGGTTGGGCGTCGCGCTGGCCAGCAAGGAGTGTCTCAGCGGCGGTGCTGGCGGCGGAACACTTCCGGGCCCTAACCAGCCTTGGCACAGATCCATTTGGAGCAGGACTTCACCGCCTCCAATACCAAATGTGTGACGGACATCATAGATGTTCGCACGGACGAGAACTGGTTGTGCCTCCGCATTCTGCTGGACTTGTATGCCGGCTTCGTCGTGGGCTGGTGGGTGAGGCTGCGACAGGACCGAGCGCCCGTCATTCTCGCTTCCGATCACGGCTGCCAATTTACTTTGGAAGAGTGTCCGCAATTCCTGACGGCGCACCACATCACGTGCAGCATGAGTGCGGTGGGTAGTTGTGCCGACAACGCGGCGACAGAAAGTTTCTTCGGGGTGCTCAAACGAGAGCGCGTCAGCCGCCGGCAGTGCCGGACGAGGGTTCAAGCGCGACCGGATATCTTTGATTGCATCGAACGCCGGCATAATTTGCGGCAGCGGCGGAGACTGCCGGTTCAACAGCAGGGAGAACAACTCTTAACTCAACTGCCCGTAGAATGGGGTAGAGCCACTATATGCCGCGGCGAGGACAGACAGAAACATCTTGAAGCATAGACCGGCGGCAGTAGGAGATATAGTTAGAAGTTGTGGAACGAGGGAGAAAAGACGGCGTACTTTTCTGGGTAAACAATAACCCGCACATATCGGATGGCAGGCCGGGGAAAGGCGTGCCGATGATGACGATAGTCCGAACGCAGGAGGGAACGAAAGGGAGTGACCCGGAGATGGCCACGGTACTGGATGAGTTGGCCTGAGAAAGAGCCCGCTGTATGATTCTGGCGGTGTTAGAAGTCGAAGTGAATGACTACCGTCGGCAGCACCGTGACGCATGTGACAGCCGCGGCCATGCGTTGGTAGTCCGCAACGGGGAGGCGCGCTTGTGTCGCCTCACGGTGTGAGCCGGGACGATCACGATTCCGGCGCCTCGGGTGCATGGTCGACGGCGCTTCGATTGGGTGCGGCAACGCTTCATCAGCCAGATGCTGCGGCCCTATCTGCGCCGCTTGCCTCAGGTCGGCACCGCGTTGCCGCTGCTCTATAGGACCAAGGTGGTGATCGCATGAAGGACGGGTATCGTGAGAGCACGGAGAGCTGCTTGGCGGTGCTGCGGGACCTCAAGAGAAGGGGCACGCGAACGCCGGCCTTGGCCATTGGCAACGGGGCGCTTGAGTTCTGGGCTGTCGTTCGTGAGGTCTGGACCGAGACACAGGAACAGCGTTGTTGGGCGCACTGCAGTGCGAACGTCCTCGATAAACTCCGACCCGGCTTCAGCCTCAGGCCAAACGTGCCTTACACGATATTATGATGTATGCGGAGTTCCGGGTGAGCTGCGAGACTGCCATGCAGTGGTTCGCCCAAGACTATGCGGCGAAGTATCCGAAGGCCGTCGAGGCGCTCTTCGTGGACGTGCTGCGGCTGCTGCCCCACTTCCACTGCCCCGCGACCCACTGGAAACATATTCAGGCGACCAACCCGATTGAGTCGACGTTCGTCACGGTGAAGCTGCGCATGTGCGTCACCGTGGGGGCTCGCGAGCCGCGGGACTGACGATGGCGTTCAAACCGCTGGAGGCCACATAGAAAATGTGGCGCCGGTTTGAGGCGCACGACCTGCTTCCCCTCGTCCGTGCAGGCGTGGTCTTCAAGGATGGGCAGTCAGTGGAACGAACGGGCGCACAATCAGAGAAGAACTTGGGAAGGGGCGCCGCTCGATCATCTTAATCCACAATTCTTGACAATATCTCGCGATAGTAGCTCTGTTAAGGTAGTATTCCTTAAAGGTGAAAGTATACGCATGAACCGATGCTGCTCATCCTCAAGCGGGGTATTAGCGATGCAAGCGTGGTGGCAATTTGTAGGCGGAATTTTGAGATCGGTCGTAACCAATTGAAGTCCTTTCTTAGAGGAATAAAATCAGCTGTTCGGAAAACTCTTGCGGGAGTCCTTCGAGGGGCCGGAGTGTATCGTTGGCGCCATAGAGGAAATGTCATAGTCCTCACTTATCATCGAGTGTTGACTCCGGAGGATCTGGGTCATCAGACAGTACAGCCTGGAATGTATGTGCTGGACACTGTATTTGCCAAGCAGATGGAATTCTTGAGGCAACAGTTCACAATAGTGTCTATGCAGCGTCTCCTTGATTTATGGAAAGAAAAGCAGTGGGACTCGCAAGCCAGGTATTGCGTGATCACATTTGATGATGGTTGGCTGGATAATTACCGATACGCATATCCTATCCTGAAGCGGTTGAACCTTCCCGCTACTATTTTCCTTCCTACGGATTACGTAGGAAGCCACAATTGGTTTTGGCCCGACCAATTGTCCGCTCTCTTTAAGATCATTGCCGAGAGATTTGACAACGCCGGACAGATGAACAGAGTCGAATCCGTATTGTCCCGCTTTCTGAACGTGGCAGTTCGTCCGTTCGTCGAGGCATGGAGTCGGCAAGAAAATGTGACTGATCAGATTATCGAACAGTGCAAGCATTTACCGATTGAGAAGATTCGCGATTTGATCGAGGCGCTGGTGAAAGAGCTCGGCGTGCCGCTGCCGCAGGACCGGGTGATCGTGAATTGGGATGAGGTGCGAGAAATGTCTAACAATGGCATATCGTTCGGGTCTCACTCATGTTCGCATCGTATCTTGACCACCATTGCACGCGAAGATGTAGCGGATGAGCTTGCGAGATCGAAACAAGTTCTCTTGGCGCAAGGAGTGAACTTCGTGCCGGTTTTTTGCTATCCCAATGGAAATACTGATTCCGAGATTCAAAGCCAAGTCCAGGATTGTGGATACCAAGCGGCGGTTACGGTGCAGATGGGTGTTGAAGGCTGCAGGCCGGGAAATCAATTTGCCGTCAAACGAGTGGGAATTCACAATGACGTGACAAACACTGTTTCGCTATTTTCCTTGCGACTCTTCGGTCCGATGTCGAGTTCAACGTAAGGCTACCAATGGCACATGTAGCAAGGAATGTGTCCGTGCGACAAGGAAATCCATGAAAGTCCTGATCACCGACGGAAATGAACGTGCAGCACTGGCGGTCACAAGGGCGCTGGGTCGTCAACAGGTTGAAGTAATGGTTGGAGCAGAATCCACGCGAAGTCTCGCCGCCTCCTCCCGTTATTGCCAACAACGGATAATTTATCCATCCCCATACCAAGAGCCAGAAAGATTTGTCACCTCTCTGCTCAAGGTCGTTCAGGAGTCTCGGATCGATGCACTGTTTCCTGTCTCCGATATTGCTATGCATGTACTCGGGCCTGAAAAGTCGCGATTTGAGCCCTACACGCATGTTCCCATTCCCACGGCCGAAGCGTTTCAGGAAATCTCAGATAAGTATCGATTAATGCGTCAGGCCGTAGAGGAAGGTGTGCCGATTCCCGACACCCTTTTCGTGCCAGACGGTCGGCTCGAAGAGCTGAGCGATCGAGTGACAGAGTTTCCTGTAGTGGTAAAGCCCGGTTGCTCGTTAGTGAAGGACGGCGGCCAGTGGACAAAAACCAAGGTCTGCTATGCCAATACTCGCGAGGAGTTGCAGCGTGTTTATCGTGACAGGCCCTATCTTCGCCAGCCCTCCCTGATCCAACGCCGAGTTGTAGGAGAAGGTCGGGGATTGTTCGTCCTGATGCAGGAAGGTACTCCGCTAGGGATGTTCGCTCATCGACGAATACGTGAGCGCCCGCCGTCGGGAGGGGTGAGTGTGTTGCGTGAGAGTATTGCCTTGCCCAAAGACATGATTGAGGCTACTCTCAAGCTCCTGCAGCGTGTGAGGTGGCATGGGGTGGCGATGGTAGAGTTCAAGGTGGATTCCACCACTCAGCGGCCTTTGCTCATGGAGATTAATGGTCGTTTTTGGGGGTCGCTTCAATTGGCCATGGATGCCGGTATAAACTTTCCATTTCTCCTACTGAACATGGCGCGAGGAAGGACTGAGACGGTTCCTGAAAATGGGTATCGCATCGGCGTGAAATCTAGGTGGTTGCTGGGTGATTTGGACCAGTTGCTTATGCGCCTTACGAGGAGGGAGAATTCACTAAACCTTCCTCCCGGCGTTCCGTCGCGGCTGCAATCCCTGATGTCATTCTGCCGATTCTTTCAGCGGGATCTGTATTATGAAATCGAGCAGTGGGAAGATCTCGGCCCCAGTCGATTTGAAATCTTGCAGTATCTGAAGTTGGCATAGGCAGTGAGATGTTCAGAACTCAATCTCGGACAGAAATCCGCGTGAGCAACAACCCATTGATAGATCTGGCACGGTCGGCAAAGAGATCCCTGATCGCAGTACTGAATGTCTTGCGATACCGCACACTTGTCAAGCAACAGGATTTCCCGAGGCCAGCTCATTCGATACTAGTTATTTGTAAGGGTAACATTTGTCGAAGTCCGCTCGCTGAAGCCTATTTAAAGTTTTTGCTTGGAAAGTATGGCCTTCCTACTGTGGTTCAGTCAGCAGGTCTTGAAACGTCGTTTGGAAAGCCTGCCCATCGGTTTGCACAAATTGTCGGCCGCCAGGGCGGCCTTCTACTGGACCAGCATGCCACTCAGCCTCTACACAGGGAACAGGTGGAGCGGGCAGACATGATTCTCGTCATGGAATGGCAGCAACGAAACCGGATAATTAAGCTGTATCCTCACTCGAAACGAAAGGTATTCTTGCTTCGACAATTTTACGATCAATCCGTCAGAGAAGTGGCAGACCCCTATAGCGGCACCTTGGAAGATTTTCATGTGTGTTTTTCGATGATCCGGCAGGGCTGTGATGTGTTGGTGGCGCAGATGCTACCATCGGTGAAGGTATAGGAATAGAGTCGGATGGATGAAAAAGAAGGGCGGATGGTCATGATAACGGGAGGCCCGACGTCGACATGAGTGTACGGACACGATTGTTCAATATTTATTGGACTCTACGAGGGGCTATTGCTCCAACCCTTAGGTACTCCCAGTCTTGGTATGAAGAGGCTTTGACACGGCATGTCACACCGTCGGTTGAGTGGGTGGAAATCGGGTGCGGACATTCTATTCTTCCAAGTTGGCGAGTGAATGAAGAACGTCAGCTCGTAAAAACCTGTAAGGCGGTATTCGGCATCGATTATGATTTGGCGTCGCTGAAAGCCCACCCGAATATTACGAAGAAGTTACGTGGCGATGTGACCAAGTTGCCGTTTAAGAGCGAGGTCTTTGATCTGGTCACAGCCAATATGGTGGTGGAGCATCTGGACAATCCGGACGAGCAGTTCAGGGAAATAAACAGGATCCTGAAGCCCAAGGGAATATTTCTGTTTCATACGCCAAATGCCTATGGGTATGGGGTCATTCTGTCCAAAGCCGTGCCGGATTGGCTAAAGGGCAAACTCATCTACTTGTTGGAAGGACGTGAGGAACAGGATGTCTTTCCAACCCATTACAAGGCGAATACTGAAGCTCAGGTGAAGGCTCTTGCCAAAGAGAGCGGTTTTGAGGTCTTGCAACTTGATTTGATTGCCACTGATGCCATTTTTGCCATGTTCCCGCCTCTAGCAGCCCTGGAGTTACTCTGGATTCGGTTACTCATGACCCAACCGTTCCGTTCCATTCGGAGCAACATGATCGTGGCGCTCAGGAAGGCGAGTTAGCGAGGGCGAAGACAGAGGATGGGTAAGGTTCCTAGCTATGCTCCGATTCAATCAAAGTAGCATTGATAAAAGCCCCGACTCGACGCCCGTAGCGCGCTATCAGCCGGTGCAGAAAGAGTCTAGTTTGGGGTTCTATCTCGTGCTAGTGGCCATGTTATTTGAATTTGGACGCCCTCAGGACATTCTTCCTCCTCTCAAAATCATTCCGTTCCCGTCTCTCCTTGATGTGTCTCTCGCACTAGCAGTCATGCTATCGGGAAAGGCTAGCTTCGCAAATATACAAACAAAGCTTTGGGTGGCACTTCTCATATTCATGGCTCTGTGGGTGCCGTTTGCGACTAATAATTACAAGGCACTCATGGCCTTTAAGGATATGACGCTGTATTTCTTTTTTTATTTGGGAATCATTACATTCGTCAACACGACCAGCCGTATGCAGAATACTATCTTTATGTGGTTGGGGGTGCACGGATTTCTGGGAATAAACGGAATCTTGCATCATGGACAAGGAATCGGAGGCTGGTTAGGGGACGAGAATGACTTTGGTATGGAAATGAACGTCGCTATCCCGATTGCATTTTTCATGTATCAAGGAGCTACGCATAAGGCAGGTAAGGCCCTCTACTTGGGATTAATGGGGATGTTCGTCATGGCTTTGATTGCTACTTCCTCGCGCGGAGCATTTCTGGGGTTACTTGCGGTAGGAGCGTATTGCTGGCTCTATTCGCCTAAAAAAGTTATGTCACTAATCGTGGGAATTTGTCTCGCTGGCCTTGTGATGATTGCTGCTCCTCAGGAGTATTGGGACCGTATCAACACCATTACTGATGACAGTACGATGGAGACGGGGACGGCAGGACAACGCATGTTCACTTGGGGGATAGGATGGGAAATGTTTCTGGCAAATCCTATATTCGGTGTCGGCCAGGCGAATTTTCCATGGACGATCGGAGAGTATCTGGGAGGACGAACATGGCAAACGAGATCGCTGTCTGGCCGCCAGGCGCATTCGTTATATTTTACATTGCTTCCGGAATTGGGGCTGGTTGGGGTGGGGATCTTTGGTGCCATGGTGTATTTCAATTATCAGAATACAAGGATAAGGATGTTACCGCGGTATCCTTCCCCTGTCGGCCTCCGCGGCCAGGCGAAAATGCCAGATATGCATCTCGTGCGTGCCGCTTCATTTGGCAATGCCATCTTGGGGGGAATGATAGGGTATCTTACAACTAGCACCTTTATTTCTACGCTGTATTATCCTACTTTCTGGATCATGATGGCGCTTGCCGTGGCACTCAAGAATACCACCGAGGCTTATACGGAGAATCGGAAGAATGCTGCCGACGCGGACCTCTCGTCAAAGGTTGCTGCCAGGATGAGACCTCGGCCAGCGGGATAGAAGTGCCGATACAGTATGCCATGGTTGGTGAGTCAACCATAGTGAGGTCGGATCTCTCGATGGTATTGAGATGCTGAGAGAAACGACTCACATGCTTTCTTAACTTATAGCCGTAAGACTTTGTGCACGTTGCGCATGCCGCAGCCGGTAACAGCAATTCGAACCATTCTCTATCTTTCGACCAGCAGCGGGCCCGGTGGCGCTGAGCGGGTCATCAGCAATTTGGCTGCTTCATTGGACCCACAGAAGTACCGAGCCCTTCTCTGCCTGTTTCGTCCGGGGTGGATTCAGGAGCGGTGCGAAAGCCGAGGCATACGCACCGCTGTTATTCCGACGCAAGGCATGGCAGATTGGCGCTGGGCAACTCGATTCAGGCAGTTGTTGAAGCAGGAACGAGTGGACGTGATTCATGCTCACGAGTTTGATGCCAACGTGCAGGGAGCGTTCGTGGCAGCCCTATCCGGCATACCTATCGTTGCCACCGTCCATGGCAAGAACTATTTTTATGAGAAACTTAGGCGGCGTTTGGCTTATCGCTGGGTCAGTCGCCATGCGACCATGGTTGCCGTCTCGGAAAACTTGAAGGAATTTATCGTTGAGCAGGTCAAAATTTCTAGAGATCGAATCAAGGTGGTTTATAATGGCGTAGACGTCGTGCCGCATTGTGATCAGGCAGATGTCGAACGGTGTAAAAGAGAGCTAGGTATCCCAGCGCAGGATCAAATCGTGGGGGTAGTGGGGAATCTGTACCCGGTGAAGGGGCATCAGTATCTGATCGATGGAATCCCCACCGTCTTGAAGGCTTGTCCCAATACTTCTTTTATCTTTGCTGGAAGAGGCCAGCTTGAGCCTGAGTTAAAGGAACGCGTCCATCGACTGGGGTTGAGCCAACGAGTCCATTTCCTGGGCTTGCGACAGGATATTCCCAGAATCCTTGCAATATTAAACGTCTTCGTACTACCTTCCCTATCTGAAGGGCTCTCAATGGCGATTCTCGAAGCAATGAGTGCAGGGAAACCTGTGGTGGCGACGCAGGTGGGTGGTAACGTCGAACTTATTCTCGACCAGGAGACTGGCTACATTGTCCCGCCCCGAGATAGCCAAGCTTTGGCGTCGAGATTAGTGGCTCTTCTTACCGATAGGCAGCTGGCTGCTCGGTTCGCGGAGAAAGGCCAGCAACGCGCGGAGGGGCAATTTAGCCTTGGTACCATGGTGCGAACCTACCAATCGCTGTACGATGCATGTCTAAGTCCATGAAAATCTGTCATGTGGCGATGGGCGACTTATGGGCCGGAGCGGAAGTGCAACTCCTGGCACTGATGAAATATTTAGTCCGCCTGCCAGACTTCGAATGGACCGTGATTTTGTTCAATGAGGGCAAGTTGGCGGAGGAGCTTCGAAAGCTTCCTTTATCCCTCACAGTCATTCCTGAAAAAAATTGTAGCCCTCTCACCATCGCCTACCGCCTAGCCCGGGTGTTTCGACAGGTCCGTCCAGAAATTGTGCATACGCATAAGTATAAAGATTCCATCCTGGGTTCAATCGTCGCCAAATGCCTGCGCGTGCCCCATGTGGTGAGGGTCGTTCATGGAATGCCAGAACCATTTAGCGGACTCAAGAATCTGAAGATGGCTTGCTACATGTTGGCAGACAGGTTTGCGACTAGTTCGCTCATCGACAAAATTGTCGCCGTCTCTTTTGACATCGAGCAATCCTTGGTGTCGAGGTATGGGCGACATCGGGTGGCGTGCATTCACAATGGCATTGATCTAGAAGCCGTTCGTGTCATTACCAAGAGGCTGGAGAAGCGTAAAGAATGGCATATCGACGACCGTGCAGTGGTAATTGGAACGGTTGGGAGGTTGGTTCCAATCAAGGGCCATGCCGTTTTACTGAAGGCTCTGCAAGTCTTGCATAGATCGATTCCCAATGTAAAACTTCTGCTCGTAGGCGATGGTCCATTACGGGGTTACCTTGAAGCGGAGGTCGACCGTTTGGCTTTGAACCAAGCTGTGTTATTTGCCGGGCATCAAGATCCATCCTATGACTTCATCAACATGATGGATATATTTGTCCTTCCCTCGTTGCATGAGGGGATTCCAATGGTTTTGTTGGAAGCTCTCGCACTCGTACGTCCGGTAATAGCCAGTCGAGTGGGAGGGATCCCAGAGGTGGTGTCCCATGGAGTGTCCGGTCTGTTGGTGAATCCGGCTGATGCGGATGCGCTTGCGATAGGGCTATTGGAGATGATGTGTGATCCTGTCAAGACAGCAGCCTTCGGCGATGCAGGGCGGCGTCAAGTGGAACGCGAGTTCGCCGCTGGACATATGGCGAATCGTACAGCCGTCATGTACCGGTCTCTCGTAATGAACCGATGAAGACCTGAACGATGGCTGCTGAAGGCATGGCTCAGGATGTTCCGCCACCGGAATTGCGTCAAATCTATTGAAGAGGAGAATGCCACTTGTCTCGACATCTCTTAAGACTTCTTGCAGCGAATCTGTTACCTACGCCAATTCTGACGTGGGTCAAGACGCAGTACTATGTGCGCTCTGTAGAAAACTTTTGGGAAGAGGATGTGGAGCCCGTTA
>WBZN01001963.1_pt1 | contig 11827 bp, 10 predicted proteins | sample 5204281 | NCBI WGS metagenome assembly WBZN01 (sample SAMN12344347, study PRJNA552823) | activated sludge metagenome | biome: Activated sludge suspended growth; feature: Nitrification reactor; material: Wastewater; isolation source: activated sludge from nitrification reactor of wastewater... | reverse complement strand
ATGGCTGCCTTTCGCCACGCTGATCCTGCTGACCGCGATCCAGTCGCTGGACGAGGAGCAGAAGGAGGCGGCCGAGATGGACGGCACGCCGCCGCTCGCCTTCTTCTTCTACATCGTGCTGCCGCATCTGGCGCGGCCGATGACGGTCGTCATCCTGATCCAGACCATCTTCCTGCTGAACGTCTTCGCCGAGATCCTGGTCACCACCGGCGGCGGACCCGGCAACCTCACCACCAACATCCCCTTCCTGGTCTATGCCCAGGCGCTGCTGCAGTTCGACGTCGGCGGCGCCTCGGCCGGCGGCATCGTCGCCGTGGTGCTGGCCAACATCGTGGCCTTCTTCCTGGTGCGCATGATCGGCAAGAACCTGGAAGCTTGAGCGATGGCCCGCGCACAGACCGTTCAACGCCGCGCCTTCACCACCGCCGCCGCCTGGGCCTGCGGCTTCGTCATCTTCTTCCCGATCCTGTGGATGGTGCTGACCAGCTTCAAGACCGAGCTCGACGCCTTCGCCACGCCGCCCCTGTTCCTGTTCTTCGACTGGACCACCGAGAATTATGGCGTCGTGCAGGAACGCTCGGACTATCTGAAGTTCGCCGGCAACTCGATCCTGCTGTCGCTCGGCTCGACCCTGGTCGGGCTGCTCTTCGCCATCCCCGCCGCCTGGGCCATGGCCTTCGCCCCGGGCAAGCGGACCAAGGATCTGCTGCTGTGGATGCTCTCCACCAAGATGATGCCGCCGGTCGGCGCGCTGATCCCGATCTACCTGCTGTTCCGCGATGGCGGCCTGCTGGATTCGCGCGGCGGACTGATCGCCGTGCTGTTCCTGCTCAATCTGCCGATCATCATCTGGATGCTGTTCACCTACTTCAAGGAGATCCCGGGCGAGATCCTGGAGGCCGCGCGCATGGACGGCGCCACGCTGTGGCGCGAGATTTGCTTCGTGCTGGCGCCGATGGCGGTGCCGGGCATCGCCTCCACCGTGCTGCTGAACGTCATCCTGGCGTGGAACGAGGCGTTCTGGACCCTGAACCTGACGACCTCCGATGCGGCGCCGCTCACCGTCTTCATCGCGTCCTATTCCAGTCCCGAGGGACTGTTCTGGGCCAAGCTGTCGGCCGCCTCGACCATGGCCATCGCGCCGATCCTGGTGCTGGGCTGGTTCTCGCAGAAGCAGCTGGTGCGCGGCCTCACCTTCGGAGCGGTGAAATAGGAGGGGCGGTGAAATGACGACGACGATGGGGGAATGCAGGCATGGGTAGGATCGTCCTCAATTCCGTCCGCAAGGCCTTCGGCGAGGTGGTGATCATCCCGTCGATCGACCTGGAGATCGGTGACGGCGAGTTCGTGGTCTTCGTCGGGCCATCCGGCTGCGGCAAGTCCACCCTGCTGCGGCTCATCGCCGGGCTCGAGGACGTGACCTCGGGCCGCATCGAGATCGACGGCGTCGACATGACCGACGTGCCGCCGGCCAAGCGCGGCCTCTCCATGGTGTTCCAGTCCTACGCGCTCTATCCGCATATGAGTGTCCGCGGCAATATCGGCTTCGGCTTGAAAATGGCGGGCGAGGCGCCCGACGTGATCCGGCAGAAAGTGGAGAAGGCGGCGGCCACGCTCAACCTCACCGCCTATCTCGACCGCAAGCCGCGCCAGCTCTCCGGCGGCCAGCGCCAGCGCGTCGCCATCGGGCGGGCCATCGTGCGCGAGCCCAAGGGCTTCCTGTTCGACGAGCCGCTGTCCAACCTCGATGCCGCCTTGCGCGTGCAGATGCGCCTGGAGATCACCCAGCTGCACCAGGCGCTGAAGACCACGATGATCTATGTCACCCACGACCAGGTCGAGGCCATGACCATGGCCGACAAGATCGTGGTCCTGAACGCCGGCAACGTCGAGCAGGTCGGCGCGCCGCTCGAACTCTATGGCAGCCCGGCCAATCTGTTCGTCGCCGGCTTCATCGGCTCGCCGCGCATGAACTTCCTGACCGAGGCCGCAGCGGCGAATTATGGCGCCGCCACCGTCGGCATCCGGCCCGAGCATCTGGGTCTCACCCGCGACGGCGGCGAGTGGCGCGGCGTGGTGCGCATCGCCGAGCATCTCGGCTCCGACACCTTCCTGCATATCGATGTCGAAGGGATCGGCCGCGTCACCGCGCGGGCGCCGGGCGAGCTTGGCCTTGGCGTGGGCGATCGCATCGGGCTGACGCCGCGGCTGGACCGGCTGCATCGTTTCGACGCCACCGGCAAGGCGGTGCGCGCGTGAGACTGCGGGACCGGGTCGCCATCATCACCGGCGGGGCGCGCGGCATCGGCCGCGCCATCGGCGAAGGCTATGCGCGCGAGGGCGCCGTCGTCTGCCTCGCCGATCTCGACGGGGCGGAAGCAGCCCGCGCGGCGGGCGAGATCGGCGGCAAGGCCTTCGGCCTGGCGCTCGACGTCACCCGGCGGGCCTCGATCGACGCCACGGTGGCGGAGGTGACCGGCAAGGCCGGCGCCATCGACATCCTGGTCAACAACGCGGCGATCTTCGACCTGGCGCCGATCGAGGAGGTCACCGAGGCGAGCTATGACCGCATTTTCGCCGTCAACGTGAAGGGCCTGCTGTTCATGATGCAGGCGGTGGCGAAGCAGATGATGGCGCGCGGCATGGGACGGAACGGCGGGGGAGCCGGCCATCGCGGCAAGATCATCAACATGGCGTCCCAGGCCGGACGGCGCGGCGAGGCCCTGGTCGGCGTCTATTGCGCCTCCAAGGCCGCGGTCATCAGCCTGACCCAATCCGCCGGCCTCGGCCTCGCCAGGCACGGCATCAACGTGAACGGCATCTCGCCCGGCGTGGTCGACACGCCGATGTGGGACGAGGTCGACGCGCTGTTCGCGAAATACGAGAACCGGCCCATAGGCGAGAAGAAGCGCCTGGTCGGCGAGGCTGTTCCCATCGGTCGCATGGGACGGCCGGAGGATCACGTCGGCGCGGCGGTCTTTCTTGCCTCGCCCGAGAGCGACTACGTCGTCGCCCAGACGTACAACGTCGACGGCGGCAATTGGCTGAGTTGAACACGGAACTGGATCACGAAGATGTATCTCGAGAAATACAATCTGAAGGGCCGCAATGCGGTCGTCACCGGCGGCGGCCAGGCCATCGGGCTTGCCTGCGTCGAGGCCCTGGCCGAGGCCGGCGCCCATGTCGTCATCGCCGACCACAACGCGCGGGTGGCCGAGACCGGCCGCGACGCGATGAGGGCGAAGGGCTATGCCTGCGACATCGCCGTCGTCGACGTGACCGATTCCAAGGCCGTCGAGGCGCTCGCCGAGAAGATGGAGCAGAGCGGCGGCTGCCAGATCCTGGTCAACAATGCCGGCATCGCCCGCTCGGAGATTCCGGGCGAGAACATGGAGGACGAGCGCTGGTTGAACGTGCTCGACGTCAACCTCAACGGCACCTTCTGGTGCTGCCGGTCCTTCGGCAAGCGGATGCTGGCGCGCAAGTCGGGCTCGATCGTCAATATCGGCTCGATGTCCGGCTTCATCGTCAACAAGCCGCAGGAACAGTCGCACTACAACGCCTCGAAGGCGGCGGTGCATCACCTGACCAAGTCGCTCGCCGCCGAATGGGGCGCCCGCGGCGTGCGCGTCAACGCCGTGGCGCCGACCTATATCAACACGCCGCTCAATGCCTTCGTGAAGTCGAAGCCGGCCATGTACGACGCCTGGATCGGCGGCACGCCGATGGGCCGCATGGGCGAGGTGGAGGAGATCGCCTCGGCCGTGCTGTTCCTCGCCTGCGACGCCTCGAGCCTGATGACCGGCTCGGTCGTCGTGGTGGATGGCGGCTACACCTGCTGGTAGCGCTTCGGCGGTTTGCGCCCGGTCACCTCGCGTCCCTGCTTTGCCACAACCCGGCGGAGAGTCCGCGCGGCATGATCTCCGTCCATATTCCGGCGGAGCACATATTCCATGGCGAGGCGATTCAGGCAGGCCGAGGATTTCGGCCTCACTTCCGATCTCGACGACGTGACGCGACAGGCGCCGGTCCATGCCGGCGCGGCGCATCTGGCGATGCTGGCGCTGCCGCCGGTGCCGGATGGCCGTGACACGGACCTTTATGACGGCACGTCCGGCGACGACGTCTTCGGCGGCGGTGCCGGCGATGACATCCTGCGCGGCAATGCCGGCGCCGACCGCCTGAGCGGCGGCAGCGGCGACGATGTGCTCTATGGCGGTTCCAACAGCCTCGACCCCGATGACGACCGGCTCAGCGGCAATGCCGGCAACGACACGTTGCACGGCAGCTGGGGCAACGACATCCTGCGCGGCGGCCTGGGCAACGACGCCCTGGACGGCGGGCCGGGCGTCGACACGGTCGACTATCGCGATGCGGATGCCGACCCCGCAACAGGCTTCGCGTTGATCGCCGATCTGGAGACGGTGATCGTGCGTGGTGGCGCGGTCGCCAACCAGGACCACCTGTTCAGCGTCGAGAACATCGTCGGCAGCCCCTATCGCGACGTCCTGCGCGGCGACGGGACCGGGAACTATCTCGTCGGTCTGGATGGCGACGATGCATTGCTGGGCCGCGGCGGCGCCGACCTGCTGTTCGGCGGCAACGGCGACGATACCCTTCTCGGCGGCACCGATCTGGAGCGCGACCGGATGGAGGGCGGCGCCGGCAACGACACCTTCGTCGTCTCGCTGTGGCAGTTCGTCAGCGAGACGCTGGAGGACGGCACCGTGATCGACCAGTTCCTGCCACTTGCCTTCGGGCGCGACCGCATCGTCGATTTCACCCCGGGCAAGGATATCGTCGAATTCGAGACCATCCCGACCGACCGGCTGTCGGCGGATTTCAGCCACCTGATGATCGCCGACGGCGCATATCAGGGCGGGCTTACCGGCGCGGTGATCGATTTCGGCTCGCTCGGCGCCCTGTTCCTGCAAGGGGTGGCGGCGGCCGAGCTCGACGCGGCCGATTTCCGTTTCACCTATGTCTAGGGCGTCACCTGTCGACGGCGTCGCGCGGGCGGATCGGGCGCAATTTGCCGCAAATGCCGGGGATATTCCGGCACCGGCCGGGGCCAAAGTTAATCCTTGGCTAACATTAGGGTTCTAGCGTTTCGGGATAGCGCCTGATCGGGTCCGCCGCGGGCCCGGACGCGCTGTGCCGGAGCTGGCGCCATGACCGACATCACCGCCTTGCCGCGATCCAATCCCGGTTTCCTGCTGGGAACCCGGTTCGACACCACCTTCATCCTCGGGCTGCCGCTGTTCGCCCTCGCCTCGACCATGCTGGTGCTGGCGCAGCCCAACCTGTTTCCGCTGGTCCTGGCGATGGATCTCTGGGTGTTCGGCTATCACCATGTGATCGCCACCTATACCCGGCTCTGCTTCGACCGCGAGAGTTTCGGGCAGCATCGCTTCCTGCTGTTCTGGCTGCCGCCGATGGTGCTGGTCGCCACGCTGGCGGCCGGGCTCGGCATCGGCATCTGGGTCATCAGCACCGTCTATCTCTACTGGCAATGGTTCCACTATGCGCGGCAGAGCTGGGGCGTGGCGCAGATCTATCGCCGCAAGGCCGGCAAGGCGATCGACGAGCCGCTGTGGCTCAGCCAGACCATCTTCTATCTGGTTCCGGTCTGGGGCATCCTCAACCGCTCGTTCCAGCAGCCGGAGACCTTCATCGGCGTCGAGGTGCGCGCGCTGCCGGTGCCCGGGTTGCTGGTCGACGCAATCGGCGTCGCCGAGGCGCTCGGCGTGGCGCTGTGGTGCGCGATGCGCGTGCGCATGTGGCTGCGCGGCGAGTTGCCGCTGGCCCAGACGCTCTACATCGCCTCGCATTTCGTCATGTTCACCGCCGCCTATGTGCTGATCGAGGACATCACCTATGGCTGGCTGGCGGTCAACATCTGGCACAACACCCAGTACCTGCTGTTCGTCTGGCTGTTCAACAACCAGAAATACCGCAACGGCATCGACCCCAAGGCGAAGTTCATCTCGACCCTGAGCCAGAGTGGCAGCATCGCGCGCTATTTCGCCGTGACGCTGGCCATCACCGTCGTCGCCTATGCCGGCGCGCGTTTCCTGCTGCTGGACGTGATGGCGATCGCGGTGCCGATCATCCTCATCTACCAGACCCTCAACTTCCACCACTACATCGTCGATTCCGTGATCTGGAAGGCGCGCAAGCGGCCGATCCAGGCGGCCCTCTCCCTGCCGCAGGGTTGAGCCGGAAGCGCCGCGCGCCATGCTGCCCCGGGACTACTGGCGGTTCGAGCGCAATCCAGGCGCGCTGGCCTCGCTCGATGGCTTGCGCGCGATCGCCATCATCCTGGTGCTGTGGCGCCACGGGCTCTACCCCTTCATGCACGCCGCCGGCATGGCGCAATTGCTGCCGGTCGGCGGCTACGATCTCGCCACGCCGCTGATCAACGGCTGGATCGGCGTCGACCTGTTCTTCGTGCTCAGCGGCTTCCTGATCGCGCGGCAGTTGCTCAACCTGCAGGAGCGCGCGGGCGGCCTGCGCTACGGCCCTTACATCCTGCGCCGCATGCTGCGCATCCTGCCGACCTATGTGGTCGTGCTGCTGCTGGCCGCGGCGGGGCTGATCCCGCTCTACCAGGCCGGCGGCGAGGCGCTGGAGTTCCGCGTCGCCTATCACCTGCTGCTGCTGCAGGACTATCTGGCCTCCGACATCGTCACGCCGTTCTGGTCGCTGGCGGTGGAGGAGAAGTTCTATCTGCTGGCGCCGGTGATCCTCGGCTGCGCCTTCGCCATCCGCGACCTGCGCGCGCGCCTGGCGCTGGTCGGCGCCGCGATCCTGCTGGCGATCCTGCTGCGCCTGGGCATGGCCATGCGGGTCGAGAGCGGGATCGGCTACGAGCTGTTCTTCCGCCTGTTCCGCCAGCCATTCCATGCCTGCCTCGACGCGCTGGCGCTGGGCATGCTGGCGGCCCTGCTGCATCGCCAGGCGATGGCGGCGCCGCAGGCGCGCCTGCGCCGCCATGCGGATGCGCTGTTCTGGGGCGGCCTTGCGCTGCTGCTGCTCCTGGCCGGCCCCGGCGACCTGATGGCGCGCATCGATTGGTGGGACGAGACGCTGCAACCGACCTGCATCGCCGGCGGCTTCACCGCCATGCTGCTGGGCGCCGCGCTCGGCGGCGGGCCGCAGCGGGCGCTCGGCGCGCATTGGCTGCTGGTGACGGCGCGGCTCAGCTATCCGCTCTACCTGATCCACATGACCCTGATCCCGCTCGCCTGGTGGCTGGCGGGCGCCGCCCCCGAGCAAGGCGACCGCGAAGCCCTGCTCCGCTTCCTGCCGATCTATTTCGCGCTGTCGGGCGTGGCCGCCGCGGCGATCCATTTCGCGGTGGAGAAGCCGTTCCTGATCTTCAAGGCGCGGCTGGAACGGACACCGGCGGCGATGGCGGCAGCGCGGACATAGGCCGCGCCGATTCGTTCATTCCTCTTCTTCAAAGTAGTCCAAATCAATCTTCTTCAATTCCACTTTGCGGTCCGCCCGCACGCCCACATTGTGCTTCATCATCAGCCGCGTGAGTTCCTCGCCGTCGATCAGGATCAGCCTTTGCTGCTTGTTATTCCTGGCGAAGAGCCTGGCGCTTTCGGTGAATCTGCTCGTGGTGACGAACACGCCTTTGGATGCGCCTTGGCCGAGCAGCGCACCGGCGAAACCGCGAATTCTCTCCACGTCGACAACATTCTCGGGCTTGTACTTCTTGGCCTGGACATAGACCATGTCGAGGCCCAGCGCGTCCTGGTCGATGACACCGTCGATGCCGCCATCGCCCGGCCCGCCGCGAAGCCGCGCGGCGTCGGAGCGTTCGGCGCCGTACCCCATCGCGATCAATAGGTCGATGATGAGTCTTTCAAAGAAGGCTGGCGATTCCTCGACGATACGCTTCAGCAGATGCGCACGTAGTTCGTTGTTGATCTCGATCTCGGCCGCGTCGATGCGCTCTTCCGGAGTCTTGGTCTGCGCGTCGGCCGGCGACACCGTGCTGCTTGGAGCGTCCGTCTCGTCCTGCGCACTGCGCGCCATGAATTCGCGATAGGAAGGAAACCGTTCGAGATAGGACTTGTCAATTTTGGCCACACCGGATTCAAGAACCTTGCGGCCGGCTGCAGTGACTTGAAACAGCCCACGTTTCGTGGACTCGACCAGACCAGCTTGGCCTAGATAGCTCTTGGCCCAATAGATCCGGTTCTTCAGCCTGGTCTGCTTGCCGCTCGGTAGGAGTTCGGCAATGTCCGCTTCGTTCAGGCCGAATTCGGCGGCGATCTTGCCGACGCAATCGATGACGCGCGTCTCCCCCGCCGCGGCCAGCTTCAGCACCGGAAGCATCAGTGTCTGAAAATCCGGAACCGCCATTTGCCCCCGCCCGTCTTGCCGACTGTTTGCCGGCCGCTGCGCGTCCTTTGGTACATCCTGACCCAGGCCGGCATTCCTGCGCAACCAATGGCTGCGGAACTTTGAGGTTGTTGTATTTCCGCAACAAAGTTCCGGTAATTTCACTGCGCTTAACCGTGATATGGCCGCCATATTCCACGAATCCCGGCGAAAGTCGGGTCGCAATGTGCAACTCGGCTAGCCCAACCCCCAGTTCTTGAGTCTTGCGGGGTGGATCATCTCAAAATGTAGATAAGTCTGGGGATAGACTGAGAATTCTACTCTGAATCAATTGCTTATAGCGCTGTCTTCGTATTTTGCTTTGACATTTAGGTTAATCGCCCCCATCGTTTACGCCGAAGTAACCCTTAGGCGCTCTGATTCCAAATTGGAATCTTACGTCTATCGGGCATGGAGCCGGTCCGGAGCGCGGGTTTGGGGACGACCCCGCCTTAGGGCGATGGCCGGTTCGGTGTTTTGGTTCGGCGTAGACGATGCGGCATCGACCGCCAGCGGATCTGGCAGGTCGCATTCGGGGAGTCGCTCGCTTATGGCTGCTGAAGCCATGGATGTGCAACAGCTGCTGCTGTTGGCGCGGGAGAAGTCGGAGCAAGGGCGCTCGCACCTGTTCGAGGTGATGGGCGACCTGTTCCAGGAGCAGGCCGCGGTCCTGAGCGCGCAGGAACGCGCGATCATGGTCGACATCCTGGAAAAGCTGGTGCGCGAGGTGTCGCGCGACATCCGGCTGAAGCTCTCGCAACGCCTCGCCGATTTGCCGGGCACGCCGCGCGAGCTGGCGGTCCTCCTCGCCAACGACGAGATCGACATCGCCTCGCCCATCCTGATGCGCTGCCGCGCGCTGCAGGACAGCGACCTCATCGAGATCGTGCATCACCGCTCGCGCCAGCACATCCTGGCCGTCGCCATGCGTCGCGACCTCTCCATGTCGGTCAGCGACGTGCTGGTGGAAACCGGCCACAACGACGTGATCATGGCGCTGCTGTCCAACCAGGACGCGCGCATCTCGGAATCGACCTTGGCCTATATCGTCGACCAGTCGAAGCAGATCGACGAGTTCCAGGAACCGCTGGTGCACCGCAAGGACCTGCCGCGCGAGCTGGCGGTCAAGATGTGCTACTGGGTCTCCGCCGCGATCCGCCATTTCATCCTCGACAAGTTCAAGATCGACGCCAACGAGCTGGACGACACCATCGAGCCGATCCTGAAGGACCAGGTGGCGGCGGCGACGGCGGAAGCCCGCGGCCCCGACAGCCTGACCCCGGCGGAAGAGGCGGCCAGGCAGCTGAAGGCCGCCGACAAGCTGACCGCCCGGCTGATGATCCAGACGCTCCGCCGCGGCGAGGTGCCGATGTTCGAGGCGATGTTCGCCCAGATGTGCGAGCTGCGCCTGCCGCTGATCCAGCGCCTGCTGTACGAGACCGGCGGCAACGGCCTTGCCATCGCCACCCGGGCGATGCGCCTCAGCCGCGAGGAATTCGCCACCATCTATCTGCTGACCCGCCGCGCCAGGCCGGGCCAGGGCGCCGGCCAGCCGGTTGCCCAGGGTCCGATGCGGGGCGGCGCCGGCGGCGCGGTCGATCTGGGCCGGGCGCTGGGGTTCTACGACAAGGTCGCCACCGACACCGCGATCAAGGTTCTCGAGCGGTGGCGGCGCGACCCGCAATATCTGTTCGCGATCAAGACCATCGAGCAGGGCCAGGGTGGGGCACCCGACGGGCCTGCTGACTAAGGGAGTCCGGCTCCGGGGGAATGCCCGGAACGGCCGGAACGGGGCGTAAGGGTGCCGGCGGATCGACGCCGGCGAGAGGGCTCTGGCAAGTCAGCCGGGGGTTGGGTACTTTGGGGGACGGCAATCCATGATGCAGGCAGCGATGATCGTCACCGACTGGCAACCGCAGGTTGGCCGTACGCCGACCCCGGAGCAGTTGCGGGACATTTTCCAGAAGGAACTGCTCGACTTCGGTCCGGCCCTGTTCCTGGCCGACCGCGCGGGCGCCATCCGCTGGTGCAATTCGGGCTACCGCCGGGTGGCGGAGATCGAGACGCAGGAAGGCCGCATCGGCGACCTGCTGCCGCTGAAGGACATCGCCGAGGAGATCGAATTCTCCCGCAACACGGTCTATCGTGAAGACCGCTACATCATCGGCCAAACCACCCAGATCCTGAAATCGCGCCTCGTGCCGGTATTCGACAACGACGGTCAGCTGAGCGGCTTCGGCGGCATCCTGCAGATGTTCGCCGATCACGGCATCGGCGTCGAAGACATCGCCCTGATGCTCGACCGCTACATGGACTTCCTGCGCCTGACCGCGGACTGGGTGTGGGAGACCGACGGCGAGCTGAACTTCACCATGGTCTCGCAGCGCATCGCCAACGCGCTCGACCGCCCGCCGCAGGAATATATCGGCAAGAACCTGCTGTCGATGATCGTCACCGACACGCTGCGCCAATCGGCCAAGCGCCGGTTCGAGCGCATCTCGCCCTTCCGCGACGTGCCGTTCGACGCGGTCGACGCCGACGGCAAGCGCCGCCTGTTCATGCTTTCGGCGGTGCCGGTCTTCGACCGCGCCAACGGCGCCCTGAAGGGCTATCGCGGGGCGGCCACCGACATCACCGAGCTCACCAAGCGCGAGGAAAGCCTGCGCCAGGCCAAGGAGCAGGCCGACGTCGCCAGCCGGGCCAAGACGCATTTCCTCGCCAACATGAGCCACGAGCTGCGCACGCCGCTCAACGCCATCATCGGCTTCGCCGACGTGATGCGCATGGAAATGATCGGGCCGGTCTCCAACCCGCAATACAAGTCCTATATCCGCGACATCCACGCCAGCGCGTTGCATTTGCTCGGCATCATCAACGACATCCTCGACGTCTCGCGCATCGAGGCCGGCAAGGTGACGCTGCATGAGAGCGTGGTGAGCGTCGACGAGATCGTCGAATCGGTGGTCCGCCTGGTCAAGGAGCGCGTGCATGAGAGCGAGCTCATCCTCGACCTCGACATCGCGCCGCGCCTGCCGCGGGTCCATGCCGACAAGCAGAAGCTGAAGCAGATCCTGATCAACCTGATCGGCAACGCCATCAAGTTCACGCCCAAGCAGGGCCGCATCGTGGTCGGCGCCCACCTCTCAGCCCGCGGCGAGCTGGAGGTGACGGTCAGCGACAACGGCATCGGTATCGCCCAGGACGACATCGACCGGGTGCTGGAGCCCTTCGTCCAGGTGGATTCGGCGCTGCACCGCAAGTTCGACGGCGCCGGCCTGGGCCTGCCCCTGTCGCGCGGCCTCGCCCGCCTGCATGGCGGCGATCTGCGCCTGGAAAGCGACCTCGGCAAGGGCACCCGCGCGGTGATCTCTCTGCCGCCGTCACGCCTGCTCGACGGCAAGCACCTGGCGGCGGTCAGGTAGGACCAAGA
>WBZN01001962.1_pt1 | contig 11834 bp, 15 predicted proteins | sample 5204281 | NCBI WGS metagenome assembly WBZN01 (sample SAMN12344347, study PRJNA552823) | activated sludge metagenome | biome: Activated sludge suspended growth; feature: Nitrification reactor; material: Wastewater; isolation source: activated sludge from nitrification reactor of wastewater... | reverse complement strand
CAATAGCGAAGAAGTTTAATCCTGAAATTAAGGTCCTGATCGACGGTTCGCAATCGATTGTGCACAGAGTTGTCAACGTATGCGACATAGGCTGCGATTTCTTCGCGTTCACCGGCCACAAGCTTTACGGCCCGACCGGAATCGGCGTTCTGTGGGGACGGTATGATGTCCTGCAATCCATGCCGCCTTACCAGGGCGGCGGGGACATGGTCGATGCGGTGACGCTCGAAAAAACCACCTTCAAGGATGCCCCGGCGCGGTTTGAGGCGGGGACGCCCGCCATTGCCGAGGCGATCGGCCTGGGCGCGGCTATCGATTACGTCAGCGTCATCGGCATGGCGGTGCTGGCCGAACGCGAGGCTGAATTGCTGGCATACGCCATGGACCGTATTAACGATATCAAAGGCTTGCGCGTCATCGGCACGGCGCCGGGCAAGGCCGGCATCGTCAGCATGGTGGCCGATTGGGCCCACCCCAGCGACATCGCCATGATCCTGGACCAGTGCGGCGTCGCTGTCCGGTCCGGGCATCATTGCTGCCAGCCGCTGATGCGACGCTACGGCATCGACGCAACGGTGCGAGCGTCGCTGGGGCTGTATTCCAACGAAAACGACATAGATTCATTAGTGGCGGGCCTGTTGAAAGCCCGGAAGATGCTGGCATGAAGCAATACGCAGACGAAACCATGGTCCGAAACGCCCTCGGCGACGAAGGGTTCGACGAGCTGGCGCAGCCGCCGGAAACGGAGGCCGACCGCGGGCACCCGATGTGGAAGGCGATCGAGGCGGGCCTGCGCGATATTTTCGACCCGGAAATCCCGGTCAATATTTACGAGCTGGGCCTGATCTATAAAGTTTCGATCACCGACCGCGCCGACGGCAAGGCCGATGTGTTCGTCGAAATGACGCTGACCTCGCCCGGCTGCCCGGTGGCGCAGGAGATGCCGGGTTGGGTCCAGGGCGCGATCCTGCCGCTGGAAGGCGTCGGCGACGTCGATGTCGAGATCGTCTGGGACCCAACCTGGACCCCGGCAATGATGGCGGAAACCGCCAAGCTGCAACTGAATATGTTCACGTAGGAGGATGCGATGATCCCCATAACGCTGACCGGCGCCGCCAAGGCCCGCATACAGGAACTGACCGCCCGGCACGAGGGCGCGGCGGGCCTGACCCTGCGCATTGCCAGGGGCAAGGGATGCGGCGGCAATGAATATAAAATGGATTTTGCCGACGGCGTGCCGCCGGGGCATGACCGCATCGATGTCGCCGACGGGGTCGCGCTTTATATTCCGATGTCGGACAGTTTCATGATGTTCGGCATGACCATCGATTTCGGCGAGGACGACATGGGCAATGCCAAATTCCTGTTCACCAACCCGAATGAAACGGGGCGGTGCGGTTGCGGTGAAAGTTTTTCGATTGAAAAAACAAAGTCGAACGTTTCCTGATTTTATTCAGTTCGTATCGCAAAAATTCGAGTGTCATTTGTGAAGGCTTCACGCCAATGAACTTTTTATATAGTTCGTTCGCCGGGGTTTCATACAACTCTCAGCTCGTCATCCCCGCGAAGGCGGGGATCCATACGATGCAGGGGCTGGCGGTGCCTGTTCGTGAGGGACGTAGAGCACGCTCACGATCACTAGCGCCAGCAGCACGCCGCCGCAACTATTGTATGGATCCCCGCCTTCGCGGGGATGACGACAACGTGGGATATTATTGGTTGCAGGATAGCACGGATTATCCTCTGCATATCCGCGCAGGTGTATTATATATAAATGCATTGACATAATTTAGTTCCCACCTTAAAGAAAAGGCTGGAGAAAATGATGGTACGACCCGATTATATTCCAGCAAATTACGACCGGATCGGCGTCGTCGGCAGCCTGCGCGATTTGTGCAAAATTCCCTTCGGCCCGGCAAACTGCATTCTATATCCACGCAGTCTGACCGCCGATTTCAACGGGCTAGCGTTATATTTGAAAGAGCGTGTGCTTGAGCAAGCTCCCGGGATCAATCTCTCAGGGCATATGGAGCATATATCGACCTACAGCCCGCTGCTGACAGGCATAGCTGAAAAGGACATGACGCCTGAAATCAAGGAGGCCGCTGCTGTCATCATTGCCGACAGGGAGACTGTAAGAAAAGAAGGATTCAACAGTACCGGTTTGCGCCTGATGTGGAACAACTCGGTAGGGCTGGCCGATACCTTTCATGAAGACGGGCGCTTCTTCCATCCTGAACGCGGACGCATATTGTGTGCCTATGTTGGCAAGACAACTGAAGGGCTGAAAGAAAGTGACGCAATCATCACCCCGGAAGTGATCACGCCGAAACCTGGAAGTGTCCCGTTTCATTTCAATACGGGCGATGTTATCCGGTTCGCAGGCGACGGTGTGATTGCCCGCCATATTGGACAAAAGGTTCCCGCCTTTATTCATCGGGGCGTACCCGATACGCTGAGACTGCTTCTGGCTGCGGAAACTCGCCGTCCCTGATTTTAAGCAGCAACGAGGATGTTTTCAGGAATCTGGTTTAGGGCTTGTTCGATCAAATTGGCGGGCGAAATATCCGTATGTGATTTTTCGCTCAATGTCCTGCGCCAGGCGCGGCCGCCGCGCAGGCCCTGGAACAATCCAAGGATATGGCGGGTGACGGATTTTACGGGCGTGCCGAAACGCGCGGCCTGATCCTCCATATAGGGGATCATGGCGCGGGCGACGGCTTCGCGGGTCATAAGAACAGGCGCCTGGAAGATGTCGCGCTCGATGGCGGCCAGCAGCCAGGGATTCTGGTAAGCCTCGCGGCCGATCATGGCGCCATCCAGGATTTCGAGCGGACTCTTCAGGTCCTGAACCGTTTTCAGGCCGCCGTTGAGGTGGATGGACAGGCGTGGATGGCGTGCCTTCATCCGCCGGACCAGATCGTAATTAAGCGGCGGGATTTCCCGGTTTTCCTTCGGGCTGAGTCCTTTCAGCCAGGCTTTGCGGGCATGGATAATGAAGGTGCCGCAGCCGGCGTCCGCGACGGTTTTCAGGAAACGATCGAGAAAGGCTTCATCGTCGCAATCATCGACGCCGATACGGCATTTGACAGTGACGGGCAGGGGCGTGGCGGCGGCCATGGCCTCGACGCAGCGGGCGACGGTATCGGGCTCCTTCATCAGGCAGGCACCGAAGGCGCCGCTCTGGACGCGGTCGCTGGGACACCCGCAATTAAGGTTGATCTCGTCATAGCCGCGATCCGTGCCGATTTTGGCGCATTCGGCCAGGGCCTGCGGGTCGTTGCCGCCCAGTTGCAGGGCGACGGGGTGTTCGGCGGGGCTGAAACGCAGGAAACGGTCGCGGTCGCCATGGATCAGGGCGCCGGTGGTGACCATTTCGGTATAGAGCAGGGCATGCGGCGATATCAGCCGGTGAAAATACCGGCAATGGCGATCGGTCCAGTCCATCATCGGCGCGACTGAGATGGTTTTGGAGGGTGAGATGCCTTGCATTTTCAGGCGTTTTCTTCCATAAATTAAGTCTGCAATGTACGTTTAACCCGCCATTTTTGTCCAGTTTTTTGCGCCATGCGCCGCTTTTTCCTCCTGATTCTGCTGAGCCTTTCGATTCTGCCCGCCGGCTTTGCGCGGGCGCAGGATTCGGTCGCGCCCGCAACGTCGCCGCTGCATCCGACGGGGTTGCCGCTGCCACGCTTCGCATCGCTAAAGGCCGATAAGGTGTATGTGCGTACGGGCCCAGGCATGCAATATCCGTTCGCATGGGTCTATAAGCGCGAGGGCCTGCCGGTTGAAATCGTTCAGGAATTTGAGCAATGGCGTAAAATCCGCGATGCCGACGGCAGCGAGGGATGGATCAATGCCCTGCTGCTGTCCGGGCGGCGCAGCGCCATGATCCGCGGCACGGACCTAGTCGATATGCGGGAAAGCGCATCGCCCGGCGCGCGGCTGACGGCCAGGCTGGAACCGGGCGTGCTGGCGGATCTGCGCAAATGCAACGAATTGCTGTGCCAGGTCAGCACGGGCGGATATTCCGGCTGGGTGGCAAGAAATTCACTTTGGGGCATTTACGCCCATGAAGAATTGAATTAGCATTACAGTCAGGTGGTTCCCCCATCTGTCCACAAAACCTTCCACAGACTTTTCCACATATCGTTCCACAGCCCCGGATTCTCTGGATCACCCCCTATGTCCTTTTTGATCGACAAGGCCGGATTCACGGCGAAAATCTACCAGAAGCTGACCACCCGGGCCGCGCTCGACGGGCAGGAAACCGACGGCATGCGGCTGTTGCAGTTGCTGGCGGGGATCACGGTCGAGACATTGTTGCTGTTCGAGGATCCTGAAATGGGACTGGAGGCGACGTATGTGCAATTGGGGCGCCTGCTGGACTGCAAGCCGTCGCCCGGTCCGCTGGGCGACCTGGTCCTGCCCGCGCCCTATGCGCTGGACAATGAGACGGAGCAGGGGCGGTCGATGGCCCGCGCCCTGTTCGAGGACTGGCTGAACTGCGCCTATGAATTCCACGACCTGGTGACTTTCATCACGCACAACGTCATCGTGCGCATGGAATGGGAAAACCAGCCGCGCGCCGAGCTGCTGCGCGTCTATATCGAACTGACCAACCGTTGCATGGCGTATGAGATCGCGGCGCAGGAACTGTGCGATATCGCGATCGACGAAAAAGTGATGAACGAGGGCTGGTCCCTGTGCGAAAGCGTCAGCGGCTTGGCCGCCGCCGCCGGGCAGTGCCTGGCCCTGTCCCAGAACGCCTGCCAGCCTTTTGTCGGGCCCGCTTTGCCGGACAAGCTGGACAATGTCGCCTATGTGATGACGCAGGAAGCCGTGCGGCTGGGCGTGCCCGCCGGGACGGACTGGCGCTTCGGCCTGGCCGCCAACGACCATCCGTGCACGGCGCCGTACGACCTGATTTACAGCCTGGAACCCTCGGTGCAGAGTTTTTTCCGCGTCCTCGGCCTGAACCATTACATGGATCAGTCGGTGGCGCTGGCCAAGGCCGCCGGGCGCATGCTGGCGCTGGCCGCGGGCGGAGAAAGCCCGGAAGTCGAACCCGTTATCGCCAAGCCCTTGGCCATGGCGGCGATGACGGATACGTACCGGACGGTATGCCGCGAGGGGATACGCGCTTCGGTCTAAACTCCGTCCGGGTCCCTGCCTGCCCAGGGCCATAGCCTATGAAATTTACGTTCTAAAGATACTGTCATCAGATGCTGCCATCCCGGCTTGCGCCGGGATGGCAGTACTTTATGTCATATACGATTTCTCTTCTCGGTCTACTGGCCGTCCCGGCCGGGGAATAGATCGACCGTCGCAGTGTGGCAGGCGGGATCGCATTGCGGGCCGTTAGGGCGGACATCCTGATACGTGGGGGTGAAGGCGTGACTGAACAGGGTTGTGCCGTCGCGTTCTACCGTGACCGAAACCTGCCGCGGCGCGGACGGCAGCGTCACGGTGCCAAAGCCCTGCATGTCGGCGGGCAGGGCGCAGCCGCTTTCCATGATCGTGATTCCCTCCTGGTCGCAGGTCAGGCTTTTGCTGTCACAGGGTTTCAGGGGCAGATTGCCGGTACAGGCAGCCGGTTTGCCGTCGAGCACGAAACTGAATTTATAGGCGCCCGGCTTCCATTGAAAATCCTGCGGCACGTTGATGGTCAGGCCGTCGGTGCAGCCCATTTCGGTACAGGCTCTGGAAAAATCGGCGGCGACCGCGGTCGCACAAGGCAGGAGCAGGGGGATGAGAATGACCGCCAGATATTTTTTCATATAAAATATTCTCTAGAAAATGAAGTCGATACCTCTTTAAGTCTGGCGCGTTTGGCCTGTGACTGCAAGATAAAGCGATGTATTAATATGTATAATAATAAATCGTTTATAACAACAGCAGGAAAAGGCAGGGGAAAATAGGGTAAGATCAACCCTTGCCTGCCATTTCCCAATTTCGTATAAGAGTCGCGATGACGTTACAAGCCACCGTAAAAACGATGACATTTGAACCCAAGTCCAGCTATGGCTACGACGATTTGATTGCATGCGGCCATGGAAAGCTGTTCGGGCCGGGCAATGCGCGCCTGCCGCTGCCGCCGATGCTGATGTTCGACCGTATCACGCGGATCACGCTGGACGGCGGCGCGCACGGCAAGGGCCAGATCGTGGCCGAACTGGATGTGAAGCCGGACCTGTGGTTTTTCGCCTGCCATTTCGAATCCGACCCGGTGATGCCGGGCTGCCTGGGCCTCGACGCGCTATGGCAGATGTGCGGCTTCTGGCTGGGCTGGACCGGCGCCAAGGGATCGGGCCGGGCGCTCGGCCTGGGCGAACTGAAGCTGACGGGACAGGTCCTGCCCGAGGCCAGGCTGGTAACCTATACGGTCGATATCAAGCGCATGATCAATCGCCGCCTCGTTCTCGGCATGGCCGACGGCAAAATGGAGGTCGACGGCAAGTTGATCTATGAAGCGACCGACATGAAGGTCGGTCTGTTCGACAATCCCAAGGCACTCTAATTAAAGACAGGAGTCCACCCATGGCGCAAACGCACCCGGCACGGCGTGTCGTCGTTACCGGCATCGGCATCGTATCCTGCATCGGCAACAATCAGGACGAAGTGCTCGCTTCCCTGAAGGCGGGAAAATCGGGCATCGCCTTTTCGCCGGAATATGCCGAGCGGGGATTTCGCAGCCATGTTTACGGCAAGCCCAATATCGACCTGGAATCGCATATCGACCGCAAGCTGAAACGCTTCATGGGCGATGCGGCGGCCTATAATTACATCGCCATGCAGCAGGCCATCGCCGACGCCGGCCTGGAAGAAAAAGACGTCAGCAACGAGCGCACCGGCATCGTCATGGGTTCCGGTGGCGCGTCGCCGCACAACCAGGTGGACGCGGCCGACATCGCGCGCGAGACAAAGGCGTCCAAGCGCGTCGGACCTTACATGGTGCCGCGCTGCATGTCGTCGACGACATCGGCCAATATCGCGACGGCTTTCCGGATCAAGGGCGTCAATTACACGATTTCGTCGGCCTGCTCGACGTCGGCGCATTGCATCGGCAACGCTTCGGAGCAAATTTTGCTGGGCAAGCAGGACATCGTATTCGCGGGCGGCGGTGAAGAACTGGACTGGACCTTGTCCGTGCTGTTCGACGCCATGGGCGCGCTGTCCAGCAAATATAACGACCGGCCGGAGAAAGCCTCCCGCGCCTATGACGCCGCCCGCGACGGTTTCGTCATCGCCGGCGGCGGCGGCGTGGTGGTTCTGGAAGAGCTGGGGCACGCGAAGGCGCGCGGCGCCAAAATCTACGGCGAATTGACCGGCTACGGCGCGACGTCGGACGGGGCGGACATGGTCGCGCCGAGCGGCGAAGGCGCGGTGCGCTGCATGCGCCTGGCGATGAACACGATCCAGAAGCCCGTCACCTACATCAACACGCACGGCACCAGCACGGTGGTCGGCGACTTCGCCGAGTTAGGCGCCATCCGCGAAGTGTTCGACAAGGCCGAACAGCCGATGCCGTGGATATCCTCCACCAAATCCATGACCGGCCACAGCCAGGGCGCGACCGGCGTGCAGGAGGCGATTTACAGCCTGCTGATGATGAAAAACAACTTCGTCGCGCCTTCGATCAATATCGAGACTTTGGACCAGGGCGCCGGCAACCTCCTGATCGCGCGCGAACGCGTCGACGACGTGACGCACCAAACGATTTTATCCAACAGCTTCGGCTTCGGCGGCACGAACTGCACGCTGGCTTTTACGAGATACGATTCATGACCGACCTGATGAAAAAGAAACGCGGCCTGATCATGGGGGTCGCCAACGATCATTCCATCGCCTGGGGCATTGCCGAGGCGCTGCATGCGCAGGGCGCGGAGATGGCGTTCACCTATCAGGGCGATGCGTTCAAGAAGCGGGTCGAGCCGCTGGTCGAAACGGTGGGCGGAAAAATTCTCCTGAACTGCGACGTATCGCGGGAGGAGGATCTGGACGCAGTGTTCGACACGCTCGGGAAAAAATGGGGCGGGCTGGATTTTATCGTTCATGCCGTCGCCTATTCCAACAAGGAAGAACTGAAGGGCCGCTACGTCGACACGACGTTGCAGAACTTCCTCAATACGATGCATATCTCCTGCTATTCCTACACCTCTGTCATGCGCCGCGCGGCGGGGCTGATGAAGAACGGCGGATCGTCGATCACGCTGTCTTATTACGGCGCGGAAAAGGTCATGCCGAACTACAACGTCATGGGCGTGGCGAAATCCGCGCTGGAGACGTCGGTACGTTATCTGGCCGCCGATCTGGGGCCGCAGAATATCCGCGTCAACGCGATTTCCGCCGGGCCGATGCGTACGCTGGCGGGCTCCGCCATCGGCAACGCGCGGCAGACGTTCCGTTATAACGTGCTGACGGCGCCCCTGCGCCGCAGCGTGGAGCTGAAGGAAGTCGGCGGCGCCGCGCTTTATTTGCTTTCCGACCTTTCATCCGCCGTGACGGGCGAAGTGCATTACGTCGATTGCGGGTTCAATGTGGTGGGCATGCCGCCGCATGAGAATTTGAAGGAGCTGTCGGCGAACGGGAATGGGAAGGAGTAGGGTGGTATGATCGACATCAGGGTAATCATGCAGGAGATTTTGGGGCTTGTGCTCAGGCTTCTTGGGATTTATCTGATCGCATTCAGCCTTTATAATGTGTTTGTCTATATTCTTGAATACATTCCGCATAACGGTGTGTTTTCGGTTCTGGTTCCGTTGTTGTACTGGAGCGCAATAGGCTGCGCGGTGATCGGCTTTGCGGATCGTATTGTGAGGCTGGCTTACAAGGGTTTTAAGCGTTAATTCTTAAATAGCGGATTCCTCCGCTACGCTGCGGGATGACGGCCAGTTTTATAGAGGTGGGCCCTGCCGCTTTTCTTTCAGGATATCCCGGATTTCTTCGAACGGAAATGGCAAGGGCGATTAATTCAGTCGTCATCCCGGCGAAGGCCGGGATCCATGCTTAGATTTGCATGGAAGCCTGAAACGCCGGCGCTCTTGATAAGAGTGGATCCCGGCCTTCGCCGGGATGACGGGAAGTGAAAGAGTTACCGCTTTTCCTTCAGAATATCCCTGATTTCCTCCAGCAGCACTTCCTGTTTCGGGCGTTCTTCCGGCGGGGCGTTTTCCTGTTTGCGTTTCAGGCGGTTGATGCCTTTCACCACGAAGAACATCGCGAAGGCGATGATGAGGAAGTTCAGCAGCGTCTGAACGAACAGGCCGTAATTGACAGTGACGGGGGCGATTCCCTCGATGGGCGGGGCCAGCGTGACTTTCAGCGTGCTGAAATCCACATTGCTGATGAGCATGCCGAGCGGCGGCATGATGATATCGTTCACCAGGCTGGTGGTGATCTTGCCAAACGCAGTGCCGATGACCACGCCGACGGCAAGGTCGATGACGTTGCCCTTGACGGCGAATTCACGGAATTCCTTAAACAGTGACATAAGATTCTTCCTTTCTTTTCCTTCAGTGTATTTTCAACAACGCGCCTTCGATCACATCAGGCACATCGGTAAAAAATCCGTCCACGCCCCAGCTTTGCAACAGGCGGGCGCGCTGAGGGTCGTTGATTGTATAGGCGAGGACGCCCTTTTCAAAATCGATGATCTCCTCGACCTGTTCGCGTTCGACCTCGTTGCCGTTGATGTTGACGGTGGCGACGTCGAGGTAATCGGCAAGGTCCTTCCAGTTGGGCGGCCATTCGGTATCGAGCAGCAGGCCGCGCTTCCAGTCCGGCGCCATTTCCAGCGCCGTTTCCAGGCTGACATGCTGGAAGCTGGAGATCAGCAGCCTGTCATGGTCGTCCCAGATGCGGGAGAGGAGGTCGAGCGCGACCTCCGCCGTTTCCTTTTCGCGGCCGGGGGAGGGTTTGATTTCAAGGTTGAGGCCAAGCTTGAGACGCAGCAATTCGTCCACCGCTTCCTCAAGGCTGGGGATGCGTGCGCCGGCGAAGCTGTCGCCGTACCAGCTGCCGGCTTCCAGCTGTTTCAGGTCTTCCCAGTCATAATCCCTTATCAGGCCATAGCCGTTGGTGGTGCGGTTGAGTTCGTCGTCATGGAAGATGACCGGCACCTGGTCGCGGGTGAGGACGACATCCATCTCCACCCATGTCGCGCCGAGTTCGGCGGCGGTGCGGAAGGACTCAAGCGTATTTTCCGGCGCATAGCCGCAGGCGCCGCGATGGCCGATAATTTTTGGCAGTTTAAATGTCATGGTCAGCACTTATATAAGTTACTCAGGAGATATAAACCTTGAAACGCGTATTGAAAAGAAAAACTGCTACGGCCAAAGCAAAGGCCAAAGCAGCCGAAACCATACTGGATAGCGCCATCGGCTGGCAAAGAGTCAAGGGTAAGGCGCGGGGCGTTTTCGCCCGCCGTTCTATTCATAAAGGCGAAGTCATTGAACGCGCGCCGGTCGTGCCCATGGGCAAGAAACACCTTGCCGATGGCTATCCCCCCGATGGCTACGTGCTTGAATGGCGGGAGGATAAAAAGGGCGAGGAATATGCGCTGGTTCTTGGTTATGTCATGCTTTATAACCACAGCGACACGCCGAATATGAAACTCGAAACGGATTTCAGGAGCCAGACGATCAACGTCATTGCCGCCCGCCCTGTTAAAGCCGGTGAAGAACTGACTTGGAATTACAACTGCGAGCTATGGTTCGATCAGGTTTAGAAGCAAAAGCGAAAAAGGCGATCCCAAGGTCGCCTTTTTCGATGACGTCACGCGATTAAATGAGGTGAACTCGCCCATTTTACGCCCGGTATGGCGCGTATCTCTTCGGCGATCTTTTCGCCATTGGCTGCTTTATTGAACATGGCTGCGGCAAGATGCGCATAGGCCGGCCAGTGGTGCGTCATTCTATCGATGCGCGACACGCCATCCAAAGCTCTCACTTTGCCCAATATGATGCTTGTCTGTTCTGTATCGAATTCAAATTCAACGCCGTATCCTTCGTTATCATCGCTCATGGTATAGTCTCCCTTTTAAGGTTGCAAAATACCCGTCTTGCCGAAAGAACGACACCGTGATGCCATCAATGTGATGTTGCCAACGTCGTATGTCAAGAAATGATAGTGTGGAGCTTAAAGCTTACAGTCGTTTCAAATAAGAAATGCCTATTGTCCTTTCAGTCTGTCATCCCGCAGCGAAGCGGAGGGATCTGCAATGATTCCGTAGAGCATGGATCCCTCCGCTTCGCTGCGGGATGGCAGGGGAAGAATTTGTAAATTGGAACGACGATAAAGCTTAATAAAAAACCCTCCCAAATTAAGGGGAGGGTTTTATTTGCAGGATGCAGCAGGATTAACCCGCTTCGCGTTCTTCGCGCGGGCCGCGTTCCTTTTGCGGCTTGGCTTCGCCGGTGGCCTGGTCGACGCGTTTCATCGACAATTTGATCTTGCCGCGTTCGTCGAAGCCGACGACCATCACGCGCACGTCCTGGCCTTCCTGGACGACGTCGGTGGTTTTGCCCACGCGGCTGTCGGCCAGTTCGGAGATATGGACCAGGCCGTCCTTGCCGGGCATGAAGTTGACGAAGGCGCCGAAATCGGTCGTCTTCACGACTTTGCCCTTGTAGACGCGGTTCAATTCGGGTTCGTCGGTGATGCCTTTGATGATATCGACAGCCTCCTGGATCTTCTTGCCGTCGGTGGCGGCAATCTTGATGGTGCCGTCATCCTCGATATCGATCTTGGTGCCGGTGCGCTCGACGATGTCGCGGATGACCTTGCCGCCGGTGCCGATAACTTCGCGGATTTTATCCTTCGGCACGGTGATG